>Ga0307518_10001088_pt1 | contig 20419 bp, 30 predicted proteins | sample 25_EM_MG_FD_203889 | JGI IMG/M metagenome (GOLD analysis project Ga0307518, IMG submission 203889) | Populus trichocarpa ectomycorrhiza microbial communities from riparian zone in the Pacific Northwest, United States - 25_EM | ecosystem: Host-associated > Plants > Roots > Unclassified | place...
GACACTCCCAGCAATAGCCACAAAGATCCCTTCTCTTACCTCGTTCCCACCGTCATCTCTCCCATGACTTCTAGAACCTACATGGCACAGGTCTCTTTCCCAATGCGAGTAGTACAGACGCCAGTGTAAAGTTAAACAAGCATAACTTGGAAGGGCCGCAACTGTATGCGAGTACAGGTATGTATCCGTACATTGCAGGACCGATGTTCTGTGCGTTCTGCATGAATTTTACGTGGTCGGATTCATAGAAAAAAAGGAGGCAACGGTCCACTGTCGGTTGTTATAGCCAAGGCTCTCCTTCGACATAGAGTCTGCAGACCCATATAACGAGAATGCAAAATATATAAAATCTTTGAACTATCTGGAGCCAAGTATTAAACCCATCAACGCGCTCAGACAGAAAACGAGGAGTCCGAAAGCTACACAGTTGTACCATGACAGCGACTGAAACACGACCAGTCGTATGGGTATGAACGTTCGAAACTGTTTATGTTGAGCCAGTAAGGCAGTGCACGCTTTCTGCATCCTGTTTCGAACTTTGGAGCTCAGCACAGTGAAATCTTTCTAGTTCAAGAGCAGATCGAAATACGCAGCCAGTACTGTAAATATATTTACCATCTGCAACTCGTATTCCTCTATGGGCACTTAGACATAACGGAACGGCCTCTCGCTTCGAAAATAAATAAGTGATCTATTTCCCACTTTCATCGTCAAGACACAACGCGTCCCCCAGCAACATCCACAAGCAGCCTCCTCACCCCCTCGCTTTCACCATCATCTATGCCCTCACCGTCTTCGGTATCCTGAACAGGAAATGGAACAGGTATCTTGACAAGTGCCAGTAGTACAGATGCCACTGTAAAGCTAAACGCCGAAACGAGCATGATAGCCTGCGGGAAGGTCGCAACGGTACGAGAGTACACGAATCCGTACACTGCAGGACCGATGATCTGCGTTCTGCATGAATTGTGTATGGTCAGCTGTCAGCGACTAAGGGCGATAAGAAAACCCAAACTGACGCCAGCGCTTGCAACACACTCATCGCGCCGAATAGCCTCCCAACCTCACCTTGGCCCCTGCCTACATCCGTACCCATCCTTGTTGTGTGCGCAGAGGTGTATATCTCCACTGCAACTGCTTGGCAGATCGGGGGAACTGCAACTGAAATCGATCCCACAATCGTACCGATCACAAAGAGAACCTCAGAAGTCGTGGCGGCCATAAGTAAATACCCGCAGATCTCAATTGCGAGCGCACAACGTGCGAGAATGACGTCTACTTTGAATGACTGAGTCGGTGTGCTGGTCAGCTTGCGTATCAAGGGCCGTCGTGAGCGGGAGCGCGAACGGGAAGGGAAATGAGATGAAATAAACGGCGTCTCCTGGTCCGGTTCGTCGAGACTTCGCATGGTGTTTGTAGGGGCTGCTTTGGACCTCTTCAAGTATTTGATTGTGACTGCAAAGGTAACGTGAGGACGTTTGGGCACTTGGGCACTGTACAACCTACGCGGTACTATAACAACCAAGACCAGCGCTCGGCTGACACCACCGGATGCGACATAATAGTTCGCCTAACCCAAGTGGTCAATGATTCGTCAACATTCAAATAGTAACATCCTTACAGTTTCTGACGACCAAGCGAAGGTTGCAACGCCATACTGCAAGATAAACGGTAGCATCGCCTGTGATGCTGCTCCCTCAGTACAATTCTGAGAAATACACAGGGTACACTGACTACAACGCTTGTACTAGTCGCATAACAGATGGCCACAAGAAACAGGCTCCAGTCCTTCTTGTGGTGTTTCAGCGGGTTTCCATCAATGGTATCCCGGGGACGCAAAACCGCCAGTGCATCCAAGAATCTGGTGGCTCCCTTCAAAATACGCGACCTAGTAGACGCGTTCATGTTCATTTCCTTTTCTGCCTTGTGACGAAGGCGCGTGTTACGCGCCCTAACTTTTGTGAGCGATTCAGGAAGGATGAATATGAGGAGAAGAGCATAGATGAAATGTAGGGTAGCGGCCAGGTAGAATACAGACAAGGTGGACCCTGTCATACGGATGGTGACTCCTCCAATGAGCGGTCCAACTGCAAATCCGGCAAAGATAAGGCCAAGGGCCAAGGAAAACATGCGCGATCTGTGAATACCCGTCATCATGAATGGAACATGAGCCTTAAACAAACAAACCGTGAGGGCGGGTCGGTAGTATCTGCCACATATGCGTGGTTGGCAGCAAACCCCGTAGGCATGCCTACCAGCTGGCAGTGAGCTACGTGAAGGTAGGGCAGATCTGGTACTCACTCCCTAACAAGCCTTCTATAACAAATCCAGTCAGAAGAAACCAGTAATTGCCCGGAAGATAGTCCACAAAGTTTGCCGTGATGATGAACACCAATTCCGTCACCAATAGGCCAACGATAGATGCTACCAGTCCAACACGTCTTCCATAGCGGTCACAGAACTGTGCATATTACCAATGATGTGCAGTCAGTCACGGCAGAGACCTACCGATCCCCACCAGCCAGTAACTAAGCAACTCAGGATCCCCATAGTGGTAGCCAATGCTATCATGAGATGAGAACGAGCATCCACACCGCAGCTAGCATGAGACATACTCGCTGATAACCTCGCGACCTTTGCCTGCACGTCAGGGTCCGTAGTGCATTTCTTCCTGGTTTCTGGGTCTTCATAAGTCGTATTTGGGATAAACACGTATGAAGGGTCATCAACAGCGCCGGTCTTGGTGGGGCTGGTGTTAGATGCTTGAGCTACATGTGAGATAAGAGGCTGGCTGAACAGTGGAGAAGGGCTGTCCGGAAAGTATTCGGGTTTATGAACGCGACATGCCAGTTGCGTGTACACTTCCACTCTTGGAGCGAACGCGGCCGAATAGCCAATCGAACTTAAGGGTGCGCCAAAGACTAGCCTTGAAGAAACGAATGAAGTTGCAGGAAATGCTGCTGGTTTGGTGTACGACGAGTAACTCACCAGTACGGCGAGGGTCTTTTCCACCATGGGCGCTTTTGCCAGGATATCACCTCGTTAGCATGGTCTTCGCTATCATCGATTGCAGAAGTTCCGACGTCGTCTCCAGGATGCCCAGAATGAGGGGTCTCACTAGATGTCCTTGAAGGAGACATGAGGCTAAAATGTTGTACTCGCAGTCAACTGTATTCCCCAGAGTCTTCGTTTTGGGGAAGTTGGCTAACGACACTGCCAGGCTGCCCCCGTCGTAAATGCACACAGCTGAGACTGCGGAACATTGCCCATGGTTGCAAACGGTCTAAATGTTGGTAATGTGGTCTGCTAACCTAGTTGGGATAAGCGGATATACCATATGGGTAGGATATCAACAAGCAACATGACAAAAGCAGCATTACAGGTGACATAGCACAAGTACGAGGACCCAGTCAGTAAATATGTAGAAGACTTGTTCAAATCACAGTCGTAAAGCACACGACACCCTTACTCATCGTCGTCATCTTCCGGTTCAACGACCTTGGATTTCTTCGCGCGTGATGATGTAGTCCTTGGCTTCTTTGAGGACGAAGCTGGCTTCGTAGTCGTTGGGCGCTTCCAGAGACGTAATTCGGACGAGTGCAGGGCCAGAAATATGAAACACGCTAACCTTTCGCTTGTTCTTGGGTGCTTCCTCTGCCTTCTCCTCTTCATCGTTCTCAAGTTCGGCAATCGCCTCCGCAAAGTCTTCTCCCGATTCCTCAGACTCCTCCTGCCAACGAGGATGTGTCACCAGCTAGTTGCACAGCAGTGAGTTGAACTAACCTTCTTCTTAGTTGCCTTCTTCTTCGCGGGTGCTTTCTTTTCTGCAGGAGCTTTCTTTGCCGCAGCGGCTTGCTTTGCCGGTCGAGCCTTTTTGGGTTTCTCTTCAGACTCTACACCGTCCTCTGCTTCAGATGAGGCGGCCGGTGCTTTCTGTAGCACAGATCAAGACAACCATAGACAAGTAGTGGTGATCATGGCTGACTTTAGCACGGGACTTGCGGGCAGGTGCTTTCTTGGGTTTCTCTTCACCACCTTCGTCAGTATCTGCTTCGGCCTTCTTTGCAGGAGCGCGTTTCCTCTTCGACTTCTCGCCTTCGTCGTCAGTTGGCTTGCGTGCAGTGGCCGGGATATCTGCATCAGCCACTTTGCCCTCCTCGAAGGCATGGCGCAAGCGGTCCTTGTCATCGTCCTTCAAATCATCGAAACCGTCCAGGTCTTCGACGTCGCCAACTGAATTTTTGATGTTGGAGATGATCTTGGGGGTAACACATCCCCAGTGACGCCAAACACTGCAGGTGTGGACAGAGTAATAGATTAGAAGGAATGTAGCTGTAGCATAGAACGGGCCCGTACTAGCTAGTGGCACCCCTGACATCAATGACGCTACCCAGTCGCATCTCGCCTTTGAGGATGGCAGTTCCTAAATTGAAAAAGAGAAAAGTAGGAAAGAAAAGTCAACTCAAGTAGCAATACCCTGACTCGAGTATCCCACCTGAGCAAGGCTTAGGACCTGCAAAACACAGCAGCTCAGCACGGTTCGTTACACAGGATGAAAACGAGACTCGGACCAACCTTTACATTTTGAACGAGCAGACGACGCGTATTCCACACGGTAACCACCTTTTTTTGGTGATCCCTCAGTGTCAGACATCGTTCAAAAATGCGATTTTATGTAGAGATGAGTTGTGGATGGGAGGAAAAGAGATGGGGGTGGTTCATCTGGGCGCGACGTAGTTTTGTTGTACCACCCTCTGCCTTCAAAGTCCGACCTTGGTTGCCCTACGACGCACGGGCCCTCTGGGTTTTCTGTGTTCCGTCATCGTGGTGCACATTCATGACGACATTCCAAGGATATCTGTCCCCTGAGCTTGAGTCTGGTTTATTTGTCCAAACATTGCTGGGGTACAATCAGCAGTATACGTATACTTGCTTTCGCCACGCCGGGACTACACCTCCCATCCAGGTCGCACTCTTTCACCCTACTGTCCATTCGCGCCAGGAAACCATTGCTAGCTATCCTACAGGCTGTAGCACTAGTGTAGCCACAGACACGTATAGATGTGAAAAGTGAAAATCGGCGGTACTCATCACTGTGGCCAGGCCCTCCCGGTGCCACATCCTTCACCATTCATCAAATCATAAAGGTGCAATCCACCCCCAGAATCACCGCTACAGTCCATTTAGGGGACAATCATTTCACAAAGGCTTGCAACTTACATGACTATCGGCATCTCACCCTGGCAGCCGTTTCCCATAGAAAAATGTGCGACATCAAAGTCAGTTCTTCCGACAACCATTCCCTGTAATTTATCGCAGGGTGCCAAGGATGGTTCCCAAAGCCGCACGCAGCCTCGTAGCAAGTCAGTTATAGCACCCGTAAGAGATAGAGGCGAGACCAACCATCGTTCCCACCGCTCACGATTCCTATCCTTCGTCGATCTCTGCCTTCGACCCATCCTGCTTCAATGACACCATATGCTGTACCACCACCTACGTCGGAATCGCAGTGTTCGAACTTGCAAAGCGGGCCCCTGGATAAGGCACGTATATCATAGACATGTAGCCTGTTATCACCCCGGCCAATAGCAAGAAGTCGTCCGTCTGGTGAGAACCTCACACAATCCACCAACTCCGAATGATGGTCCGGATTGGATGACAAGGGTTCGAGTTCCTCTGTTTCATAAGCCTTTTGATTTCGTCTACGCACGTCGTACAACCGCAGTGGACGGGGTCCTGGACCACCAGTAATAAGAACAAGTATAGACCCGTCTGGTGCGATTGCCATGGCATTGCCGGGTTCCTTGGCATCGAGCTGGAATGCAATTCGGTACTTGTGGGTATCCCATGCACGATGATAGCCTGTGATAACATGCTCCGTCTCCGATGATTCGGATGATGTGAACAAATGATCTTTCGTCGACTCCTTTCCCCAGACTGTCGCACCCGCAGCTTGATCCATGAGGTTAGGTGCGACCCGGAAGTCGTGTAGCGAAATAGGCGTATCAGGGCTGTCTTCAAAAACCTCACGTGTGTTGTAGAGGGAAACTATCCTATGAAGGCAGCACCACTCAATAAAACACAACCACGTCTGCACCACTTACTCACCCGTCTGTGCATGGGATGGCAAGCACAGAACTATCATGCTTGTAGATAATCTCCTGAGGAACGTCATCGAAGCAAACTATGGACACGTGAGGGAGAAAGAATCGGTCCTGAGAAGGGTGACGCTCACGCTTTCGTATCATGCGTGGGGCAGCCGCCCTCTTTCCAGGGTTTCCATTCTCCGGGATTTCCCAGACTTGCGCTGAGAAATCGTGACCGGTCGACAGGAACTGGGAGGAACTGCATTGATCAGGTAATACGTAAGAAGAAACACGCTTGATGCAACATACTCGTTCGGATTAAAAGCAACATCATTTACACAAAAATATTTTGTCGTCAGACCTAGAAACGTCTAAGGTCGTGTGAATCTCATAGCACCAACGTATACTCACCGCGATCGGTCATGCGAGTATGACAGTGTGCCTGCACTTTATGAACCAATGCAGAGTGAAGCGAGTGTTTGTAGTTGCTCCCGACACTAGATTTGCTGTGACCGTGGTTATATACCACAAGCGTCCCTGTTGTATTTTCGGGTGGCAGCGGCTGATCTTCCGTATGCACATTCCAGAGTAGTATGGGTTATGTGGACAAGTCACAGGGATTCAATTGCTGACCTTCATCATCGGGGCGTTCGGCACCCCCTGCCAGTGCAGCAGCGCCTACTACAATCTTCCCGGGAGCCTGTACGATCTTACTAATCGCTTTTGGACAGCTGAATAGACAAATAGCGAACTCAGAACGTTGTCAGCGTACCTCCAGACGTCAGGTGGGGATGTTTGGCAATGATGCCAATTTTGTTAAACGAAAGGTCGTAATAGAGCTTTGATGAACGCACACAGCCAGTGAGTGGGATGGCGTCCCTTCGACGTGAATGATAAAACGGCCTAAGATAACATGCTTTCCCAAACATCTGCAATGCTCGTTTGTGGTGTTAAGCAACGAGATAAAATTAACAGGTACCTTGCCTAATTCATTTTCACTAGAACGATTGAAGTACAGTCGGTCGTAGCTAACGACAGAACGAAACCTGGGATTCAGAGTATCGAGCGGTGATAGCCTGTTTGGAGAACGTGTTGGTACGCATTCTGGTGTCAAATCTTCTGCCCTGTTCCGCGCAGGTAGCGGGAGCCACTATATCGAGATAAATGGCAGAGGAATGACAATATGAGAAAGATAACATACATTTGCATCCTCTGATATATCCAGAGACGCCAAGAAGTTGACACAGTCATCCTCTGAGTCAACGATACCTCCTTCGCCTTCCGAAGGCTCCCACGGGGGAGCAATCTCAGCCAAGGGAGGCTCGCATACTTGGTTATCGAGTTTTGGTTTTGTGCGCTTGTGTTCACTTGTTACACATCGCATCGCAAAAATAAATCAAGTAGAACCAACTTTGGCTTCATCTTCAGAAGACTCCCATGGGGGTTCAACCCAATCAGCCCCAGCCGAGGGAGAGCGCTTGCGTATAGGGCTCTTGAGCTTTGTGCGCTTATGACGACTTATTAGACGTTGCTTTTCCAAGATAAATTCAGGGCGGAACTAACCTTGGCGGGAATAACAACATCGTCGTCCGACAGAATCTCGATCGTGCTCGTGCTCGCCTTCCGCTTTAAGTCACGTCTTCCAGACCTGTTGAGCGCTGCGATGATAGCAGTGTTTGCATGTCTCTTTAATGGTGATAAGGGCAGGCCTTCTGCTGACCGGCGAAGGTGCAGCTCCTTGCTATGGAATTGATTGGATATCCATCAAAGCCATACTAAGACCCCATTCTGGGACTCACGGTAATCCTGTGTGTGAGGCAGAAGCATCCGATACGTCGTGGCCGTCGTCTGAATCGAACAATTCTATAACTTCTGTTCGACGCTTGTTCTTGCGAGCTCGCGGAGACGACGGTCGGTCAATTCGAACAATATGACGTTCACCGGTACATACGAGATCCAAGTCATCAATGTCGATTATCTCGTGCCTGATTTCGTCTACCATCTAAACACAAAGAAAGAGAAACGGGGAGAGTGAAAGCAATTGTGCTGAATCCTGATGGCTAGGGGAGAAGAGAGCGGCCCGCGAGTTGCCGAGATGCGGCTGCGGTGAAGAAAAAAAAGCACACGCAAAGTGGGCCTGGCCGGGAATTGAACCCGGGACCTCCTCCATTTGGAAACCCTAAGAAGGAATCATACTACTAGACCACCAGGCCGACGTAACCTCTCCTCGTCGTGCAATAGTAGACTGCTATTTCAATACTGGCACTGACGCGTCCTCCAGCTCCTTCGCGCATCATCTCACCGCAATGGACTCGCCCTCACCCTCGTCAGGCGCGATGGACGAACGAAGAAAGAATGCTCTCAAGAGTTACCGTGAAGTACGTTGTGGCGAATTACCTGTCTCGTCTACTGGCCTACTGACCTCACTCCAGAAAATGCGGGCTCACGATAATATCAGCCAGAGTCTCAAGAATTGTGTGTATCATATTTCTGTCCCACTTGCGTTTCTGGGTACTCAACTTTCGCTTTGCCAGTACGCTTTTCGCTCAAGGACCTCGAAAAGGACTTTGCCCAGACAGAGAACGACATTAAAGCCGTTCAGTCAGTCGGTCAGATCATCGGTGAAGTCATGAAGCAGCTCGACGATGAACGATGTGGGTGACATGTCTGCCTCTCGCTTCCACTCCTTGCGTGACTTTCGTTTTTCAAGTCATCGTTAAAGCATCCTCCGGACCACGATATGTCGTCTCATATCGACCAGCTCTTTCAGCAGCCAAGCTCAAATCGGGAACGCGTGTCTCTCTCGATATGACCACTCTCACCATCATGCGCATTCTGCCGCGCGAGGTTGATCCCCTAGTGTACAAGATGAGCCTAGAGGATCCAGGAGGTGCCTCCTTTGCGGGCATTGGCGGTTTATCCGAGCAAGTGCGGGAGCTCCGAGAGGTATGTATGCTAGTGGATTAATCCGGAAGCTAAAACCAACGCACTCATTTTCGCTCCCTAGGTTATTGAACTTCCCCTCCTTAACCCAGAGCTTTTCGTCCGTGTGGGTATAACACCTCCTAAGGGCGTTCTTCTTTATGGCCCGCCCGGCACGGGCAAGACACTACTTGCACGTGCAGTAGCCGCCACTCTCCAAACCAACTTCCTCAAAGTGGTCTCGTCCGCCATCGTCGACAAGTACATTGGCGAATCTGCTCGTGTAGTCAGGGAAATGTTTGGGTATGCAAAGGACCATGAACCATGTGTGATATTTATGGACGAAATTGATGCTATCGGAGGGAGAAGGTTCTCAGAAGGAACGAGCGCCGACAGGGAGATACAAAGGACACTGATGGAGGTAACTTGACTTATTTCATAGTTGGATTTGATTGCTCACTCGAGGTAGCTCCTCAACCAAATGGATGGCTTCGATTCACTGGGAAAGACGAAATTAATCATGGCTACAAACCGACCAGATACGCTTGATCCTGCACTTTTGCGACCTGGGCGTTTGGATCGTAAAATTGAAATACCTCTGCCAAACGAACAAGCACGGTTAGAGATCCTGAAAATCCACGCGCAGCCAGTGAATAAGAGTGGGGATATCGATTACGAGGCCATTGTAAAGGTTTGTCGTGACGCAAATTATGAGAAACCACTTATTGGATCACCTTGCTTAGCTTACGGATGCCTTCAATGGCGCCGACTTGCGCAACGTGATTACTGAAGCAGGCATGTTCGCTATACGCGATGATCGGTAAGTTGGCTACCAGGAGTTCTGTGGGCTGCGCTCATCTGTACCAGCGAATATGTTATCCAGGAAGATCTCACCAAAGCTGCACGGAAAGTCGGTGATGCTAAGAAGCATGAAAGTAAGTCATCGACTGAACATTAAAAGTCTTCTGCTCAGTCATATCTCTACAGCCAAGCTAGAGTATTCCGCATAGCATGCATGTACTATAACGGATTGTATATAGCTGCCTTTTCCGCTGCCCGCCTACCTCAATACTGCCATGATGATGGGACAACCGATAATTTAGTACATGTACCACAGCTGACTCTTCGACTTCGCCGCAAGAGTGGCAAGTCAAATCCCGAGTTCCGGCAAACGCAAAATCAACCCTCCTCCATCGTATCTCCGTCAGGTAAAGCATTCCTCCACCAGGGCACTGGACCAAGTCCCTGCTCTGATATTGAGCACTGCGCTGCCGTGAGCGATATCGCTGAGGTATGCTTTAGGAACAGGCTTACGATCACAGTATAAGGAGGTCTGCGTGCCTCCCGTTTGATGGCGACACCCTCGGCGGCCTTGGGTGGACCAGGCTCGTCGTCGTAGAACTCGTCTGCTTCTATTCTAACACGTACGATCTCTCCCTGGTCGATATACATCCGGTCCGCTGTTGGAGATTCTAGTAGTTCGTGTGTTGTTGTTGCGTTCGAATCTGGCAGCCAGAAATGGGCCCTTTCATTTGGATCGCTGCCGTAGATTAGCCATCAGAATACGTGTGACGGCTTACATGCGGTAGATTCACGTACAATGCAGAAGGTTGAGGAAGGTAGGCGAGCGGCACATACATGTCATCGAAGAAACCAATGGTTACTGGGCGGAGGCCAGTTAGCAGCAGGGAATGCGAACCAACGCCGGGGACAGACATCGTATACCGTCTTCGTCGGAGGACTTGACTTTTGCGAGGATGACCTCGGACGCGAATGGTCTAAACACGACCAAGCGGAATTTGACTGTATGAAGTTGGTGAGCGCACGATCATCGAAAAAGATAAACATACCTTTGTACCAGAGAAATCCATCTCCATAGCGCACTTTTCCCTCGCCGGCCTCAGCAAGGTCGAACACACAGATACACAGTCCGACGTCATGCAGCACTCTGTTCGCGTATTTCTTGTTAATCTCGTTGATAAGGGCTTTCTCTGTGGGGATACCGAAGTTTGCGGGCGGGATGGGAATCGTGTCCTAGGGTGGATCAGGTCTGGCTGGATGCTTTGGCCACAGAAACATACCTTGATAATGGAAAGCACGAACATGACGGAGTCTTTCCAAATCAGCCATATATGGCTTATGTAATGGGCAGCAAATACATCTCGGATCACGTGCGCGCAGAAAAATTGGGTACGCCAAAGTCTAGAGGTCCAGCGACCTGGAGACACGTATCGACACGCGCCATGTCGAGCCCCGCACTCGTAGAGACATCCAAGCCCAGTTCCGGCTGGCTTCCAGCAAAATCATGGCAGCACTTTGCTGCCGGGGGGTACGTTCTCTGACTTTCTCTCGCGGAAGGTATACTCATATCGCACAGGCTCGGTGGTATGTGCGGCGCGATCGTGACGAGCCCATTCGACGTCGTCAAAACGCGCTTGCAGTCTAGCCTCTTTCAGGAGAAGCACGTACCCCTTGTCGTCGGCGGTAATGGCGTTGCAGCACTCCAGCACCGATCCGGAGGACTGCTATGGAATTTTGTAGAGACGTGGTATATCATTCGGTGAGCTATTGCCGTAGCACTCGTTCCGAAATCCCACCCACAAACGACACTCGCAGTGACATCTCTCGGTACGAGTCTTATCGTGCCCTTTTTAAGGGCCTTGTGCCGACGCTTGTAGGCGTCGTTCCCGCGCGGTCGATCAACTTCTTCACATACGGTAATGGCAAGCAAGTCATCGCGAATCATTTCAACAATGGAGTGGAGAATTCCTATGTGCACCTCACGGCTGCAGCACTGGCTGGTATTGCTACCGGGACAGTAACGAATCCGATATGGGTTGTCAAGACGCGTATGCAACTCACTGCAGAGCTTCAAAGCACTGGCACGTTGGCAAGCACAAAACCCAATGCAACGACGTCATCGGGATCCCGGCGTATGATTGGAGGTACCACTGCAATGATAAAGCAAATAGTTAGGGAGGAGGGTATTCGGGGGTTCTACAAGGGCCTTAGCGCAAGCTACCTCGGCGTCACCGAGGGAACGATTCAGTGGGTGCTGTACGAACGATTGAAGCGAATATCTGCTAGTGCGGAAGGTCGCGGAGGTATTGCCGAGTGGACGGGTATGCTGGGTAGCGCAGGCATGGCCAAGTGTGTTGCAAGTCTGATTACTTATCCGCATGAGGTGTGTATTTTGTCCATGATGAGGACCGGAAGTTGGCTCAACAATTGCTCAAGGTATTGCGGACGCGATTGCGTCAGCCACATGTCAACGGCGTCGTTAAATACACTGGTCTTTGGCAAACCCTGCGTACCGTGATCGCTGAGGAAGGTGCACGGTCACTCTACGGAGGGCTCAGTGCGCACCTTATGCGTGTCGTCCCTAATGCAGCCGTTATGTATTCGATTTATGAAGGTGTCCTTCGCTGGGGGTAGCGACTTCTTATCTAGACGACCTATCCACGCTCACCTACTAATCCCCTTATTGATAGATGGTACTGCTCTTTCAAGGGTTCATTCGTACATTATCCTTTCCTTATTACTACGATCCACGTCAATATGTACACTAGTCATGCAGGTTACCCAAAAGCCACCACTCCGTTGCATGTGCACCTGTGGAGGTCCTACGAAACATCCTTTAGCAGAGCTTTTCGATAGCCTCTCCAACACGCAAGACAAGGTCATCGCACCCCCACTGTCCAACCACACTCACACCTACAGGCCATCCATCAGCCCCCAACCCAGCGGGGACACTGAGTGCCGGGAGGCCAGCCAAGGAAGCGGGTACCGTCATCACGTCTTGCAAGTATTCGCTCGGTCCTGATGCGCCATCACCGTCCGTGGAGGTTTCGTGCCCGCTGCTGCCGAGTGGTGGTGCAGTGCGAATGGCGGATGGATGGAGCAAGACATCAACACCGTTCTCCGGTGAAGATGGCGATGCCAATTGGATACTTGGAATACGGAAAACCTTGTTGAAGTCCGCTTTAATATGTGTGCGCACGTGTTGAGCTTGTAAGAAGTAGTTGTCAAAGGCACTGTAAATGGGGTGTTCTGTGAAGCAAGCATAACGTAATTGATGAAGTACCTACTCCGCAGTAAGAGCGTATGTCCCGAGCAAAATGCGTTTCTGAACTTCATTTCCAAAGCTTTTGGAGCGCGAGAGGGCATAAACGTCACTGGACTTTGTTGGCGTGACCCTTGATGGAGCAGGGGCCTGAAATCCTGTTCAAGCCATTCGTGCCATTGAGGCGATACGATCAACACGTTAGTGTGGCCCATCACAGCATCGAGGCTCGAAGGACGGAAATGATGACGTACCGTATCGCACCCCGTCAAAACGAGCAAGGTTACTGGATGCTTCGGCGCTTGCAATGACATAGTATGCGCTGAGTGCGAACTGCGTTGCAGGGATGTTAACTGGTATGAGAGATGCACCTGAGGCTTCGAGGCGACGGAGAACGGTGCGTAATATGTGTGCAATGCTGGGTTCAAGCTCTGATGGGAAATATTCCTGGGGTATACCTATCCGAAGGTTTTCCAGAGAAGGGGAGCAATTTGCGGTGGGAAATCCAGGGTCACTTGCAAGGCGTGCCTTCTCTCGAAGGTCGCGTGTGGCTGCGGTGGGGTCTCGGGGATCATATACTGATATGACATCTAAACTGCCATTAGTAACTGATCCGAGTCCGCGAATTGACCCCCACCAAAAACTTGTTTCACGGTATCGACGGATTTACCTAAGACACCAACACAATCGAGGCTGTCCGCGAAGGAGATAACACCCCATCTAAAGTTAACCGGATGAATCTCGGCCGACGTGCAAGTACAAATGAAGGGGAAACGGACCGACTGATCAGACCGTAGGAAGGCTTCAGGCCCACAACACCGCAGTAGGATGCAGGAAGCCTCACAGAGCCACCCGTATCAGTGCCTAGTGCCCTAGGTACAATGAATTCGTGAGTACGGCATTTTGTTCTAAACTTGCATTGTGACTGACGCGTCGCACATCCCTGCAGCCACACTTGCAGCGCTCCCGCCTGAACTGCCTCCCGCTGATCTACGTTCAATGTCGCCCTTGACAATGTCAGCGTTGTGTGCCTGGAATGGGTTCGTAACTGGACCGTGGACGGAGTGTTCATTGAGAGAACTAGCGCAATCAGGAACGTGGCACTGGGAAGCCTGGGCTGGATGGAGAACGTAGAGCTTACCCCATGCCAAATTCATCGCAGTTGGCTTTTCCGATGACATGTGCACCAGCACCACGAAGCAACCTGACGACGGTGGCATCAAAGGGAGAACGATAGTCTACAGCATTAAACATAAGTGCAAGCGGGAAAGAGGATGGCGAGTTAACTAACGGTAGAGCATGGCGGATGAGCATGTTGTTGTGAAAGAAGACGTGCAGATGTTGTCTTTGATGGCTACTCGCAGTCTTCCGCCATCCTCTGTAGCACCGGCTGTGAGGGAGACGAGGGCGTTGATATGGCCAATGCCTCTGGCTGGGATGCGCGGCTCGCTACACCACTGTCGAGTGCATCTTGCTAGCATTGGGACGTGACGCGTGACGCGTGACTTCCGACTTCCGGAGCCGGCCCACTGGCACCGCGTATTCTCACACAATTGATTTTTGTCGCCGTCTGTGCGGTGAAGGCGGTACAAAGTACCGTTCGGGTGGCGAGGTATGTTCTACCGTACTTTTGGCGAGCGTTCACAATAGCATTGGCAAGGTTACAGAGGGCGCTCATGCCTTGTATTCCCTCACCCAGGGTCCTTCCAAAGATGTCGATTGGCATGTCTTGTATCCGATAGCCTCTGCCATGATACCATCATTTGTGGAATCCGTCGCTCCCTCGAATATGGTATAACTTGGCTGAGATTGCGTTATACCTGTACTGATGCTTACGATCACTCCACTGGCGATGAGTTTGGCACCTCCAAATGTTTGGCCCCGTGGGAGGTCCGAAGCAGGCATCTTGGCCGAAAGAACAGTTTTCTTTGCTTCGACGAATGCCTTCCATGAATATCACCAGCGCGCGTGCCTTTTCAGGCTTCGCCATCGGGTTCGTGGGGATCTGTTCGGTTCCCGATGGCAGACCAGGCAAATCCAGTGTGGCCAAAGTAAGGGACTGCTGTCAAACGCCACCCCCCTTGGTCATTGGCCACCTATAATTGCTCTACAACTCTTTCACTCGACTGATCTCTTGTCCTCTCCTTCCCAACCATTCAGGATGGACCCCGCCGTCCCTCTTGTCAATCTCGAACCAAACGGTGATCCAGCTGCCGTGGATCCTCCATACGGCCCACAGCGCAGACTCAAACAACGACATGTTCAAATGTAAGTATGATCCGTCGGCTTCTGTTTTCATATGCCGTGTCTGACTTCTGTAGGATTGCCGTGGGTTCAATTGTACACAATTTCAAGCGTTTATTCATCTTGATGGCGTCTAGATCGCAGGAACTATCGGAACAGGCTTATTCCTCGGGTCTGGCCAAGCTATCAGTGGTGCTGGGCCAGTCGGTGCACTCTTTGCGTATGCGTTCGTTGGATCCGTTGCCTTCGCGTGAGTCCCCGGGTGGTTTAGTGTCCCCCTCACTGATCATGCGATAGTTCACTTTGTTCCATCGGGGAAATGACGTCCATGGCTCCAGTCGCTGGCTCATTCCCATATTACGGTACGTCCCGTCGCTCGCTTTTGGTATCCTCGCAGTAAACCCATGGACGACCATAGCGTCCCGATGGGTTGACGAGGCCCTCGGTTTCTCGGTATGTATGCCACATGTTGTCTAAAACGTAGGCTGATCCATCATACCAGGTTGGATGGGCAAGTTCACTCCGGTGCCTTGTACAATTAACCTTCTCATCATTTTTGTAGAATTACTTTTTCGTAAGCTTCCCTCCTGGAATGTCGTGGTCGAATCGCTGTCAACATCCATATACTATGTAGACCAACGCGTAAGTTAATCCATGGCTCTGTATTGGTGTGCGATAGACCTTTCAATAGGGTTACCATCCCTGCCGAGATCTCCGGCGCCAGGCTGCTTTTGACGCTATGGAAAGTAAGCCCACAACAATCATTTCAATAGTATTTGTTCCCGAACGACTTCGTAGGTCCAGCACCTTGAGGCTTATACAGTGTTAATCCTGGGTGTGATTCTTCTGGTCAATATTTTTGGTGTCAGGTGAGCACTTGAAAAAGTGCGTGCTTATCCGATCTCAGGACATTGGTACAGATATTTCGGAGAAAGTATGCTTTTTCTTTACTTAACACGGTGTGTGGCAAGGACTCATTGACCATCAGCTGAATTTGGATTCAGCATGGTGAAGCGTAAGATATCACTACTTTTTGTACTCACCTTATTTATCTATCGCAGTGATCATGATCTTTGTGCTGATTGTCATTGGTCTCGTTATTGATCTTGGCGGAGGACCAGACCATGTACGGCTGGGGTTCAAGGTTTGTCATCCTCCCTTGCGGTTTGATATGTCTGATCCTTTTCCGTCTATAGTATTGGATCAACCCAGGTCCATTGACGGCTAATGTGCCGCCTCTCAACAGATTCTTGGGAATTGTGTCTGCCATAATGCAGGCATCGGCCGCTTATCAAGGCATTGAAATTTCTACTATGTGAGATCGTCAGTTCTGTACAAGCAGGAACTGACGTATCCAACAGTGCGGCTGCGGAAACTGAGAATCCTCGAAGAAATGTTGCGCGAGCCATGAAAAAAGCATTCTTTCGCATATCCATTTTCTATGTCCGTGGCGAGCCTTACTATTTCCCGAGATCTATTTCACTATTCTTGCAGATTGTTGGTGTCCTTATCGCTGGTTTGATTGTTCCCAGCACCGATCGCGACCTGTTGCAACGTGCGCTGACTTCATATTGTCCTTTGCTAAACGCTTTTGGAACATTGACATCCCCGTTCAGCTCCGGGAGACATTACGTCATTCAATGGTACGGAAGCAGATCAGACTGTCAATGCATCTCCGTTCGTTATTGGAATGAAGAACGCTGGGTTTGCAGGTGAGAGAGGGATTACCTTTCTCTTCTCCTTCTCACCTTCTTTCAGCGCCAGTGGTATCTGTCATCAATGCCGGCTTACTCACTAGTGCAATTTCCGCTGGAAATTCGTTCTCATTCTCTGCATCTCGCATTCTTTATGGCCTTGCCCTCCGTGGCCAAGCACCAAGGATTTTCAGTCGCGCCGATCGCCGTGGAGTCCCAGTACCGGCTGTATTGTTTACTGTACGTGGTAATTTAGCTAGCTTTCGATAGCCGGTTTTTGATACACGGAACCAGGTCGCTTTTGGGTTCTTGGCGTTCATTACCATTCCGGATGCCTTTCAGTGAGTATCGCATTTATCGTTCTAGATCCGGGTACTAATGTTGCTTTCTTAATTACTCCATAGGTGGTTCTATCATTTAGCAGCAGTCGGGGAGCTCATTACATGGGCTATTATTAACCTGACTTATCTTCGTTTTTGTTTGTGCTATCTCGGATAAAGGTGTTACCTGTACTCATGATTTAAAAAGACAGGGGCATGGCAGTTCAAGCTAGAGACAGAAGAGAGTTGATATATTGGAGTAGATTTCAGGTGTATAGCATTCGAAAGTTACTCTGCGCACATCGATACTTACAGGGTCAATCTAGCCGTGGCTCGCTCGGTGGGGATTATTCTGGTGTATCGTTTTCCTTTTACTCGGTGGTTACCCCATCTTCCGGGGCTTCAAGAAGGTTGACCGGGTCTTCATTGGGAACTGTTGGTCAACTTAGGCATCTTTCTGAGGATCGTTGTCGTGCTCACTCAAGAACTAGATGTTATCCCGCCTGTCATCTTTGGGCTCTTTGTCTGCTGGAGACTTCTACATAACTCCTTCATTTGGCGGTCGCATGAGATGGATTTCGTCCTCGTACGTTTTCTGGTCATTCACCCTGCTGTAACCTGACGGATGAGATGTAGGACATCCCTACAATCGAGGAAACCGAAGCGCCCGTGCCACCACTCACGGGCCGGTGGCAAATTTTTGTCGATAGAATATTCTGATGCAGTGGAACACTGCTACAGTAAATGCTACAAGGATAAGGCAACAGCCATCATGGGTGGTAAATACAACACGTACTTTATGATTTACTTATGATTGGATGGACAGTTTGTTACAATGTGTTTTATACCACGGACTGGAGTATGACTATTTTCATATCTGGAGTCTGGCTATAGTGTTCATGACTCATTGGAATCCTGTTTCTTGAACCTTCCTTGCATCCACACCCGATACATTTTTAGTTGACGCTTTCTATTGACCAACAAACGTCTATCCACGCCAAGCTGATCAATGACAAAGAGGGGATGTGGTAGATGAATGGCAAGGGGCTTCAGGAGATTAGGGTGAATAGCGACGTTAGGGTGTGGAGTCAAGTCTTTGGAAGGGTCGGGCTGTCGATGCTGTAGATTTTCCAACTCTGGCGTTGGTGGCATAGAATCATCCGAAGGGCTTTCCTGACTCTCATCGATCATCTCGACTGTTTTTGGAGTCTTCTGAGCCAAGGAAGCTCGCGTGCCGGTGAAGATCAATGCCAGTTCATCTTGAACGGACGTCAACAGGAGAGGAGAGTATTGCGATAGGCTGCCTACCAAGTTCAAAAAAATACACCCGTGTTTTGTCCCCTCGGATGTAAAAATTGTTTTCAAGTAGTCGTCCCGACTTGAAGCGTAGTTGCGTGAGATCATACCGGCCATAGTCCCGTAGTAATACGACACCTCCCGGCTTTAGCATCTACCGTAGGCATAAAGTCGCCAACGTTAAGGCCGCAAATCGTATACAAGGATAATGCTAACCCGGTGTATATTGCAAACAGCCCTCGCCCACTCGTCCGGATGAAGCGCACTCAGAACAAAGACAAGCACGACAATGTCCACTGATTCGGGGGTTACACCAGGAGGGAGGCTATCCTCAGTTGCAAGGTCCCACACTGCAGCTTGGATGGAACCGAACGGTGGATTATGGTACAATGGGTTTGTCTAGAATAGAAAAACTTGGGTTACCTATCTGCAGCTAGTGAAGGGGGGGGGGGGGCGACAAACCTGGACCAATTTTACTGCATGTGATGAGTAGTCGAATGCATGTAACACAAGCTTCGGATTTTTGTTTTCCAAAAGGAGAGGAAATGCGGTATTACCCGCACCTTGCCTAGCTGAGGGTCAAGGTTCTCTCTGAAATTTTGACAGAGAACTTACCGCAACCAACTTCACAGACCACTACGTTGCCAGCATCTTTCTCAGCAACGGCGACTAATTCGGGGAATTCTAGGTGAAGCCTAGATGGATGAACAACATAAGTTATACATTAGGTTAACATGCGAACGCACCATTTTCTGTCGCGGAAGAAATTGTCGGCATTGGTCTTGTAAAAGTTATCCCTTCTCATTTAGAGATCAGTAGTTATGCAGTGCCAGAACTTGAGATGCCCACCAGTGCTTTGCAGGCTTCGCGTTGTATTTTTCCTTTTCTTCGACGGGCACAGGCGCAATGCGCTGCTTCTCTAGCGAATGCGCGATGATTTCAGCCTGATCATCAGGAGGCGGAACATGATCCCATGCATTCTGTGTCCATACATCAGACTGTTCTGTGAGAAATCTAGAAGACTGAACAAATCACATGGCCGTAGGTGCGAGGCTGCTCACCTCGACCCAAACGGCGGCTTTTCAGCGCCGATGTTGTGCACCGATGAGGCCAACTTTGGGATCCGTGCTGGTGACTCCCAGATTTCAGTGGTCTGTTCCGCCGGCATCGAGATTGGGCGACACAGCTGTTCTATGGACTGTGCGATCCCAGTACTGATCTGACTTGGCGTTAGTTGGAATTTCCGGGGTCTTGGGATTGTGTCCACCACCAGCGAGCGGGCTCAAAGGGAGCAGTGGATGGTGGATACTTGAGGCGATGAAGTTGCTGTGAATTCTGTTCCCAATGGCCGTTAAATGTCGACATCTTTTGTGTTGCGAGCCCACTACCTGTAAGCTGTGCTCACTTGAGGTTGCCGTGAGAGAAAAACCTGAAAATTCCCGCCACTCCGAGTCCCTTCTGATTTTGCGCTCAACTCAGAATTGAAATATCTCGCGATCCAGAGCAGCTAGCGTCTTAATTCCTTCATATTCGGACTCCCTGGACTCGACTGCAGGGCACCGTAGTAAAGAATACAATTTTTACCGCTCCGTTCCTGTGCTAAAAAATCATGCCTTCCCAGACGACACGATCGCATTTGCGTTCGAATGACTATATTACTCAGTCAAATACCAGTCGTCCTACTAGTGGGTAGCCTAGGCGCAGGGCACTGGGTGTGTCTGCAGTTAATTGCCTACCGGTATGGTGCGAGGCAGGGTCATCTCTGAATATCTTGGGTGGACAATCGTGCATATG
>Ga0307518_10001089_pt1 | contig 20408 bp, 25 predicted proteins | sample 25_EM_MG_FD_203889 | JGI IMG/M metagenome (GOLD analysis project Ga0307518, IMG submission 203889) | Populus trichocarpa ectomycorrhiza microbial communities from riparian zone in the Pacific Northwest, United States - 25_EM | ecosystem: Host-associated > Plants > Roots > Unclassified | place...
AACCTTGCCATGTGTGTGCAAGAATGGTGTGTCAAAATTTAGAGAAAATACCTACAAAATGCTTTCTAGATACAACTACTACATGGGAGTGAAAGCCCGATGTTGAGATGCTCATGTATTTGTTGAGATTCATGCCCTTGCTGTCGTCGACAGTGACGGACGAGTGACTAGCAGAGATCGCCGAAAATTGCCATGTGCATGGGAATTGGGAAGAATGGTAACATTTATGTCTATACCGAATCTAAGTGAAAATGTCATACTTTGTGTTACAGAACGCTTGCTAGATACGAGTACTACATGCACTTGAAAGTCCGATGCAAATCTGTTGCGTAGTTGTTGAGATACGTGAGCTCGCTGTCGGCGACGGCAATGAGACGCGTTGGAGACGACGCGCGGGCGTTGCCGAACAACCAGACGTGCGTGGGAAGCCTTTCGCAGGGGTGGGCAAGGTCGATGACAAATGCCTGCCGCGAGGGAGCTCTGAATATCTCTAAGTACCCTACATTATTCAATAATTATTCATTGAGGGGAGAGATGCCTCAAACACCTCGTTTTAGACACACATCAAAACAGTGATATATTGTCTAATTAGGGTATTTAAGCGGGAGCATCAGGTGTATTCTAGGGTGCCTCCCGAATGGTATGGGTTATGAGGGCTTCGACTGTACTTTCTTTCCTCCCCTTGGGTGAAATCCCCACTACCACGTGCTGTGCCGGGGGAGATTTTGACAGTTGCCGTCTTAGAAAAAAAAAGTAACAACCGGGTCCAGTGGTATGTATCGGCTAGCCAAGTCTTAATAAGTAACACGCTAGTTGAAGCGCTCAATGCAGGGAAGTTAAAGCTATACCTTACAAAGTATGTGCGAAAACGTATGTACAGGAAGGTATATCCGTTGATGAAGTCAAAGCCCGAGCTAAATTGGCAAAATTTAGTATTTGGGCTGAGATCATAAAGCTGGCAGCTGATGTGGAAAGTCAGATCCTGCGATCATCCTGGAGCTTGTTGTACTGAGACTGGGAAATAGTGAGGCCCGCCCTGAGTGGCACCCGTGGCAGAATGATACGCTGAGAATGCATCTGTGAAGAAAGGATGGGATATATGGGTGTTCCAGAAGTGAAGTGAACTTCACTACCGCTCGTAATCAGAATGAAAGTTGTACCTGTGTCAACGAAGATCTGGATGGAAGGATAAATTTATCCCCTTACGAGACGGACTGGTCGATGCCCCCAGTATCTGCTTACGGGTGAGGCGTTCGTAATGGGTACGTAGTTGACAGGACCAGTAATAACAGAACTATCATCGCCACCAAATATAATCCAGAGGGTGAATCCGAGGCGGAAATGTAATAGACCCCTAGAACAGCATTGCCGATGATTCACCGACTGTAGAAATCATCGACAACAGTTGGGACCATCTTTGTGTTGGCAAGTCCCGTTAGTCAAGTCAGTCGCCAAGAATACCATCAACATGCAACTGCTTGAAATGCTAAGATGAGCTGGCAATACCAATTGATTGCGCAGAGATAGTCAACCCGTTACCAAGGGAAATCGTATCAATAAATTCTTTTCCCCTTGAAGTTCCCAGCACTGTATGAAACAAAATGGAAGGTGAATGAACTCAATATTTTGATGGAAATAATGAGACTTGCAACAGAGTTGCTTGTGTTGTGGCTCATACTTCTGCGGACGTAGGCCTTGTTACTAGCATCGACACACCAGTGTCAACAAGTAGAGTGTCTGAAGAGACCCGATTTTAGGTGGTGAATGAACTCACACTCGGTTGCAAGGCTTCCGACTCCGACTTGAGCAGTGTATATGACTGTAGCATTGGCGACGCTAATAGAGGCATCACGCCTGCTATGTAAATGCCTTCGGCATAGCAATTCGCGCGCTCGGTCGGCCTCAACATCATTAGTTGCATTTGCATTTACTGAGGGGGCTAAAATGAGGGTCATTGTTCTGCTGTTTGGGGCATTGAGAAATGCACCGGCAACCGACAGTGCCAGTAGGGATGAAGGTACATACAGCCTTGGAGAAGAACATGAGGCCAGTGTGTAATGTAAGACACCGAGAACTCAGATAGCAAGAGATAGGTTGCCAAGGTCGAGTTTTTATGCAGTTCGATCCAGTGGTACTATGTGGTCAGCCTTTGTAATGACGGTAAGGCGCATCGATGCGTTCCTCGGCGTACACCGAGCAAGGCCTAAATAAACGCACTGATACTAGACATACACAGGGGTGATAACGACAATGCTTACAATCGAAGGTGACTTAACTGTATCCTTGACAAGTAAGGGAAATAAACCACAAAAAGGGTCAACTTGCGCACCTCAACCTTATTAAAACGTAAGTAGGGCATTCCCGTACTCATATCAGTATGTCACGCATGGAGCATTATTAGAGGGTATGAAACCATCGACTTACTTGATTGTCCGTGTTGGCATTAAGTAGATGTATCTGGACCACAAAAAATTTCAGGGGTTGAATATTGTAAGCGATATTCAGGCCAGAGCACAATATAGTTCGTGGACAAATCACTATCGAGCGAGTCCAAGCATACCAAGTGGGCCGCGTCACACGCTACGTATGATTATCACCACAGGGGGGCTTTGATTGCATTATCACATGGAGGGTTGACGACAAGTGTAGTTGTATCGTTGATGTTGTTATGTTTGTTATGGTCTGTCGGACGTGGGGACACAACTACGTGACCTCGGGTTCTTAGAAGCATCTTGGACAAATACAAGTACTGCATATGACGCCCGAAGCGACCTTGAGATGAAGCAGCGAATGCTTGAAAGTACGATTACAGTAATTACATGACGTGTACGCCGTGGAAGAATTACATCGCAGAATGTGCGTACGTGGCTTCCAAACGCGACTTTACATATTCTCCAGCAGTGACGACCTCATATCTTACTGGATTATCGGGGGTGACACAGCCTGGGATGGGCTAAAATGGGAAATGAGAAGTTCTCATCAGTAAATTGCGAATGTATATCGTCGCACCTCGAGTTTCACATCATAGTCGGTGCCGAAGAAGAGGGGTATCGAGTATCGCTTTTTGCCTGTAGCGTTGATCACGCGGTGGACTGTGGACTTGAAGACATCGTCTAGCATACTTAAGGGTTATCGAAGAGTCACTTGCTACTTGTGCTTAGAGACGCACTGGTCCAACGGGCAAACTGATCTCCCAGGCTGATCGCGGTCGCGTCAACTGACACTGAAAAGGATCATTATATGGACGTACTTCAGAATAAGTGTGCCTGGAATGGGAACGGCGTCGATATATTGTCCGTTAGCATTCATGACCTGCAAAACAGGAATGTTGTCTTGCTGCCAAAGGATGGTGAAGCACTCATAGCTAGCGTATCAGCGGGGATTAATCCGAGCAATTACCGATGTGGCTCATCCAGGCTTACTCAGTATGGGCCCCTATCCCCTCTATTCCTTCCAGTGGCTGCGGAGGCTGAGGGGGATAATGAAGTAACCTCATTATCGCTGCCGGTTTAGTGACCTAGCGACGACACACATCAGCGGTATAATCTGAGGGTTCGATAAGACACACCTTGTCCGCGAAGAAATCTTCCGGGAGATTCAATGCCAAGGCAAACAATGGGAATAGTAACAGTCCCAGCCGTACCGCGGCGCGACTGAATACATGGTGGGTGATACATCATCAAAGAGAGAACTCGGGAGAACTTACTAGTATGCAAGGACGTCTTCCCGGAATCCAGGGAGATTTTCAGGCCAAACATTTGTGCCATACATAGGATCATCTGCGGGTATCTCGCTGTTGCAAACAGCCATTTCTGGTTCCCAACCAATGTCAAAGGCCTCATGTAAGTCACCCTTACTTGCTGGATTGGTCTTTTCACCGAGGAGTGCTGTGTACCCCTTGAAGTTTGGGGTGGCATGGATGTCCAACTGGGTAATTGTTAACGAGGGATACTGTAGCCCGAACCCAGGTCGCAACCTTTGTCTTTGCATCGATGGGCAAAGCGAAGAAGCTCTCTGCGGCACGGACAGCCTTGTTGATCACGTCGTCGGGTATACCGTGATTTGTGACTGCCGACCATAAGATGGTGGTAGTACAATGGCAGTGCCCTTACCGTAGAAAAAACCGACGTCGACACAAGCACTGCGGATTTCAGCAGCAAGGGCACGACGCACGGCAGGGTCTCTGCTGGCTGCGCTGGTCAAGTCTCTGATGTTCCCATGAGACTACACGGTACAGATGGGAGCGTATTTTACTTGCATGACTGGGATTTCCTCAAACATGGTCGTGGACAGATGGGCTGGAAATAAAACTCCGCTGGGCAAGCATTGCCACCAACACGCTTATTGTTCTCGACTGTCGCTGTTGTCGCAGTCGCTATCACCGTCCTCGCCGTCGCCGTCGTCGTCTTTCTCTTGCCCCTCGCTAGACCGGCAGGCTCCGCTGGTCTCGTCTAGACCCAACGAAGCACATCGACGTCGCCAGTCCTGCTGTGCTCTTACCGGACTCGACGTCGGGACTCTCTTTGCAAGTCCTATACTGACCCCATATCCATTTCATCAGCCTTGACTCATACCCTTGCCGCATTTCCATCCAGGAATCAGGCATCAACACATCTTGCTACTTAGTTCGTTTCTTGCATTCGTGCACCGCTAGCGGATCTTCATATTTCATTTCCATACAACTCATGACAACTCTCCGTCCTCCTTCCAGTCCTTCTCCTTCGCCTCTCAGTACAGAAAACGGGCGCTCCTCAGCCACCGCTCGTGCGTCCATGGGTCCTCGTCAGACACTCTCCCCTCGTCCTCCTGGTGGTGGAAGCGGTGCTCGTCCCACCAGCGAGTTGCTGGGCAGTGCCACCATGTTCCAGACGCCAGAGTCTGAAGCAATCGATCAATGGTTCGAGAATCTCCAGAATTACGAAGAAACTCTTGAAGACATGGCCGCTGCTTCGCTGGATGTCAATTTCAAGGAAGAACTGAGCGCCATCGAGCAATGTTCGTCCCATCTCCATTGCACGTGGTCATGTCATTCTCATCATCGATTGCAGGGTTCAAGGTTCTTTCTGAGGCAGAGCGCACTGCCGCGCTGTACAGTCTACTTCAACAATCTACTCAAGTACAAATCAGATTTTTCATTACCGTTTTACAACAAATGGCTCGCTCTGACCCAATGACGGCATTACTCAGCCCTGCTGTGGGAGGTATGCAGGCTCTTGATCATTCTCTTACCATCACTAATCACCATGCAGGCTCGATGCAGAGTCAGATGGAAGCCAAGCTTGCCCAGATGACTTTGAAATCCCCCTCGCTCAAGTCACCCATGCCCGCATCCCCTCGTGTCTTCAGTGGCAGCCAAAATAGACAATCTCTTGCCCTCGATACCACCTCGTCATCCGGTTTCCTCTCTCCCGATTCCGCTGCGCTGGCCTTGAACAACGATGCGGCTGCTACCCTCGCACAGCAACGTGCCAAACTCAGAGCGAGCAACCCTGCTCACCGTATATCGGCGCCTATTCTCGCATCGGGCGGTGGAGACGCTCGTACCATGTGGGGCTCTGCTCTCAGCCAGGTCGCCGAGCAAAACCCCAATTCTCCTGTGCATGATATCGTGATGAACCCCAACAGCGCTTCCCGGCCCAAGAGCACCGAGTTCAGCGGTTCGCTCGGAACAGGCGTGGACCCTCTCTCCCCTATGGTTGGAGACAGTTGGGCAAGCAACGTTAACACGCCTTTGATCCCGATGTTCAACAAGGACGCGCACGGTGCTACCCAGAACCTCGACGCTGCTGCACAACAACTCAATGACTGGAATGCCACTCAGCCGCGCGTTCCGCTCATGGCCGACCCCAAGTCGTTCCGGCGCCCTTCCAAGGGCAACACCAATCAAAGTGCTCCAGGCTCAGACGCGGGGAGCCAGACCAGTAATACGTACGAGAATGATGGTGGTCTCGTTCACTCTCAGCAACCTGTACAGCGGAAGAATGTCGCACAAGGTGGGCCCAACAACAACGTGCCATTCCCGGGCGCGCAACAAGGGCAGTGGAACGGATCTCGGAGTCCTGGACCCGCGCCGAACAGGTTCGATGGGGATTTGGGCATGAGGGGCTTCGACATGACCGGATTGGGTAGCCCTGGACTTGGAATGGGAATACCGAGCGCTGGTATACTGGCGGGGATGAACCCGTTGCAAATGAATATGTTGAACCTGCAGGCGCAGATGAGTGCCATGGGGATGACCCCGGAGGCACAGATGCTCGCGGCCCAAATGGCTGCTGGATTCACGCCACAGAGCTGGCTAGGGCTGCAGCAGGCTGCCATGCAAGGCAATGGCGGCAACAACAACAATAACGCAAACAACAGGGGCCGGGGAGGCGGTAGGTCTCCCGGTCTGCCGAAGACGGGCTCTTCAGGTGGGAACAGCGCTGGCGGAGGGGGAGCTAGTTCCAAGAAGGACGACGAAGATTTTGATCCGGCGTTGCTGACTGATATCCCGGCTTGGCTCAGGAGCCTGAGGCTGCACAAGTACACGCCCAACTTTGAGAAGATGAAATGGCAGGACATTGTCGTCCTGGACGATGGAGGGCTGGAGGGAAAGGGTGTCGCTGCACTTGGTGCTAGGCGCAAGATGTTGAAGACGTTTGAGGTGGTGAGGAAAAAGATGGGTATCGAAACGCCTGCGGGCTACAATGATGGAGGTGTGACTGAGGGTGGAAAGGAAACATGGTGAGGACGATCTTTACTCCACACTGGTACCCTGCTGTGACAATGTGTGTTTCGTATGGTTGATCTACTATGTTCATTCATGTTCTTTAGTTACACATGCACTATTAGGTGTTTGCAATGCAATGTACATGTTCGTAGTTGCCAATCGAATATGTCGTGTGATAGTCTCCAAGCGGATATATAAGTGCACCGCGGGCGGAATCTTCGGTCTTCCCTCCTCACCCTCACCTCTCTTATACCTAGCTCCTTTCAATAGAGTCCTTGTGAGTGCCAGCGCCTTTGTCGCCCGGCCCCGACAGGCCATTGGCACCATCTAATGCCATATACTGACACCAAACGCTATATAACAGAGACTTTAGAGGCAACCACCCTCTCACAGCACACACACGACCATGCCTCTTGACCGTGGACCATCCCCTCTCCGACCCGTCCTTCATGGCGCGTCGACCTACAGACGGGTCGAGGTCTTGTCCCCGATTGACACCGATGTACATCCGGTGATTCATAGCGGAAGAGTCGCCGTCATCACCGGTGCTGCAAGTGGTATTGGCAGGGCTGCCGCTATTGAGCTGGCAAAGTGCGTAGGCACCGTCGCTCTTTGCTGTTTGACCGTGCAGGATGCTTACTTTGAGCGCCGTCGTCGTTGTCCCACTGGTGCACTTATGAATCATGATCCGTCTATCGTCCCTTTTTTTTTGACTTGGCCCATTATTATTAATTTTTTTTAACCTCGTTTGACATGAACGTCCACACTTGACGTATCCACACATCGGTTCTTGCCGTTCCAAAAAACTGCTCCTTCCCTGTCACCCCTTCGGTGATTGCCCTTTGTTGCTCCGTCGTGTGACTGCTGCAGGGTTGGGTTGAAGATCGCGCTTGCGGATGTCAAGGAGGACGCATTGACCTTGGTTGCCAAAGAGGTTGGGGCCATCGCTGGCGACGGCAATGTCCTCGTCATCCCCACTGATGTGTCCAATATTGATGAAGTCGTACGATTGCGCGATAAGGTCTACGAAGCATGGGGGGAGGTGAGTGTTTTATGCTGTTCGGCCAAATTTATCGCCGTCACTTTATATATATATATATACACATGGTTATCGGCCTTAGGGAGACAGAACTGACGCCGAGATAGGTTGCAGTATTAATGAACAATGCAGCAGTAGCTCCGCCAACAAAGTCCTGGGAGAAGCTGGCCAGCTGGCGGAATGCGTTCGAAGTCAATTTGTTTGGGTAGGTGGTTCGTACTGTGCGGCGCGGTGGTCGGATAAGCGGAGCGATTCGTATTCATTGAATTTATTTTTTTTAGGGTTGTGAATGTGCAGCAGACGTTCGTACCGGTATGAGTTGATTTAGCCGCAGAGGTAATGGGTGACTGATGCGGGCCGGTGTTAGTCAATGCTGCATCAAGAAAACCAGGCGATGGTGATCAATACAGGCTCTAAGCAGGGCATCACGAATCCGCCGTGCGTAGCGGGTTTAACTCTATCTCGAGTACATAACTGATGAACGTTTGGATGGCACGTGGTATCAGTGGGAACCCGGCGTATAACGCATCCAAGGCAGCGGTTAAGAGCCTTACGGAGGGCCTTGCACATGAACTACGGGAAAACCCATCTTGTAATGTCACCGCCCACCTTGTCATGTGAGTGTGGTTTGCACGCATGTGATGCACCCGGGGAACTAACTTTAGCGATGCACTGTTGACAGCCCTGGATGGACGTACACTGGTTTGAGTGGCCCACGGGGGGGTGAGAAGCCGGCTGGTGCCTGGACCGCTGAGGAAACGGTGCAGTACATGCTAGATCGGGTTCGATTCGGGGAGTTCTACATCATCTGTCCGGACAATGAGACGACACGGGAAATGGACGACCTGCGGATTATGTGGGGGGCGTCGGATCTTGTGGAGAGGCGGCCGGCGTTGAGTCGGTGGCACAAGGACTGGAAGCCGTTGTACGAGGAGTACATTCGGGATGGGCAGGCTGGTAGCGAATGATGCGCAGAGAACGTGGAAGGGCGTGGTTGAACGTGCGATTTAAATGAGATACATAACGAACTTGGAGTATGTCTTTTGACGTCATGATTGTACATACAGATCAGTGAGCTGCGACGGATTCTATTATGCGACAAGCCAGATTAGCATCAGTGATGGCTCCGTTTTTCCAGATCGTCGGGAGCTTCTTGCTTGGTGTAAACGTAGGCGAGCAAAAGTGCACAAAATAAGCCGCGTTTGGTCGTCAAACAACCTTGTTCCCATCGGGAGATCCTCGGCCCAGTCGCCTGCACAATATATGTGCTGCGCTTTCATCAGCCCTGTGAGGTGCTCAAGTTGTCCGTAGACGATGGCCCTGGTGGTTAGGGAAATAGATTTCGCATTTTGAAACTCACTCGAGGATGCGGCTGGCGATGGGAGCTCATGACACGACATAACGGAACTGCCCGGATCTTATCCATCTGGTGTCCTTGGCTACCACCGCTCCCCGACGCCCTCTCTGGCCTGCGAATGGCAGCCTGGCACGCCAGAACTGTTAGAGTAGCACCGGCCAAACCGAGGCTTCAATAACGCGGGGGTGGCTTACTTCCGTGTATCAGCCTGGCGTCTGTTCGTTAGTGTTCTAGTTTCGAAATCAGAGAGCGTTCTTCCGTCGGTTACACGGCAACACTGCATATACGGATCTTGCTCCCCCCTGCACCCTCGAGGACGTATAAATATCCGTGCCATTTACCCCACACGCTTCTCTCATCTCCCTTCCAACTCCTCCTCCCCCCACTCTCTGTGCTAAATGCCACCCGAACCACGCCATCAGTCCCCGGGGCCCAGCCGTGGTCCCTATCTCCCCAATGGGTCCTCCAAGACCGCCAGCGAGGCCTCGCTCCAGCGTGTCCAGAACCTCCCCGGCTACACCACCCCCGTCTTCAAGGGAAAGGAGGAACAGCGCGCCAGAGTCCAGGCCGCCGTCGCTGCTAAAGTATGTTCCAATTTGTCACCGTGACCGCTGATTGACGCTCAGGTGCCTCGCTAGGGCTTCGTCCCAAGAGAGCTCGTGGCCAACGAGGTCAACTGGTTCTACTCCCACCTCGGCATCGACGACACATATTTCCAGAACGAATCCGTCTCGGTCATCTCAGATCATGTTCTCGCCCTCTTTGGCGCCAAGGTCCTCTCCTTCACCAAACACGACCCCAACAAACTTGTCATAGATCTCGAAAAAATAGACCAGAAAGGAAATGGCGCTACGTTTATTCACACAAGTCCCCCAGGCCGCACATCCACTGAAGGTCCAGGTGCAACCTGTGAATCCAGGTCGGTCCTTGCCCTCCCAGGTCGTCGTTCGCTCATCCGTCCATCCCCCACAGAATCGATTCCTTGTTCTTGGACAACCCCACACCCGCAAAGTGCTACCGTCTAGAGACATTCCGATCCGCCGGATCCATCTCTGCAACCGCGTCTCAACAACTCCGTTGCTACTTCATCACAAAGTGTGACTTCCCTTCCCCACCCCCTCCCTCAACGCGCTCCGATGGAAAAACCGATATCCGCACCGTCTCAGATCGCTCCTTCCTCGAGAAGGCAACCGAGAACACCCTCGAAATATACCAAAGGATCATGTGGCAGGTAGAGAGCCGCTACGGCCCAGTCATGGAACTCTTCGAGGTCGAAGGCAGCCGCGAGAGGCGCATCGTCATCGGATACAAGATGGGAGGCACTTCCCGATTCTTTAGGTGCGATCATCTTCGCATCCCCAACAAATAATAACATCTTGCGCAGCGCACTCTCCAACTTGTACCACTACTATCAGCTGTACTCGGCACGCAAGTATGTGGAACAGTTCTCCAATGCCATCACCATCATTTCCCTCTACCTCAACCCCATGCCCGGTTCCTCCGCGCCCCCGATCGAACACTCCATAGTACAAGTCATGAAGGAGGCTTCCCTGCTTTACTGTCTCCCAGACAACCCCTTCTTCTTGAATCCCCTCAATTCAAACCATGCCGTTCAGGAAGCTACCTATGCCTGTATGTATGCTCCCTTGCGACCATTCACTCCACGTCATTGACCACCATTCCCAAGACTGTGGCTGGGTATTTGCACAGCACTTCTGCAACCGCCTTGGGCCCGCGTACCTCCACCTCAAGAATGCCCTCGATGAGTCGAACCCTGCACATGCCGAGGTCCTCAACGACATCAAGAGGCGATTCAGGGAAGAGACTTTCACTCGTGAAAGCATTGCACAAGTCATTCACGCCCACTCTGAGCTCGTAGGCTTCTATATCATGTCGAATGCCGTCTTCTCACATGAAGCTATTAGATCCGTCTGCTCTATGTCAACTTTGCGATGGTCCACTACCCAGCGGCTGATGACGCCTCCCTCATGTGAGCTCCTCTGTGATTCAGCTTTGAAAAGCTAACAAGCCGAACAGGCCTACGTTGTCTTACCAGCGCTTGCAAACTGCCCAACCCCTCACGGACGAGGAGTTATATGACAAGATCAGGCGTACTGTCCTTAACAAGCAGGATCTCCAAGTCCTAGAAGCCTTCCTCATCTTCAACAAGTAAGCCCCGATGTATATACTTCGTACGAGCCCAGGTTAACCCGCCATTCAGAAATGTTCTCAGGACCAACTTCTACCAGCCCACCAAGGTTGCACTGTCATTCCGTCTCGCACCCGACTTTTTGGCAGAGATCGAATACCCCAAGAAACCCTTTGGCATGACCTTCGTCATCGGGAACGAGTTCCGTGGGTTTCACATCCGTTTCAGGGACGTGGCTCGTGGTGGTATCCGTATCGTCATGTCGAGGAACAAAGAGTGAGTGAATAGCTCCAGGACATGTAGTCTGACTGATTGGGTATCAGGAACTACTCGATTAACCAGAGGATGTTGTTCGACGAGAACTACGCGCTGGCCGCGACGCAGTCGTTGAAAAACAAGGATATACCCGAGGGTGGAGCCAAGGGTATCATTTTGCCATCGTACGTTCACAGTCGCTCTTGTTTGTTTGGGGAGAAGCCGATTGATCCCTCTTAGGTTGGGAGCGAACCCAAGACGCTGCTTCGAGAAATACGTAGATGTAAGGGGTTATGGGCATGCATTTAGCGCCACCCATTTGACGCTGTTTACAGGCTGTTTTAGACCTCCTGATTCCTGGCCAGAGTCCCGGGATCAAAGAACGCTTGGTAGATCTCTATGGCAAACCCGAGCTTCTCTTCTTCGGACCCGATGGTGAGGGTACCTGTTATTTCAAATCGTATGCACCCCTGACGCCACCCCCGCAGAGGGCACTGCTGACATGATGGACTGGGCAGCCAGTATGTACCGTTTTGTTCTATATATACACACCTGTGCTCATGAATGCCGAAGATCATGCACGTGAACGCGGCGCCGAGAAATGGTGGAAGTCCTTCACTACCGGCAAGAGCGCTGAGCATCTGGGTGGTGTCCCACATGATACCTATGGAATGACGTCGCTGTCCGTCCGGCAATACGTCGTTGGAATATATAAGCAACTTGGCCTCAGGGAGAAGGATATCACCAAGGTACAGACGGGTGGCCCTGGTACGCATATCTATTACTTCGTTTTTAGTCGATTGTGCTGACCATAATTTAGATGGTGATCTTGGCTCAAGTGAGTGATTTTGGTGACAATCCCATGATTAGAATGAATGCTAAGGACGTGAACAGACGAGATTTTGCTGAGTTCTGACAAGACCGTCGCTGTCATCGATGGAAGTGGTGTCGTCGCTGACCCTCATGGACTTAACCGCGAGGAACTCGTCCGTCTCGCCAAGCTCCGTGTGCCCGTGTCCAACTTTGACAAGTCTAAATTGAGCAAGGACGGGTACCTGGTCAGAGTCCAGGACCAGGATGTCAAGCTACCATGTATGTTTGCGCCACCCATTTTTGAACGCAATTCACTGACCTGGAAAAATGCCAGCTGGAGAGATTGTGGTTGATGGTACCGACTTTAGGAACAATGCACACTTCCGTTTCAAGGCGGACCTCTTCGTGCCGTGTGGTGGACGGTAGGTCGACGGTTCTCCGGAGGCCTGTTGCTGTGCTCATATATGATATCCATTTCCTTAGTCCTGAAGCAGTGAACATTTCGAATGTCGCTGGTTTGGTCGACGCTGAGGGCAAACCTCACTTCAAGTATATCGTCGAAGGCGCCAACCTCTTCTTCACACAGCAAGCACGTATGTCCCTCGAAAAGCGTCGGGTCGTCCTCTTCAAGGATTCCAGCGCCAACAAAGGTGGTGTAACGAGCTCCTCGCTGGAGGTCCTTGCTGGTCTTGCGCTCTCCACCCAAGAATACGTCGACCTCATGATTTTCAAGGATGGAACGCCCTCTGATTTCTACCAGAGTTACGTCAAGGATATCCAGGCCAAGATCACTGAAAACGCGGCGGCTGAATTCCAGTGCATCTGGCGCGAGCACGCACGCCTGCAAGGCGCCAAGGCGCGCACGCAGATCTCGGACGAGCTCTCGAGCACGTTGAATGACCTCCAGGCCGACCTTGAGGCTTCGGATTTGTTCGAGGACGTCCCCAGCAGAAGGGGTGTCATGCGGAAGGCGGTTCCCAAAACGCTGGTAGACCAGGTTGGGCTGGATACACTGCTAGAGAGGCTGCCTGAAGCGTACCAGCGTGCCCTGTTCTCGAGCTGGACTGCATCTCACTTTGTGGGTTGACCCGTGATTTCTTTGCGGTCGCTGGCTGATCTTTTTGTACAGATCTACAAGTATGGCGTGAATGGTTCGAACGTAGACTTTTTCCACTTTGCTCGGGATCTTGCTCACGAAACAGCATGATGACTGTTGTAATATTTGAACTCCAGCTGGACCTTACGATGACTATTGTATAAAATCTTCCCCGCAGTAATTGTCGACCGACATTGTCTTTGCACAGTTTCGATGTTACATAAGTATTATACACTGTGCTCCCCACTTCGTTACTAGAGTGTCCGTTATAGACCCTCATCATACAACCTGCGAGTAAGGGACACGTAGAACTTCTCCAAATCCATTTTGGTGGCTAGATCCTTCTTTGGAGCTTTCTTGGACTCCACTTTGCTTCCAGATGATGACGGCCCACCATGTGAAGGGGCTTGTTCGACGATCCAGTCAAAAACTGCAGAGACATGGTCTGTCGAAGCCTTGACCACGGGATCATCCTGGTCTCTATGTCTCCTGTCATCCCGCGTTGTATCCCGCGGAGGAGAGAGAGTGATTGCATTCGTGACCTGGGATATTGCTGTACTCATTTCCAGCTCTCCCTCTGCGCTCTTCTCTTGCTTTCTCCACACGTTGATGAACCGCGTCCAGTCCCCCAAGGACCACCCCTCCCCGCCCACACGGTGTGCGACCTCGCCTAGCGGGATTGATAGGGAGGGCAAGTCGACGTTGAGCTCCATGAAAGATCCCCGCCAGCCTCTGACATCCCAATGGTCACAGCCCTCCAGGATGCCCAAAAACTCGCCCCATCGAGCGCTCTGCACGGTAACCAGTCCGTCGTTCCCCCACTGGTCGTCCTGCTCCCAGAGCGGTACGCCCGGCGTGCCGTGGGGGTTGTCCCCCAGACTCGCCTTGAGGGACTCTCTGGCGGTGCGTTCCGCGTCGTCGAGGACCATTTTGGGGAGCCAGAGAGGATGCCATATGTTGACTTCGTCGATCCGCGAGACGACGCTAAAGTATTTGACACGTGGGTCGTCTGGCGTTGTTGGATTGAATACATCGTTGAGGTACGATGTCGTCAGGTTCGCATACGCTGGGGAGTCGAGGTACGATAAAAGGAGAGTAGTGAAAGAAGAAGGGAGGGAGGAGAGTGAGAGTGGAAGTTCGGCCGGCTTATCTGATTTTTTCTTATGATCAACGTTGGCTATTGTCTCGTTAGTAGGCCTTGGTATTTGGGGATCCATGTGTCTTCCCAAACCAAGGTATTGCTGGAACAACGGTCTTCGGATCATCTAAATTCCAAGATCAGACGGACGTTGACTTACAGCGCACCAGTCCATAAAGGGGCTTCCCCGGTGAGGGGTGCTGATGGACGTAAGTGAAAGCGGGGCGTATTCGGTAGGCTGGATGTGTGTAATCAGATGGCGACAGTCCAGGCCTCCCATGGAGTGTGCCATAAGGTTTACGCCTCGACCACGCGCTCTTTGCTGTAAGAGACGGTCCAGAGTCTCTGCCCTGGATGCTATCGATCCAGTTCTGCGTGTCGTGTTCCTGCGTCAGCCAAAGTGCACCGCCCATGGCGATCGTTTTTGGCTTGCTTACCCTGGAACAGCTGTGACGATGACGTCTGCACCAATTCTCTTCTTTAAAATCTCCAGTACATTAGACCAGTAGTGATATCGAAGGATTGGAAACGCGGAAGGGCCTCTGACGTCGAATCCATATAAACCTGTAGGTGCGCTAAGGTGAGGTACAAGTCAACGACAGAAGAACACGTACCGTGGCAGAGCACAATGGGATAGCGAGGTGATCTTATAGGGTCAAAGAGAGTGGGGTGGCTCATTAAGCGGTGAATGATATCTTGCTTGGCGAAATCGCCCTTGGGACTTGAAGTAGTGTCAGTAACTCGCACATGTAAAGCCGATGTATCGAGTCGAGGTGATGTGCCCGACGTGCAGTCGGAGTGGAAATCACTCGGTGGCCCTGCGCACAACAAAGATCGGATTCGTTAGACCAAGGTACCGAAGTAGCACGAACCTGATGTATGATCACAGGAAATTCCTGGTCGAAAGTTCGAGCGACGATCGTCGGAACAAACAAACCGAATGTTGCTGGCCAAAGCATAGGTGTATCTTGGTGTTAGCCACTTCCATCTACTGTGTGCTGGTTGACAAGAGCGGTCGATGAGTCGAGAGTATGACCCAGGCTGTCCAGCCCGGTCTTCAGAAACGTGGTTATCAGCCTGGATTCTTGACAAAAGATATTGGTTCGTCAATGAGATTGTTGATATGACGTTGAAAAGTCTGCGAATGAGAGTAACGAGATGGATTGGAAACGAGACGTTGTTCATGTCAATGATCTCTCACATATGAGGACCACACCAATGAACCTCGATGCCTTATTACGTAATACTGATTATGGCAGCATTACAAAAAGAGTCTCTCTGGCGGGGAGTCGAACCCCGCTCTCCCGCGTGACAGGCGGGTGTACTATCCGATATACTACCAGAGACATTCAACGACCCCTCGAGAGGCATCTTGACCTGTCTGGCCTCGCCTGCCAAGTGCAGCTTGAAGTCGAACTTGAGTGTTCCATTCCATCCTTTCAGCCCCGCATGTGGCTGCTCGACTCGCCGAGGCTGCGCTCAGAAGGTACTGGTAAACACGGCTCATCCTGCCCAGGACTTCAGAATTCAAGTAAAATAAGTTCGATGGGACAAACTACTGTTGCGGTGTCCTATTGTCTCTGCCACTCGTTGTCACGATGAAGTCATCTCTCACTTACTATCCACTAGCTGTGTCGGAAGTTGTTGCATGAAGTCTTTCAGCGCGTTTCATCCTTGTATTCTTACCACCACCATCAGTCATTGGAGCTGAGGGCTTAAGCAGATGAACTTTCCTGTGAGTGCTTTCCCGCATGCAAGGTGTTCAACTGACACAGCTGTATTGCTACAACTGTATGTGTCATATTTTGTTCGAGCACTTTTCCTACGTGATCTTAACCCACCGCTGGATCAATCCCACCGAGGTCGATTATGAGGAAATGATCGACCTCGCAAAGATGGACAGAATGGAATCAACAGGCCCCTGGGCTATAAGAAGATCCTAGATAACTCTGAGCAGGCTAGGAAGGACAGGTACGTGCGGCTGTGGGTTGACGGTTGCTGCATGGACAAGCAAAGCAGCGTGGAGCTATCCGAGGAAACCAATTCTATGTAAATCGGTGGTATCAAAATTCAAGGGTATGCTATGCGCACCTTTACTGATCCATCCTTTTGCACTGAAAGTATCCCAATTCCAACAGTGAGCCCGAGTGGTTCTTGTGTGGGTGGGCCTTACAGGAGACTCAGATGATAGCATCGAGGAATGTTCATTTTTCAGCAATTGGCAGTACATAGGCACTTACACCTACCTTGGAAAACATCACTCGAGTCTCGGGGCATATATTGACGGATGGACTTTCTTCAAACCGTCCCTGTGTTGCTCAAATCATATCGCGGGCTGCTGACCAGATGACGACTCGAGTCGAGGATAGCTTATTCCCTGTTAGGCCTGCTGGATGTTGCTTTGGAGAGGAGAAGAAGACATTTCACCGCCTTCAGCTGGCAGTATCCTCATCACCAATCACGGTATTCAGATTTGGCTGCTCATCCGTCCCTGCTCCCTTTCAGTCTTCAAAGCCTGGCTACCATACCGCATCCACCCATCATGTCCACCTATGGTCATCGAATGGGCTCTGGAAATCCCCTTACTATAGGTATTGCCTGATATATACTAAGGTTCCTACTATAGAGGAAACTCAACAGTTCCGTCAAGTATTTCTCAGTATCAAGACACGCTACGTTGCAATGTCACATCTGAAGTCGATGACAGCGTGATCATTGAAAGTAGAGGTCTGTCGCCATTGGCCATTTTGCGGCTTCCACCTTTTGCCTCCTCACGCCTTCGTGCGTTCCTCTATCTCCTCTCTTTCCTTCCCCAGTTTCGTCGTGCTTAACCCTTTTACCGCATCAGTAAATGTCTTCCAGTCAGCGTATTCGTCATCCAGTAGTTTCTGTACCGCCTTTGGTAGCTGCTTCTTGACCAGCCAGATCAACGTCGACTCCTCTATCTCCGCCAGCATTGCCAACGCCGCCCATTTCATATGTGCCCAAACCTTCTGTCCCCCCACCGACTTAATCGTTCCGACCTCGCTTTCCGGCACTGTGAGTGCTAGTAGTTCCGCTCGATATTCTCCGGACGTTTGTGTTGCGCTGCGGAGCGGCGGCCACCTGGTTTTGAATGCTCGCGTAAAATCGTCCCAGGATGTAAGTTGCACTCCCGCAAGAGTTTTGTACCATTTCTCAGCTGGGGAGTCTGTTCCTAGGTAGTTCCACAGTATATCTATTTTCTGGGCGTCCGTGGCCTGCGGGATGCTGTGCAGGATGCTCCTATTGAACGCCTTCAAGAAGTCGCTGGCATTCTCCGCCGTCATCCGGTCTCCGTAGAATAATGGTACAACCTCTGCCATCTGCCGCGTGACGGTCGGTGGTTGGATGACGTTGACTGCTGGTTGTGCTGAGATTAGTGGGAACGTGGCTCGATTCGAGGGCAAGAACGTCCCGAGTGCCGCGTGAAATATTTTTACGGAACAGTTGGGTAGTGTGTGTGTGTGTGTCTGAAAGTGGCGGTTGATACTCTGCTGACGGTCTTTATATCCCTTTGACACACTGTGTAAGTCGTGCGGTGGTCTCTTGGTTCCAGGCTTCAGTGGTGTCGGTGCGAGCCTAATGATGACCCAGTACACTCGGAGGATGTAACCTGACAGATGCACAAGTTGGACCATGATATTTTGAAAGGTTGAGTACTTTGCCACACGTCCCCTAATAGTTTGGAATGATGTGGTGTGCTGTGTGCGTGGGAGGGAAGGGGATGGGAGGTGATACTACCACATGCCGTTTTACCATCAGATGCAGGCCTTCCAGTTTCAGGAATCTAGGCCCCCTAGATTTCGAGGAATGTTGGTTCATCATCTGACTCTACTACTCAAGTACTACTACTAAGTACTACATATGGGACTTACTATAATACTATCTCATTATCGACCAAACTAAGGTGTCTTTTCTTGTGCCTAACTTTCGGGTTTCCCACTTGAATTCCGTTCTAGCCACATTTTGCATATGCAGACACTCAAGGCTCTTCAAAATTATTGTGATGGTACACAAGCTGTTCAAGCCCACCCCCATCGGTTGAAGGTAGTCTGTACATTCCATGTACTAGAGGGAGCGAAACAAGTGGGACTTGAATGAATGAGAATACAGGCTCAGGGTGGGCTGGATTTATCTGACGAAAAACTCGTTTCAAGACCTACACATGGTGTACATAGTAGTACATTTTTCCCAACTGATACCCAAGGGCATTTATGTAGCTTGTTGTATATTTTCTTGCAATGAGTAAACCAAGTGATAAGTCAGCCTTCTAAACACTTACTAGTTTGGTTATGAATTTACAATGTGTCTATTTATGCACCTTGAATATCCACGGCATATTTGCTCAACAAAAGGGGCTGAGGAATTATTGAACGCTCCTGAAAGCGATTGATAGGTTGCTTTATCAAAGCGATATGACTCGTCTCAATAGCATGGATTGGATCGCCACACGCAAAAGTAGTCCCTGGCTAGTATTCTTGTGTTAAATTGGGAAACATCCCTTGACTTTTGCCGAGCATAATTTAAACGCACCAAATTCACCACTACCACGTGGATTTTATCTACAATCTCAACTGCCGCAGACACCGTCCCACGGAGTAGGAGGTCACTTTTAACCGCGCCGAGCTGTCCGAAATTAGGTGTTCCCGATACATTCCATAAGAATGAACTAATAACATTGAAGGGGAGCTCAGAGTCAACTTCAGATTTGTAAACCATATCCTCATGGTCTTCTGCGACAACAACTGGTGGGGGCGCAGGCATCAGACATTGCCCAGTTCTGTCCTGAACTATCAAGCATTTTCTTGACTTCGGCACTGCCTGAGAAAGCCAGTACCACCCCGGATGTGCGGTCATGTCCGGAATACCACCCACTTTGTCACCCTCCATGGGGGATATCCATCTGAAATCAGTTGTGTGAATAATCCATTGTTGCCTGTTCAGTACTTACTTCCCGATCAGAGGGGCAAATGCACTGATAACTTGCTGGCATAATTGCGGTTCTAGAAGCTCCATAATAGGTACTGCTTTTTGAACCTTGGTAATCACCCAGCCTTCGAAGCATTCGGTGGATTTCAACCAAGAGGACGGGTCTGGGAGAAGAGACAGCTGTCCACCCTACGAAAAAGTTCACGTCAACCTGGAGAAAGGAAGGAAACAAATATTGTACAGCTCACATGTGCTTCGAAACTGACAAGTATTGCATTATTCCTGTCAATCGCATCGACCACAGCATTAGACATGGGTCCTTTCAATTCTCTGACCCGGCTCAAAAGAAAATTCGAAAGTTTGGCCTGCTTCTCGGAATCATACTCAACCTGTAGGGCTTCCACAGTGGTAATGTCAACTATCCACTGAGAACGTTTGACTCACATTTATGAAGCTAGAGCACTGGAAGGCTGAACCCAGCCAGACACAAGTCTGGAATATGTGCCCCGAGCGATTAAATACTCGCTGCAAGCCCCTTTGTACATCCTCTCGTGTTGTCGCACTCAAAGCAGCAATAATGGCATTTTTGAATTCGCTCTTCACCCATGGTCTTAGTTCGTCGATATTGAAGTCAACGATACCGCGAACGTGATGCGCATATGCGCAACTGTACGCATTCGTGACGTTGTCGCGAAGAACCATGTCGCAAGATAAAAAGATCCTGCACGGCGTTAGCGCAACTGCGAAGCAAATACTACCGGGAACATACCACGGAGCACAAGTATCAATGACATCTCCAGTCCACCCATGCCTAAGAAGTATCGATGCTTTTGGGTTTTTGACGGACGAGACCTCGTAGACAGATTTGTTCATGGGTGAAAACGGTAATTCACCCATATAAT
>Ga0307518_10001091_pt1 | contig 20392 bp, 10 predicted proteins | sample 25_EM_MG_FD_203889 | JGI IMG/M metagenome (GOLD analysis project Ga0307518, IMG submission 203889) | Populus trichocarpa ectomycorrhiza microbial communities from riparian zone in the Pacific Northwest, United States - 25_EM | ecosystem: Host-associated > Plants > Roots > Unclassified | place...
GTATATATAAATATATAAATAATAAAGAGAAGTTTTATTAAACAGTTGCTTAATGTAAATCCATTGAAAATATACACTTTTTATTTTTTAGTAGTGAAAGAAATTAATTAAAAATACAATAGTTTTTATTTTTAAAATTTTAAAATAATAATATATTAGATTGATTTTAGTTAATTTGGGTTTACCCGTTAAATACGCTCCCAGGGTTATGGATCTAACTTTGTTCATTTACTTTGTTTTTTTTCTAAATTATTTTTTATTTAATTATATAATAATAAAAATATATGTTCAGAAAAAAATCATTAAATATATTTTTTTAAATATAACGAGCTATAAAAAAACACGCTTGCTATATTTTTTTTTTAAAAATCAACTATAATATTATTTGAGAAAAAATTAAAATTTTAATGGTATTTCAAAAAAATAATAAGTCAAATATATTTTCAATTAATTTGAGAAAATTAATAAAGCAATACATATAATATATATTTAGTTATTTAATTTCTAAATAAGTAAATTTAAAATGAAAAGGAAGAAAAAAGCTGGCGCTACCGAAAATCACGCCCTCTGCATGGACCTAATCTTTTTAATTATTTAAAAATAGACAGACAAGTGTTGTTATCCCATTTGTTAAAACAAAAGGAAGAAAAGAAGTAGACGATGCGTTCTTTCCTACCTCAAATTCAAATTCAGACAGTACAAAGGTGGCTAAAAAATTTAAAGGGTGCTTTTTTACCTAAAAATTTATTCTCCACAGATAAAAACACGTAATAAATACTGTTAGAACCTCCCAAAACCAATTAATCAACCCTGAAAACAATTTAAAAAAAATACAAAACAAAACCATGAAAAAAATTCTCTCTCAACACCGATTTATTTTTTCAAGTAAGGTAAAGTTTCAAAAAACTTATTGGGACTCCTATTATCGAATGAAACTTGTTAACACCAAGATCATTATTTTTTGTTGATGAAATGCGGCCAACCGACAACTTATCTCTCCTTCATTGTAATCCGGTGACTTTCTTTACTCTCCCAAATACGAGGAATGAAATATGAATAAAATAAAATCTTAGACTAAATCGTGTAATTTTAAAACTAAAGGAACCAAAAATGATTTTTCATAAAATTTTAAAACTAAAAGGTGTTGGCACAAGATTTTTTTTAAGAAAGGGTTGTCATTTCACCAAGGTTTTAATTTTGGTCCTCTTATTTTTTAATTTTTCACGGAGAACAAAGTTGGATTACTTTTTGCAAAATCAAGAATCAACTCAATGTTAAGACACTTTTTGAGATTGCAATAACCTGAAAAAAAGCGACACAAACCCAAACTATCAAGTCAAATCACCAAACAATGCTATGGAGGATGAAATCAAAAGCAAAAACTTAATTTTTGAACTAAAAAAAAAAGAAATAAAAGACCAAAAAATATATATTTTATTTTTGATATCATTTCACTTACTCTGAGTTTTGGTCCATCATTTTTAATTCTCGGCAAACAATCAACTTATTTCTTTTTTAAAATCAACAACCAACTCAATGATGAGATTTATTTAGACTACAAAAACCAAAAAAGAGGAGCTCAAAACAAATCATTAAATCCAATCAACGCAATATAAAATAAAAAATTGATAATCAAGGTAAAATAAATTAAGAATAAAAAAAATAAAAATATTATGCGAATCTATCGTGTTTGCACTCATTATCTATAGTAAAACACTTGGCACATTTAGTGTTTCATTTATTATAAAGTGATTTTTCTTTGTAATGTATCCTTGGGTTTTAAACATCCAAATTTAATTTAAATGATTATTTTTATTATTTCTATATGACCAAACAATTCGATTGGATCCAACCTTTTCATCTAATTTTATTGTTCGAGCCGAAACGCCCAACAACTTCGTATATTTCTTTCCTCTTATGTCTAAAACCTTGATGAAATGCCCTATAAATTGTAGGTTTAATTCAAATGTTTACCAATGAGGCATGAAATCCATTTCAGTTTCAGCCTTACTATCCATTTTTTTTATTGCACATATTTACACATGCATTTATACGATTCTTTGAAATTCAATATATCTAGAAAATAAAGTTATTTGATGGTTGGATTCGTGAGTTAATTAAAGGTTGTTGTTCAAAAATTTCTATTCTTCAAGATATAAAAAAATTATCCCACGATGAGTGCTTTCTAGTACCTACAAAAAGTTTTATTTTTAAAAGATTTGAGGATCCTTTAATGATAAAATCAGTAATTGTTAATAGAAAAAAATAATAAATATAATAAAAAGCATTAAATTTCAAGAACAAAAGTATTTGTTATCATTTTAATATAATAAATATTTTAGTACTAAAAAATATTTATCTTTTAAGAATAGAAATTCTGAACCCCTACCTGGATGTTAGAGATGTATTTTTTCACTATAACATTACTAATGAGGTAAAAATATATATGTTATTATTATTAATAAAAAATAAATATTATATTATTTGATATTAATATTAATAAAAAATAAATATCTCTGATATTATTTTATCTATCAATGGAAAAAATATCATAATTTATTCTCTTTCTTTAAAGATCTTCGAAGATAAAAATAAATCCTTATTAGCTGGCGTTTGTCAATGACCTCCCTTGACATTTAAGTTGGGACGGTCTTGAGACTTGAGAGCACTTGAATTCGGGTCTCGGCCGAATCCATGTGAAGTTGAATTCGCTCCTGCAGTCTTCTTCCAGGAAGGGGTTTAACCCTAGCCCTCTTTGCAAGCAACGAAATCCATGGTGCACTGAGGGTCTTGGCCTGGCGGTGGGAGGAGCTTGCCTCCTTCCGCTGCTCTGGGTTCGAGTCCTCATGTGCATACTTGTCATCCCCGCAGTGTTTTACATGTCCACTGGGTTTGCAGGGTGTTCAGTGGGCTGTAGGATTAGTCGTGGTGCGCGCAAGCTGGCCCGGACACTCACGTAAATTAAAAAAAAAAATCCATTTTACCTCGCAGCTAGACAGGAGCGGGAATGTGGTATTGCTACGTTGTTACGTTTTATTCTTGCATTATGTAATTAACATTTTTTAGTTACTATTTCCCAATAAAAAATAGATATTTATTTATATGGAAGAGTGTGATTTAAATTCTTTTATACACACACATGCTATTCTTTTCTTATTCTTGTTTTTTTTTTACCAAAATATTTTTTTACTAGTGGCATTTTTTTAAATTAAAAGTAAAGGCAATTAAAATATTTTTTTTTCTAAAATTTTCAATAATTTAAAATAAGTAGGAGATCTATCTCTTCAATCTAAACTATGTTTTCATATCAGTGCATTTCTTTTATTTTTAACATGATGTTTTTTTTTTAATTAAAAGCACTTTTTTAAATTAAAAACAAATATCATGGTGTGAAAAGCAAGTTTCGATAAAAAAAAAAACATAGAAATCATATCTTAATATTTTGTATGCAATTGAAGGAAAATAGTGATTAATCTGAGAAATTTTGTAAGAAAGATTATAATAAAAAATACAAATTTTATTTTTAAGAGGAACCCAATAACATTAAAACTTACCGTTTTGTTAACAAAATTTGACTATCCGATCACTTTTTTTCTCCTTCTCAATTTTCATGCAACTTTCTCTTTTCTCTCTCAGAACTTAGAGATTGAAATGTGTAAAAATAAAGTTTAGTGTCTAAATATAAAATCTTAAAACTAAAGATATCAAAATTCTCAAATGGTGATTTTTTTGGATGATTTTTTTGCCTAAATTTAAAAAAAAAAACACTCATTATTTGTTTTTTTTTTTAATTTTGGTCCATCTACTTTTAATTATTTTCTGCACTATAAAGTCAAATTAAGAGCCCAAAAAATAAAAAAATAAGGCTAGGAGCACAAGCTTGGTCTGGGTGGCTCAACACGCCTGGACCTTTAAATAATGAGCCCAATCCCGCACACCTTTGGAAAGAAAATAAGATAGATGACTCATTATCTGATATGGTAGACAATACGTTGTATTCTCTTACCTAGACTCTAGTCATAGTGGTAGTTAGAAAATCATTGTTTTTTTTTTTTTTTTTGTCAAAAACTCATTTTTTTACCTATTCTTTTCCCTTAAATAACACCTTTATAACATAAAAAAATTAATATATCAAAAAAATGGTTCTAAAACACAAAATCAAAGCAAGTATAAAATTTCTTTTATGGTTCAATTTGTTTCTTTAAGCAATATTGAGATTCAAAACAACCACTATCAAATTTTTTTTATTGAATGGAACTGTTGACATCAAAATCGAATTTTTTAGTGCCCAGAATCAATGGAAATTGATGGCTTTCTATCACCTCGTTGAAATCCTGCAACTTTCTCTTTCTTCTCGCAAAACCGAGGACTGAAAAATAAGAGAAATCAACTTTTTGATCAAAAATGATATTTTGAAAATTATTGGGGCTTTTAAGACTGCAAAGAGAAAGTGGAAGGGTACAAATGAATTCTGGATTGAAAATTTGGATTGGTAATGAGATTTTTCTATGTTTCACATTTTAATTCCCTATGTTTTAATTTGTCCCGAACTTAAACAAATTATAACTTAATTTGGGCATAGAAGGACGGGAAAAAAAAAACATTTGAGGAAGAAAAAAAATTGTTACAATAAATGTCTTAAGCGTTTTAATACATGTAACTAGCTTGGATGCCATGAGTTGCAGTAACAAAAAGAATGTTCAAGCCGAATTTTTAATTAATTAATATTATAAAATATTATATTTTTAATTAATCACCTCCCATGTCTTCTTATATTTAATCAAACCAAACAAAATATTATAAATTCAATATATCATACTTATATTTAATTAATTAATTTAAAAATAAAATATCTTTTTTAAAAAGCTAAATTTAATAGAGAATGACAAATAAAAAAACCTAAGATAACCCGAGTTATTTTTAAAATCAGTGAAGAATTCTACAGAAAACAAATAAAAAAAAATTAATGGAGTTCAATCTCCAATTAAATAAATAGTGAAGGATGAAACTGAAAAACATGAGTTTAAAAAAGAAAAAACAAACCTAAACGAATCTTCTAAACCTGAGTTAATTTTCCAAATTAGCAGCATGTGAAATCCTAGATCTAAGCTCAATTCCCAATAAATTCAATGTTGAATGATGAAAAAAAATTAATTTAAAAAATTTCATCAAAGTAAACAAATAATAATATAACGAATGAGGATAAAATCTGATATGAAAAAACTAAAGGTGGATGAAATTATAAAAAAACTTAATTATAAAAATTAATTCAAATAAAATAAATAACAATCAAAAAAATGGAAAAGCAAATTTAAGAAACAAAAAAAATTAAGGAGAATGAAATTGAAAAAAAATCAGTTTTATACACCATTTCAAATAAAATAAATACTAAAAAAAAAGGACCAAATTTGAAGGTCTAATTTAAAAATTTATAGAGGCAAAAGCGAAAATCAAGAAGAAGAGAGAGAGAAAAAAGAAAAGCTGTTAAAGCCAAACTAGTGGTTTGTTGACCACACACACCGCCTAAGAATGGAGTGGCCGTTGAGATAATTTGAATATCGCCCTTGAAGTTGGTGTTTGGCAGTCGTGCGACGCTGCACACGCCGCCTGAATAGCGCAACTGCCACCCAGGCGCTGACGCGTGCACGTGTCAACCATTTTCTCTTTTAATAATATTTGTATTTTTAAATTATAAAATTAACCCTTATCAACCTCGTACGAACAAAAAAACCCGAATACAAATACAAAAAATATCCCCGAAGAAAATTCTACTTTGAAGAGTATTTACTATGATTGGAAAACTGAAAATACAAAAAGCCCATGTACAATAGTTTTAAAGAATTCTGATTCTAAGGGTAGAATAGCAAAAAATCATATTTTTTAGTCCATTACTGTGATGTAATTTACCTAAATCAACAATTTTAGTCCTCGTGAGTTTTATAATATTGGAAAAACAGCATACATAATAACAAAGATAATGAGTAAAGCCCAACACCCTCGAAAGACAATCGGCCCACAATAGGAATTCATCGATTATCATCTCTCAGAAACAAAGACCAAAACCCTAAAAAAACCCCTCCAAGTAAACCACCGAAAAACACAAGAGAGACGAGAAGATCTAAGGTGGAACTTCAATGGCGGCGAAGAAGCAAGATAGCAACAGCAAACCAAAGAAGAGAAATCGAAACCCAGATGCCAATACTAATCCAGATAGCTCATCTTTTAAAAAACCGAAGCTTGTTAGCTCAAAACCTGAAAACAAGCCAGTGGAGAAGGTTTTCAAGCCATTTAAGAAGACGTTTGGGAAAGTGAAATCGCAATCTGGTGAAGAGAAGAAGACCCCTTTATCAAAAAGAGAGCGTAGGATACATGCAAAGGTTAGTTCTTTTGTAGCTTTTATTGGTTTTATATATATGTTGTTTCTTTGTGTACTGAGTGCTCTTGTTTGGTTTATTGTAGGAATTGACAGAGGCAAGGAAAAAGAGAAGGAAGCAATATTACACTCTTGAACAAGTATGCGTATTCTTTTAATTTGTATTCTGTACTCATTTTTATTCATTGAAGTGATTTTTTTTTAATGGGAAGAAACCTTTTGAATTGGTTCTGGGTCGTATTTTAAAGAGTTATTTGGGACTAACGTGTTCTTTTAGGAATCAAATTATCATTTCAAGGTAAGGTAAGTAGAACTTCAACGCTTTGTCCTCCATTGATAAGGGAATTTGCAGTTTGCATTGGCTATAATTGATGCTGTAAGTTTTGTTTATGATGGTTTGTTGGTTTGAGCAAATATCTTGTATTTTCGTACAGGAGCTTGCACGTCTTTGGGAAAAGATGAGGCAGCGTAATATTGCCAAAGAAGAGAGATCAAAGTACGTATTTTTGGGTCTAACCTGATTCCATGATTACATGTCCATGACATTCTTCTTTCTCTCTCTCAATCATTCCCTCCCGCTATATCATCTTAAAGGATAATTACTGAAGCTATACAAAAGATGAAGGGTAAGATTCCTGAAATTGCAAGCTCCCATGTTTCGTCCCGTGTTTTGCAGGTGATTTTCCACTTTGTTTGTTTTCCCATAATATGGATTTTCCTAAGTTACTAGTTTGTAAATGTTTGCTGTATCTTTCATTTATTCTGTTTTTATTTCATTTTAGACTTGCGTGAAGTATTGTTCACAAACTGAAAGGGATGCTGTATTTGACGAGCTTAAGCCACATTTTCTTACCTTTGCGAGCAACAAGTATGCAATTCATCTTGTGACGAAAATGTTAGATAATGGTACGTTTTGTGTTCAAAGAATGAAGAGAAACTAGAGGGACAATCAGAACACCATTTCCTATATGCTAGTTTCAGTCTTGTAAGTAAACCCTTTTACTTGCATCATCTTAACTTCTGTATCTTGTTTGCAGCTTCTAAAAAACAGTTAGCAGAGTTCATCAGCCCCCTCCGTGGGCATGTTGCTTCCCTTCTTCGACACGCAGTTGGATCTGTTGGTGAGCTATACCCATTAGTTTCTGTTTGTTCTGGTTAAGGAGTGGTAAATGCCTTCGATGCTTTTATTAAAGCTATAGTAATTCAGCTCAGTTGTCTGTTAGTCACTCTAAATCTCCTGATTTTTGTTTAACTGAATTCTGGTGGTTTCTCAGTTCTGAAGTCTCAATAGTTGATTGAAACCTGATTCGTCCTAATACTTGATGCAAAACGTTACCTCTTTAATGGGCTATTCCCCTGAATATTTGTTTAGATTATTGTTGTTTTTGATGTTTTGCTATCCTTTTTGGGAGAATATGGTTAATATCCTATGACTTCTCAAGTTTTTGATTAATTGGATTGGGGCTTCCATTGAGGTAGAATGCAACTGCTTACTATTTTTTTAATTCCTTGCCAGTTATTGAGCATGCATACCAGCTGGGAAATGCAACTCAAAAACAAGAGCTTCTGATGGAGTTATATTCCACTGAGCTTCAATTGTTCAAGGACCTTGCATCAATGAAAGAGAGCAGGTAACTCCTTGGCTGTTTCTAGTGCTTTGCCATTCAAGAGTGTTCGCTGTTGTAGCACTTTGTATTTTGTAAAATTCTATGTTCATGCAGCTCTCTTGATTGTGTCATCTATTTTTCCATGCCTTGGTTATTTTTCAGGTTAGTGGATGTCATCTCGAAGCTGAACCTACAGAAAGGTTCAGTCTCACGACACATGGCTTCTGTCATTCAACCAATTTTGGAGAAAGGAATTGTTGATCACACCATTATACACAAGGTGCTGATAGAGTACCTCAGCATAGCTGACAAGGTGAATGTAACATTTAATGCCCTAAAATTAGAAGCATATTATTTTCTGCAGCAGCAGCTTCTCTTTGCAACTTTATTATCTTTCTAAATTAAGTTTGTTTTTAGACCTCTGCAGCAGAAATAATTCAACAATTGTCGGGTCCACTTCTTGTTCGAATGATCCATACAAGGGATGGATCTCGGATTGGGATTCTGTGTGTCAAACATGGGAGCGCCAAGGTTTATTGCATTTGATCTGATCTTTAATATCCACAAAGATTTTAGAAAGTAGTTATTTATTTATTTATTTATCCAGTCATGTGAAGAGGGTTATTCATATTTCCATTGGTTGTCAATTCCCCTTTAATCCTTTTATGTTTAATATTCAGGAGCGAAAGAAGATTGTCAAAGGACTGAAAGGCACAGTAGGCAAAACAGCTCATTTTCAATATGGAAGTTTGGTAAATATCTCATCTTTCACTTCTACCTGTGGGGATGGGGGTGGTTATTGTTCAAATTGTAAAGATTAGTGACCGAAGATTATATGCTTTAAAGAATACAAGTGTTTTTAAATTTTCAGCCCCTCTGCGCTATAATCAGGATCATCTGTTTCCTTGATTTTGCATCATCATATTTTAGTTTTCTGTGTTACTCTGACTATTAACTTTTTGTGCATCGGATATTTTTCAGGTGCTCGCCTGCATTGTTTCAACTGTTGATGACACAAAGCTTGTAGCAAAGGTTTTTTCTTGATGTGATGCTTATTATCATTATTCTTTGGCATTTTCATTTTAATGTCTCTCTGATTGAGTTTCTATTAAACTCTTCTGGTTACAGACTGTCATTCGCGAGCTGCAGACAATTTTAAAGGAGCTTGTTTTGGATAAGGTTTACTCTTCTTGCTCCTTGGAAGTCATTTTGGTAACAGATATAATGGAAAAAAGTAATGTGCAGGTTTAATGTAAAATATGGAGGGTCACCAAGCATTTATTAGAACCTGGAATGCCTCAAATGGAACTGGTTATTAATTCAACATATCAACAGACCCTTTGGACACCTCAGAATTGTTTTTGGAAAGTGTTGTGGCTAGTTCGTACAATATACTTAATTATCGATTAATTTCATGGGATTTTTTAATCTGTGCTGTTTTATATTTTCAGATTAGCTGTCTGGTTTTACCCTAACAAATTTTGTTCCTGAGGAGTTCTTTTCATTGCTTTTTAGAATGGAAGACGCCCTTTGTTGCAGCTGCTTAATCCAAATTGTACGCGGTATTTTAGTCCTGATGAAATGGCTTCTCTTAGCTTATCTATTTCCTCTCTCAATGCCATGGTAATGTGATAATCATTTATCATTTATCTGCAACCCAAGCCATCTTAGATCGCTGACACAACTATGCTGGAATACATTATATTATATGTCTTTTCCATTAGCAGGGTGACTTAGAAGTGAATCGTGAAACAAAGTCTTTAAAGGATGAGGAATCTAGTGACAAGGACAATAGTGGGAGAGACGTTACAATGGTTGAGGCTGATGGAAGTGCAAGTTCTGAAACTCTTCAACTTGTTGAGGGTGGCAAAAAAGATCCTTCTATTAGAAGGCAGGAGTTGTTGGTGGGCAGTGGCCTTGCCAAGGTTTGTCACAGACAGATCCCTCAAATTCCTTATCTTCTTTTCAATGGTGTGTCTGTATCAGAAAAGATGTCTGACTTTGATACTGCTGTACTTTGCAGAACCTCATTGACATGTGTACCGAGAATGCAGAAGAGTTGCTTAGATCAAATTTTGGCAAAGAAGTCTTATATGAGGTCAGCTTTTGCTTCTGATATTTTGTTATTGTAATTGTCCACTTCTAACCTCTGAAAGTTCAGTTTTTTAAATTTGTTATGATATGTTCTCCTGCTCTTCTGAAATCCATGTCAGTGAACTTGTCATTTTGCTTGATTATAGGGTTTAGCAAGCACATACATACTTATTGAGTTTCTTTGTCAATTATCTGCCTAAACCCATTGGATCATTCAATTTGATTCATCTTGGTGGTAAATGCAGGCTGCAACTGGGGGTTCTGGTGGCATTCTCCAACAAACTTTGGGTGATGAGTTGAATGCCTTGCATGAAGCTATAGCATCTGTTGCTGCAGAGTCTAAATCTGAAGGATCAGAAAAGGAGCATGTCCTTGAAAATTTCCACTCGAGTCGTACAATTAGGAAATTAGTTTTGGACAACCCCGCCTTTGCCGCCACTCTATGGAAGAAAGCTTTGAGTGGAAAATGTGAGCAGTGGGCACAAGGTCACAGGTTAGGCTAACATTTAAATCTCTCTTGAAAGTAGAATGCATTTAGGCGAAGCATAATTTTGATATCTGATGTTAATGTCTTTGCTGACGTTCTGCAGTTCCAAGGTAATATGTGCATTCTTGGAATCATCAGATGCCATGGTCAGCAAACTGGCCAAGGAAGAGTTGCAGCCCTTGATAAACCGGGGTATTCTTAAATTACCTGAAAAGAAGCAACCAGCCAATGAAGGTTAAGTTTGCAGTTGGTGGTGGATAGAATGACTCTCATCTCAAAGTACAAGCACACAGTAGATCCGGGACCACTGACTGGGCTGAATTCAACCACAACAAGATAAGCATCGAGTGAAGCCAGATCTGACAAGGTGTTATACTATCTAGTGTAACCTTTCTTTCACTTTGATAACTCGTATTATAGTGCGCACGCCTTCTGTACATTATAGTTTCTCTTTGCTGCGGATCTTCGGCACACTGCAGAATTATATTTTTGTAACCCCTTTAAAGCTTGAAAATTTTGTTATGTTACGACTTACAAAGTTATGTAGGCATTTGATCAATATGTGACTTTTGAGACAGGCAACAATCTATAGCCAGCCCCCGCGATAAGAGTATATTATGCAAGTGTACTGGGATGCTTTGTTACTGATTAGAAGCCCTTTTAAGTGGCCCAAGGTCACAATTTATTTATGATAAACAAGTTAGCTAAAAAAGTTTTTCAACCTCTAATCTCTACTATTAAACCTGGCTTAAACCTGGCTTAGCCTGGTAGGTCGATCCAGGATTTATAGATTTGTTATGGTTGATCTTGTTGCTGCCTGGCTGACTTAGATTAATACTTGACTTTTTATATCAAGATGATCCCAGGTATGCTTCCTAGAAGAAATTATTCCGCTTATCTCTTGACGTAAATCATGACAGTCACCTCAGCTTCTTCTCTTCTTTTCCTTTGTTTTTTTGTTTTTCTTGAAAACTAGCCATAGGATAGGATCCGCAATTGTGCTGGAGATCTTATTTGTATAATACTCGTAGAAATATTCAATATTATTTTTCTCTTCTTCATCTTGATGCTAACTGACAAGTTGCTAACTTGCAACTTGACAGATTCTTAGCTGGTTTTTGTCCTGCGTTTTCATGCATTGAGATTACCCTAGCATATTTGAGCCTTTCTATATGCAATGAATCTTTTTGACATTTGAGTAGTCAATTTTATAAAGTTTTTATTTATTTATATTTTGTGTGGTTCTTTAAAACATACGGGTTTGACGCACACGCCAAATTCAAGGTGCTTGGATTTGGCAATGTGAAAGTCCAAGATAATATAGGTCTGGCACACATGTAAGACACAATACGCTTGAACTTGACAGTTAACCAAGTCCAAGGCGATTGGGCTTGGTAGTGTACTAAGCCCAAGATAGCGTGGGTCTGGCACGTATGCCAGACCCAAGATGCTTGAACTTAGCAATCAATCAAGTTCAAAATAATGACCGTTCACCCTTGACATGTCTAGGGGAGTGATCAACCTCTCTTGGGTCTAGCCTCAGGGAAGAACTCAGTCTTTATAAGCTTAGCTACATATGATGTTTTAAACTCTAATCTCCTTACATCTTTTTAGGTGTATAAAAGTCCTTCAAGGATGCACTATATTTTTATCAGGTAATGAATATTTATCTCTCATTCAATGCTATCAAGGTAATTACCTTATAGACCCTTCTTTTATGGGATATAATACACCATGAGAGCTTTGCGACAAAATGTTTACAATCTTCATTCTCCATTACATATATATATTTTTAGCATCTCTAAAATATTCTTGTATATTTTCTCTCTAAAAAGATACTTATTTAAGCATCAGAGAGTCCTCACCTCAACTAAAAAGAACCTTTTGCAGGTACTAGTCACGAACAATTTTGGCTTATCAAAGACCAAGTATAAGCTATCAACTACTTTGGCTAAGGAAAATGGAGGAGATTGTTAGAACTAATTGATTAACCGATTGTCTAACTCGGGAACCCTATTCCCTAGCTAGTTGGATTTTTGGGACATCATCAGTGACGCTGTCTGTAGGAACTGATAAAAAAACTATCGGTTTCTACTTAAAATGTGTTTTTAGCATTTCCAGGCATTTCATGGCTCACAACCAATGTCCATTAAGGCTAGGAAGCGAGACAAATCAACTTGTTGCCGCGGATGCTTCTACCCAGCATGAGCTTCAGAAACTCACTAGTCAGGTGTAACTCCTCGCCTAGGCCGTGTTGACAACCCGAGGGCAAAATTCAACTCCATAAGGACTACTTTTCCATGAATATGAGTTTGGACAACTATGATGGCTTAGCCGACCCAAGGAAACATGTGCAAAATATGCGTTGTAGCTTGAAATTGATCATCCAAGACCATGACTCAATGTGCAAGATATTCCCTTCAACCTTCGGAGGATTTGCCCGTGCTTGGTATAACAACCTGGAACCAAATTCTATTGAAGGTGTAACATCCCACATCGAAAAAAGAGTGTACAAAGTTAGGGCATATTAAGGCAGTTGGTACCTAACCTTATAGGACGCGTTTTGGGGCCTATGGGCTGCCAGGAACAAAACCGTGAGGCGTGGAAGCCGGGTTGGGCTGAGCCATAGTGGATAATATTATACAAAGGGGAGTGGGTCGGGCCTTACAGTTGGTATTAGAGCGCGGTTGTGATTCAGTAGACTATTATAAGCATTGAAAGTATAATGAATCGCGTATCTTGAGATAGAATGAACTAGACTATATATATATATATATACCTGGTTACCGCAAGTGTGGTAATTAAGGAAGTGATACTGGGTTGTCAAGAAGGCGGTAACTAAGGAAATGAGCTACTACCTCGTGATTGTGGGATCGGTAGCAAATAATAAATATGGAACCATTGTTTGATAATATGTTAAATGATTGTAAAGGATTCATGACAAAATAAATTTGAAATATTAATAAAATGATAATGTAACAACGATGTTTGATGTCCTGACGAAATATGAATGGATGAGATGAAACCATATATGAATTAATATTAGAGTGAATATATGATTGTTTAGGCATAATCAAGTGTTGATGTAAGTGCTATCGATTCAAACTTCTGACATAGCGTATGGATAAAGGCAGGACTGTTTTGTGATTAATGTCTTAATAAATAATTATGTCAAGACGGTAACTTGACCCTGCATATTAGGCCCTTGCCCTAATTGACAACACTTTATCTTGACATGTAAAGGAATACTAGTTTGGTACATAACAAAATGGATAATATAAGTTTATTTTTGGCGTCGTAGATATGAGGTAAAGACTTGGAAATTGGTTATGAAAAGCATTATTAAGTTACCTTATGAGAATCCACCCAAAAATAAAGAATGAATTAAGGATCATAAGCGTGGTTATCTTTGTAGACATAAAGGAGTAAATGGTTAAAACATGAACATGGGTGTAATACCTGTTGTTAAATGTTATGGGCTAACGGTAAGACACAAAATTACCATCATACAAGATAATAAATAAATAAATAATTTGGCAAGCTACCTATAAGAGTAGTTGAGGAGGTCACGAGTGTGCAATGTGCGTGCATGTGATTGTAGAAATACATAGTTAATAAGGAAACTAGAAAAGAGATGAATTTAGGGAATGAAGGGAACTAATACGCACTAACGATGAGACGTAAATGAACGTTGATTCAAGAGTTAATACTTAATATTACAAGTGTCCGTGCACAAAAGTTGAGTAATTATAGATACAGAGTGTTACTTGGTGGGATCTAAATAGGATTAGGATGTGAAAATATGATGGTATGAACAAGTAGTTAAGTATGAATTTATAGGAACCATGAGGATTCCTATATTGAAATACTAAACAGCTAAGATAAATCATAGTTGTTAAACTGTAAGGAGCGCAACATGAAATTGGAAAACAACGACAATGACAAGAATTACATGTTAATTGTAATGGACTTGAATGATGGATCCTGAAAGTATTCAATACATTAGTTAGCCACAATACAAAATACTAACAAGTAAATAGATATTTAGTTGACAATATGACAAGCTAAAGTTATGAAATTGAGACTAGGTCATCTGAATGGTGGATGACTTGGGTGGTTGGCACAATACTTCACTAGTTGGGTAGACGATATTTAAGATAATTGACATGTTACTTATACTTTTGTTTGAGAAGGAGATGTCATTAACAGTGTTACTAACAAGAACAATCATTGGATAAGATAAATGTGACGTTTGAGGTGTAGTTATGTTATAAATTTGGGAAGTAATTATAGAAATACTACGTAACCATGAGAAATAAAGTGATGTGTAAAAGAAAAGGTGTGTTTAGTAGGAGCATAACATGCTTCAACAGTGGAAAAATAAGATGAAATGGTTTCCTCGAGATAAACACAAAAGTTGGGCTAATAGCTTATTGAATTTAATTGCCTATACTTTTATATAGAATACAAGACGCGTTTCTTCTATCCATGTTACAGAAAGGAGAAATGAAAAATAGAAATAAGTACCCAATGATATTCGCAAATATAAGTAGAAATCCTAAATTTCGAGGATGAAATTTCTTGAAGGAGGGAAGAATGTGAAACCCTAGAAAATTTATAATTTAAATATGCGAATGTATAACCTGCCATGTAAACGTAAGACTAAAAGTGATATATAATAGAGGGGATGACCTCCATAAAATGAATTTTTGTTTTAGAATTCATAAAGACAGAGGAACTGGTAACGTGTTTTGATGGATAAAATAATGAGTGAAATGACAAAATATTTCTAAGAAATAAGTGAGGTAATAAAGAATATATTATAATAAAGGATAATTCAATGAAAATGGCAGGACTGAAGGTGCAAGCATCAATTAAAAATCAATGACGTTACTTTGAAACGATAATAATACCCGATAAATAAATAAAGGTAGAAATTTTAAAATGAATATATTCCAAAATAATAAAATGACCTTAAATGTTTAGAAGGATAATTGATATTATTTTATGTGAAGATTGAACAAGAAAATTTGGATCGTTGATAAAAAGTTATGAACTGGCCAATTTTACATTAGAAAGCAGAGCTCTCAATCCAATCGTCGGATCGGGATGAAATTTTGCATGAAGTCTATTAATATGTTTTCCTACCATGGTGAAAGATCTCATCCCAATGGGAGGTTGGTAAAGACTAGCAATTTAAGCAGAAACAAACCGAATAGTTTACATGAAAAATAAAATAAAATACATAAATACATAAATGAGGGACATAAATGTAATTGGGGGAAAATGTGCCTTTAAAACAGCAAAAGGCCACCAGTTCAAAAAAAGAAGGGTGAGATACAATAGAGAATTCGGCTAGAGAGGTGCAGAATTTGGAGGAACCAATAATGCTCCGGTGGCCATATCTCTAGAATCCACCGTTGGATCATGTTGATTTTTGGATATATTGTTCTTCTCACACTCCTCTACTAACTGACCAACGGAATTTGAAGGCACATAATCCGTTTGATGGAAATCATCATCGAAAGTTTCCTGGAAAACAAAAGGAAATACACCTGCAAGGCAGTTTTGGTCGCCGACCGATTTCTCTCTATTCCATCGTTGGATCATGCCTATTTTTGGATATGTGGTGCACCTAGATGTTTCCCTCATTATGGACGGTGGAGACCGGAAACGCACTCTCTGGCAGGGTGTCGTTCATGTTGAACAGTAGCTCGTCCATTTTTAGGTTAGTTCGGTTTTATTCAGATCTATGGAGATCCAACCGTTGGATCATTCTGATTTTGAGATATATTGTACACAACGTAATGATCTATATTCTGAACATTGGGTTGAAGCAAATAATCAGAGGTGGATGACATATTGCTTTTTTAATCTATTATTAGTCTTAGTAAAAATTATGAAGCTTGATTTAATTACATGTTTTGATGAAATTAGAATTGTGTGGGTGTAGGGTTTATGTAAGATGTAATGGTAAAATATATTCTTATGATTAGTGTTGTTATAGATTAATTGTGTTGTAAAATGTGTTAGGGAAGTTTTGAAATTTGGATGAAGGGACATTGAGTTTGTTGATTTAATGGATATATGTTTTTAGGCATTAAAAAAAGGATTGGGTCTAGTGGTAATTGAAAGAAAACTTGAAGAAAATTGTATCCTCCATTTAATGCAAAGATTCGGCCTAGACATATAAATGAGAGGATGAGCTTAATTGTTTTAATTGCTATGAAATTTGAGTTGAATGAGGTTAGAATATATATGAAATGAATGGGTAAAGGTTTATCTGGAATAATTAAAAAGGGAATCATCCCTCACCATGAATGAAAGCATTCGGCCAAATGAAGAAGAAATAAGGAGATAAGACTTTGATTCATTTTCTATGTAAATTAGGTATGTATGCATTTATGTGTATAAAGAAAATTAGGTAGAGTGTCAATTAGAAGAATTTTAAAAGGATCCAAATTCTCATCATAATATGGAATTCAATCAAAAATAGAAATCTTGAACTTGAGATTATTCGACCTAATGTTATGGGGATTGTTTATGGGATTGTGGTTTGCTGAATGCCAAATGAATTGTGTTATGTTTGAAATAATATATTAATGTGAGGAAAATTTTATTTTTTGTGGAATTTTAAGGTTGTTCAAATGGATAATAAAAGGGGAGAAAAAGGTTAAATTAAGGCGTATGGAATTATGATGAAAAATATGTTGTTAAATTTACTTAAGATGAAGTAAAGTGGACTTATGAAAAAGATTTGAAAAACTCATCATGAAAATAAATAAATAAATAATAAGGTTATTCGGCCAAGAATTGGTTTGATAAGGAAAATGAATTAGTTTCAATGGTATGAATAAATGTAAGGATGTGAAGTTACTAAGTCTGTACATGATGGGTTGAGTAGACAAAAAAAATAAAAATTGTTAGGCCATGTTTAAAGATATTCAGCCTGGAAAGACAAGTCATAAAAGGAAAGGAAATAAATGAATAAATATACAAATGCACGTGTCATGCGATTTTAAATTTAAATGAATTTTAGAATGGAATTTCCAATTATGGTGGAGCCACATTTGATATGTATCTTTAATGATACATGAGAGATTACAGGATCTGTTCAGTAGCATGAGACTTTTGTGCGAGTTCAAGCATTAGGTAGATGTCTTACACCTCAAACTTTTGTTTTTTTTACAGTACTTTTTAGAGTTAAATAAATGGTATTTTCTATAAATGTACTTGTGCTTGTGTAATTGTAAATGTTTATGTCGAAAAAAATATAGTAGACTAGTTGGTTTGAATAGAGTTAGTGGCACTACTGTACTGACTGCCGAGTTAGATATGTAATAACAAAAATGAAGTGTACTGATTTTAGGGTGATAAATTAATGGTATATTATGATTAAATTATTGATGCTCGATTTATATATGTATACTGATGATGTGTATGTGTTTAAATAATTTATATGAAGGAAGTAGGTGTTCGACACCTTGTAGTAATTAATTAGTTTATATTTTTTTTATTGTAGAAGAAATTTTATAGATTGTAAATTCTAGTGCTGATTACTAGAAATAATGCCCTGGTGAATGGGCAAGCCTTGAAGATTATTTCCTAGTTACTGGAAATAATGCCCTGTTGAAGAAAATTAATTTACGAATTAATGGGATAATCACTTGATGTAAAATAGATTAATTGTAAAACTTTGAAGTTAAATATGCTGGTTTGCGGGAGACACTCTTGATATTTTTATTTTAGTAGATTTATCTCTATGCCTAGAAGAGAATTTATGAAATTAAAATTTTTAAAAGAAAATAAGACAATTTATTCGATGATATGAAAGTCACTTTAATGTATATGAATAGTTAATCCTTAATCAATTACTTATTGAAATGTGTAATTTTTTTTTAACCATGTTTAATGTGATTATGTTTTTAGGTACATCGCACTCTCGATCTGGAAAGTAGATGCTTGGATAAATAATTTTTTATGTGATTAATATAATTGGAAGAACTAATATTTTGTTGTAATATACTTTCATATCTGCAAATTGTAATGTTTAACTTATTATCTTGTGTATGATGTAATTTATAATGTTATTATTATTAAATTGAATTATGGTTGGTTGTATATATATTTTGAACACAAATACTAAAAAAAAAAAAAAGAAGAAGAAAGAGACGATGCATGTTATGAATTTTTTTAGCTTTTATCATAGTTTCTTTAGAAAATAGAATTAAGATATTGAAATATGCTTGAGTTTTGGAAGTCCAAATGATGAGATGAATATTGTGATTGATGTAACAGGTTGAGAAATGATTGAGTTGATAACTTGGTATCTAAAGAATACAAAGGAAACTCTGCTGAAATTTCAGGAAAATAATATATATATATATATATATATATATATATATATATTTTTTTTTTGAGCTTACAAGTTTAGACTATTACACTGCCGAAATTTTGGTAGAAATTTGGTGGAACCGGTATATAAAAAAAAATTACCTGAAAATTTCTAATGTATCGTGAAAAAGGAAGTTGGAAATCGGGGTTGTTACAGTTAGTATCAAAGCCGAGGACAACTCGTTCTTAAGATAGGGGGATTGTAACATCTTACATTGAAAAAAGAGTGTCCAGAGCCAGGACATATTAAGGCAGTTAGTACCTAACCTTGTAGGACGCGTTTTGGAGCCTATGGGCTGTCAGAAACAAAACCGTGAGGCGTGGAAGTCGGGTTGGACTGAGCCATAGCGGACAATATATTGCAAGGGGAAGTGGGTCGGGCCTTACAGAAGGTTTCAATGATCTTTGTGAAAAGTTTGTGGCATGCTTTAACACAAGTATACCCACCAAGAGAACCTCTACAGAGCTTTTTGGTGTAGCCCAACAAGAGGGCGAGTCTACGCGAGCATACTTGAGGAGATTCAATGTGGAGATGCTCAAGGTGGAAGAATTGATTGAGTCAGTAGCCTTAATAAGAGGAGTAAGGGAAATGCCCTATGTAGAAAGCTTTATGTTTTCAACAAATAGAAGCTTGTCCAAAGTAAACCAATTCATGAAAAATCATATACGAGTTGAAGAGGTCAGTTTACTTTAACATGGACCTCGTTATTTGTACAAGGACAACCAACGCCAATGATTTTCTAAGAGAAGTAATCAGGGTACCCAGAGAGTCTCTCCCATACTTATCACTCAGATCATCTCAAGATGTATAATCCTTGATAAGAATGTAAGTTCTTAAATATGAATGACTTATTCAAAATGACTTTTTATTTTCTTCAGGTGGTTCCTTAAGACGATAGCCTCACCAATCTCCAGGGGATGGATGTGATCTTCCAAGTGCTATGCACCACTCTCCAAGGGATATGTGTGATCTCCCCATTGCTATACGTACCAATCTCTAGAGGATGAATGTGATCTCCCTAGTGCTATACGCACCAATATCTAGGGGATATGAATGTGATCTCCTCAATGCTAGATGCACCACTCTCCAAGGGATAGATGTGATCTCCCCAGTGCTATAGGCACCAATCTCTAAGGAATAAATGTGATCTCTCTAGTGCTATACACACCATTCTTCAAGGGATTAATGTGATCTCTCCAGTACTATACGCACCAATATCCAAGGGATAGTTGTTATCTCCCTACTACTATATGCTCCAATCTCCAAAGGATAAATATGATCTCTCCAGTGCTATATACACTACTTGCCAAGAGAGAAATAATCTTCCTAAGGGAAGCAACCCCAACATGGTGTTGTACCATGAAACAATCAAGAATTATCCCTGAAAGAAAGAGAACATTAAGGAGAGCCAACAACTATGGAGTGCGGAAATATAT
>Ga0307518_10001092_pt1 | contig 20390 bp, 12 predicted proteins | sample 25_EM_MG_FD_203889 | JGI IMG/M metagenome (GOLD analysis project Ga0307518, IMG submission 203889) | Populus trichocarpa ectomycorrhiza microbial communities from riparian zone in the Pacific Northwest, United States - 25_EM | ecosystem: Host-associated > Plants > Roots > Unclassified | place...
AAAACCAAGCATGTTTAATTTGTATTTATACTTGTTTTTAAAGGGCATCGTTTTCAATCACGGATAAAAATCTGTAAATTTCCAAAACCAACCGCCACCATGTAGAGCACCAAATCCTCTCTTCCCTCCAATTCCCCATTTGCCTCTTCTTCGTTTTCTTTCTCCCTCGGCCTAAAAACAACACAAGATTAGGATGTGATTACTAGTGCAACGAAGCATCTCACAACAATTGTCCTAGAACTTGGAGGAGAGAGCACAGCTACTGTTGATTAAAAGATGGCTACTGGATAATGGGCAAAAAAAAGATGTTTGCCTCCTCAACATCGACGGGCTAAAAGAAAAACTGGGGGAAACTTTTGGAAAGGATCCAATGGAATCAAAGGACCCATTGCACATGGTGAACTCAGACCACTTGAATTGTTTGGAAAGGATCTTGGATGAGGATAAGGTGTTCAACAGAATTGTCGTCGAGGCCAAAGAAATCAAAACAAATTAGGAACAGAGGGGAAGATGGGCTCTCCAACGGGAAAGTTTTGCAATGTTAATTAAAATTATACAGTGTCGGTGAGAGAGGGGAGAACACAGCAACAAAAAGCAATTGTTTTCTGCTTTTCAAAAACTAAGGTCTAACCTCAATTTTGAAGGGGGGCCACGTGAAAAAAAAGTATGGTTAGTAGTAACCAAACACTTTAAAATAACTTTTGATACCAACCACAACCGCAGCAGCAGACCAAACACCTTCTTATAGTCACAAGATGAGTGGTTTGCTTGACCAGCAAATTGCGTTCTAATTGTAAAATCCATCTATTAGGGTCTGCCATTCCAGCTCCTTTGAAGACAAAATCATTTTAAGGGTTCTAAATAGTTCTTCATGAGTCAGCAATTGGACGCAGCGAGTTTCCATTATTGGCACTGTTTACAACAGATTATATAAATTTAATACTAAAATTAAATTTAAAAATATTATAGGGACTTGTTACTTAGTAGATATAAAAAATAAAGAATTTAAATAAACTTTCCAAATAAAATTCTAGAACACCATCTAATTAACCTGTTTTTTGTACTTTAATTCTATATCTTTTAACTCAACCATTCCTTTCAATATATATATATAAAATCAAGAACCAAATTAATTTTTTTTAAAAAAAAATTAACTATTCCAATTCATAAGTTGTGAGAGCAAACAGTAGAAAAAACTACAATGAACTACCCACACCACGTGTTTTGTATAATTTATTGGTGATTTCTGGGTTCCACTTGAACGAACAGGAGTTCAACAAGAACACCATGCCAGCATAAAAGAAAATGAAGTGAAAAGGGATTGGAGCATATTGACTTCGGGCTGCTTTTGCATTTTTTTTAAAAAAAATTTCTTTGTAGCATCCCCGAGCTTTCCTCCTGTTGGTTCCACTGACAGAACCCGGAGAAACAATACAGAGGTACTCTTTGTGGATGTTAAGTTAAATCTACAAAAGAAACCATCTTGAGAGTCCAACAAACCCTTCAAAGGGAATACAATCCAAGCATTATAAACAACACATGATCAAATTTTTTGTACCAAATGCAACAGCCAGAGATCCACGGTTGCAATGAGAGTGCATGCAAAAAGCTTCCTTGCGGCTCAGAGGAACGCAAGTTCAGCAACCTTTTTACAGCAGTGTCGTCTTCTAGCGAGGCCCTTGATTCCAGAATCCAAAGCCAAATACAATATAAATAGGCGAAGCGGCCAGTTCTTGAAGTACTTAGCCCATAAATGAAAGAATGTTGAACTTCTCCCCACAGAAATCAAAAGGAACCGAACTTCATAGAAGAGCCATCGTCAAAGTTCTCTATTGTTAGCCTGGCTGGATGAAGATGATGCTTTCATTCTAAATACAGTCTCGTCCCGATCAGCATGGAAGAGAAGGTTACTCCAGTTATCTGACCTTTGAGCAATCCTGGAAGGAACCCTGTCACTATCTTCTCCACCAGAAGCTTCATACCCATCACTAGTAGACCTTGAAAGTGGGAATGCATTGTGAGAAACAGCACCAGCTACAGATAGACCTGTGAGACGTCTGGACTCTTCAGCTCCGGATGAGGAAACCCGGAAAGGATGGATATCTGGGGAGTCTAAACTGCTTTCAGGAGAAGAAGCAGCAACCCCAGCTGAGCTTGACATTGCTCGGCTGGTCTGGAAAGCACTACGGGCCTCACGCTGAAGAGGAGCCAAGCTTGTAGATGTCTCAGTGAAACCTTTCTCAGGAGTGATACCTGAAGTCCTAGTTACAGACTCCATGGGTAGGTCAGCTGGAAAGCGTATTCGCTTACTAGCTCTCCTTCTATTATTGTCAATCCTTGGGACCATCCGATGGCCACTGCTGCCAAAGCTGCTATCTGTGTCTAGCCCAAAAGGGGGTTCCCGTCTTGTCACAGGCTGCAGGATTTTGGATTTTTTCCTCGCCTCTGCTGCAGCTCTCGAAACTTCTTCGGCGTTTAATCTGGCCAATGTCCAAGGACTGATCTTTACTGTAGCGGGGTTCTTTTTCTTGATTGGTTCTTCCCTCATAGACTTTTTTCCTAATGAGCTAACAGATCCAGTCTCTGGAGGAACAACATCAAACTGAAAGAAAAAGAAAATTGCCGTAGCATCAAGAAGTTTAGCAGTGCTTTTAAAAGTGTGCGCATGCCTGAGTGCGAGGCATTCAGAAAATAGAACAGAGAAAATCTTAAAAATGAAACACAATATAGTGACTGCTCAGCCTATTAGCTCAAAAGATAAAGTGAATTATGCAATTGTACAGAGGTTGTATGTGCAAATGCTGCACACGCTATTAAAATCTTGTAAAATCCATTAACTAAAACTATCATTAATCAACTGAACTGCAAACGCCAAAGTTATTGTTCCTCTTACAATTCACGGATTCACAATTGCACAAGCATGCCCAGCAGAAGAATGGATTAGTAAAAAGTACCTGATCTTCCAGAAAAAGACGAGGTGGTGTGCACCAAGCACCCCGGTGAAAAGTAGAAAATGAGCTTGCACTGCTTAATCCAGTGAGTGAGCTGGCAGGAGACATTTGAACACTCTGCTGACCTTCAACGCCCTGTTGCTCTTGTTCCTGCTCCCTTAGAGCTATTATGTAATCATAAGTGCTGATTCCCTATGACATGTACAGGAATTTTGTGATATCGGCTAATAAGTAATAACTACTTGGAATGAAACCGAATGGGATCAAAAAAATAGTAATAAAAAAAATTGAAGCTCTTGCCTGCCCAGATATTACGAAAGCAAAAAAAAACTCTATATAAAGATTAAATATTACTCAATTGAATAATTAAACAATAGTAAGCACAATTTGAAGAAAGAAATGATCGGCATCATTACCTTTTTTACAAGGAGGATATGAAAGAAGAAAAGCTGGGCAAGAGGTAAGGTGGCAATCATTGCCAAAATGGTACACACTGACTGCAAGAATATACACATTCTTTTAGTTTAGTGCAGAGAAATGAGGAAGTACAAATAACAATAAATCATTTCTCTACATTTTTAGCTAACAGGTTTGCAACTTTGCAATTGTTTAAACAGCATTAAAGAAAAAAAATTGATTACCCAAGAAAAGGTTGGGTTACTCTGAGAGCAAAACATCAATAGCACTCACCACCACGATAACAAAGGGGGCCAAAGAGAAACTGCTTCCCAGCTTGGCAGAGATGTCCACAGCGAATCGCTTCCGTTCAAGAAAACAGCAGATAAGTACAAGGATTCCAGTCGACCATTGTAGAATAAGCTGCAATCTCAAGTCCAAGGTATATAAACCATGTATATACCTGTCAATAGTCAATTACATCGAAAATGACTTGAAAATGAAGGGCTTACCCTGGGAAATGTTCAGTAATGGGAGGTTGCTTGTGGGAATCAGGATAGAAAGTTCAGGATGTGAAAACTTGTCTGATAAGAATATCAGACATGATAGGGAAACTATTTAAGCACAAACAGTAAAGCCATAGACCCCAATGGAACTTGACAATCGAGTAATAATGCAGAGCAACCAGCGGACTCAAGGGAAAATATATATATATATCCCAACTGTCTTGGACTCATCTGAAATTGTTTTGGACTCATCTGAAATTGTTTTCAAAACATAGTGTTCATGCATGGACAAATTATCAGAATTATAGGCAACAACACTGTCTGGATTCAGGATAATAGGGATCAAAGGCACTTGCATAAGGAAGAATGGAAAAAATTTAAGAATTAAGATATGGAAAATCCTATAAGCCTTTATTTATAGACCAGGGATTACAGGGTATTGATGCAGTCTGACCATCTGAAGATTCCAGGTAAGGAAGAATGTGAAGCTTGGGCTTACCAGGAGGAGAGAAGAAACCATAAGGGTGAAAAACTGTCCGTAGTTCTTCTTGCCTACACAGTTGTTAAGCCACTGCAAAAGTCCAGTAGAAAATGAGCATGAGGATGATAAAATAAAAATGAAAAATTCCCAACAAATAAGACCTCTCATACCCTGCAGTGATGATCAAAACGATCAACACATTTGTCACACACTCTACAGTGCTTGCTGTACTTGAAAACCTGTACAGGATCATAATTTCAGAAGCAGAAACTTTCATGAACTGTCAACACAAAAGTAGTACAATAGACCTTAAGATTGAACTCAAGATGCGTGCAATGGCTGTTAGCTTTCTAGCTTTGAGAAAATGTTTTCTTTCATATAGCAAATGTTTGAAAAAACCCAAAAAATTGTAAATATATGCTACATTATTAAAATCATAATTCTTGAGGGTGCCAAACTATGCATTTCAACCAAGGCGCTGTGTATTTATGAACTCTACTGAACAATTCAAAAATAAATGAAAAACTACTGACTTCAAGCACTCCGACCAACCTCAACTTCACACAAACTGCAGTAGAACATGCCATCTTCACTCATCTGTAGCTCAGAAGATTCATCACTCGAACTGCACCAATTACAGATCAAAGCACAAGGAAAGAAAACCCACTGAAAACAAGATGAATTCCCTGATGACACCTTCTCAATTTGAGTATTTGGCTCCTTCAAAGTTGCGTCAGAACCCACCGCCTCTTTATCCAGAGATTTTCCTCCAACAGTAGAAGCATTTGCATCATGTTTCGATGAAGTTGACCCTCCACCAAGTTTTGAGTCCTTCTGTGGGTTATGCTTTTCACTGTCTGGAATCTTGAGATACTTTTTAGATCTAAAAACTCCAGGGTCTGCTGGATCAGCAGCTGCACACCAAATATATAGGCCAAAGGCACAAGTAATCTGAAAAGAAAAGGTAGATGTTATTAAAGTTCCAACTACATTTACATAGACCTGTATTTGTTGTTGCTAATAAACAAGACTAAACAGATGCACATTCTATGCATAAAAATGGCCATCTCATGTCATGGTTAGCAGAAATGAAAGTTAAAACCGTAGCATGACTGAAATTTTAGACTTACTTTTTCTGACAAACAAATTATTGTTTTGAGATCATGCTAACAGCAAAAATGCGAAGTGTTTCAAATATATCACGAAGTCGAAGGATATCGATTGGACTAGCATGGGTTAATATGCTAGTCCAAAATATATTGATATCACTATCACTACCTATTAGCCTCTCATCCAAAATTAAATCAATCAGAAACACCTCTAGCTAAGAAGTATAATGAATCACGCAAGTGAAGTTGTTTGTTAATACAGAATTAGGTAACCTGAAAATGCATAGCATGTACTACTCAAATCCTGCCCAAATCTGTATTTTGGAAATCAACGGCTCTCAGCATCATCAACCTATTGTGTTGACAGAGTAGAAAGCATTTTAGTTTTCTATTCTGTACTTGGCAATATACCAGCTTATACACAGCATTCATGTTCTCGAACGACACAAAGGTGATCTGATTGTCTTGATTCCCAAGACCATGAAAGGATAGAATTCCAGAATTAATCAATGGTTCCACATTAATCCAGATTGTGTGTGTGTGTAAAAGAGCAGCCAGTGGAGGGCATTTTGATAGTATGAGAAAATCCATAAACGAAAGAGGTCAGTGAGAAAGCAAACTATAGTCTAACCAGAGAATTTGCAAGGATTAGCTTTATATCCATTGCAAGACCACATTAATAGCATACTGTATCGAATATCCGCGATTTGTAACATAGGCAAATGCCAAGGGCTAAAATAGCCAATGGGACAATGCTTATTGTTCCAACAAGTGACAAATTAAATCATCTGTGGATCAAATTCGTGGCTCATTTGTTATAGTTTTAGGTAACAGACACAGGGACAGGAAGACAATCAACTCGTTCACGTAAGTACATATGTTTGAAAGGATCTGTAGATAAAAGAACCTCCATAACAGAACAACACAGAAGGAAACCGAATTAGAGAAAATAAAGCTAAGAGCTTTAGAAACGAGCAGAGGAAAAACAGATCTTGGTTATTAAGCCCGCTAGATATAATGAAGGCACGCGGTAAAAATTATATATAAAAAATTTACTAAACGGAAATATGTGAATTTGCTTACCAGAGGAGTGTAGATTCCCATCGCTATATGTTGGAACAACTTCTTCCCAACAAAAGGAGCAAAGAACACATAAAAAGCAAACCCCAAAGCCAGAAATACAGCAACAGCCACCACCTTCACATTGAACACTCAAGATCAAAACTTGCATCCAATAAAGCTGCTAAACACTGAAAATAACGCAGCAAAAAGGGGAAAAATAAAAAAGAAGTACCTGAAGAGGGTGATATGGAAGTTGCCATCCATGCTTTCTCATTTTTTAGCCAAAATGCAGGGGACCAACGTAAAAAAAAAATATGTATTCAAGACAGAAGAACAAAAATGAATGGGAAAACAAAAGGTATGACTTCGGTTTAACTTATTTTTTTTCACTTTCCCTCATTAACCTAGTAAAAAATGGCTACTTTAAAATCTCTCATTCCACTGCATTACCAACCAAAACAAAGGTTACTACATAGACATCATTCACATGAGTCTAATCAAACAAAGAGAGACTATGGGGAGATAAAAAGGAACCAGAAAAATAGGTGGAGGCTCAGGATATGACCAGTATGATATGCTGGGTGGTGAAGTGGAATAGACAGAGAGGAAACCTTTGTCTTGTTAACTCAATCATTCATAGACTATGGTCATGGAATGGAAGGTGAGAGACAAAAAATAAACTAATTAGAATCAGAGAAAAATAAGAGAAAGGAGTGGCTTGGCCTGGTTTAGGTTCTGGGTTTCTCTTATTTTGTTTGTATATTCAGGCATAGCTTTTCAGTTTGAGCGAAAACAAAGATCTGTGACCGTAGGGGGGGGGAGAGCATAGGGGTCTGGTTTTCTTTCCATCCCTATAATTACCTTGCAACCTCCCTTTTACTTTTTTTCTCGTTTCTAGCGTTACCTTTTTCCCTGGCCAAATCATGTGTCACAGGCTAGTGCAGCAGACAGTTGTTTGGTTACACTTTGTAATTGCCACCAACCTCTCTACCTTTTAAACGTTGAACAGCGACACCCAATCGTGCCTTATCTTTTTCTAGTTGATTAAATAATAATTAATAATTAATACTGATTGTTAATACTAATTAGTAGTTTTTCTATGATAATTTGTTTTGTATTTGCATCCAAGTTTTTTTTGCTGTGTTTATGGAAAACACTGGCAAAGAAGATGGCCCGCGTCAACATTGTTAATAAAGACACTTGTTTTGAAGAAAGGAATAACACAGCGAGGAACAAATGGAGGGAATTGAGAACCCTCCCTCAAACCCCACTTCTTCAAATAGCTTTTCTCCTTTTAAAGCTCCTGGAGGCTGTATCGCCCCTCTTGGCATGCTTTTTTCCTGCTAACTCCATTTGCTAAATTTCTTTCTATCGTTTTTTCTCCGTTATATTGCTTGGGGTCACCTTGTCAAGAACAAATCTTGAGCCAGAAAACAAGATTATTGTCTAGACCAACGCAAATTGTTATCGGGGTGCACTGTTGAGCGTTAACTACCGATCCCAGGGGAAAAAAAAAACTGTAATTGCCAGTCAGGTTTTCAGTAACAGGGATAGGCCAGGATGGTCGCAATCGAATACAGCAGCATGATAAAAGCTTAATTTAAAAGCTTGAAAAACACTTGCGAAAAAGTCAAAAAGGCTGTACCATATGGTTGCTTCACAATGTAACAAAAGAAAAATATGGACAGTATATCTGAAGTCTGAACCCATAAAAATGAAAAGTTAGTGAAAAAATAAATAAATGGAACAGGTGAGAAATCATGGGGGGGAAATGGGGTTGGTCAAATGTCCCATGGCTTTGTAAATTTAGAACCACCACCACCAAAGACAAAGGAGGTTCCCTGTGGACAATAACCAAGAGGAAGGAGGGCGACCCTACAGTGGAGAACGGTGTCTGCTGCAAGGATTATTTTTAGGGTTTCGCAGAGTTTGGAAGATGCATTTGGCACTTTCTTGTTAGGTATAATGCTCGGTGAGCAATGTAAAATACACAAATCAACAACCGGTAATACTCCTCAAGATACGTAGCGTGATGACAAAGAACTTGAGATCTATATAGCAGGTCTTGAGTTCGAGTCAGGACGTGCACCTCTTATAACAGCCTGGGACAGCCGGGGTTTTACTCGCTCACCTGGACCCACAAAATGCGCTTTCCGGAAAGTGGGGTTTCTTTGAATAAAAAAAAAAACAACTGGTTATAATACTTTTTATGTAAAGGTGTTCCAACACAGGTTAAATATTTTTATTTTTTATAAAAAATTACATATGCAATATTTTTTTATGTATTTATGCAATTTAAAAAAATTAGGTTAAAATAAAAATAAATTATACATACATGCAATCAAATAAATCGAGAATAATGTGTATGAATAAATAAATAAAAAGTCATTGACGATGCTTAAAAAAAAACTTGAAAAATCAAGATATAGGTGTATATCAAAATATTTAATCTTGAAACACGGGATATTTACTCAGTTATTTTTACTAAATTTATTTATTAAAATCATTTTTTTATTCAAGAAAATGATAATAGAAATAAAAGCACAAATTAAATTGATCAAAAAAAATAAAAGGAAAAAAGTAACACCATACAATGCTGCACATATTAAAAATATTATTTGAAAATAGTTTTTTTATTTTAAAATATAAAGTTCATCCATACAAAAGATAAAAAAAATATATAGATAAATCAAAGAAAAACTCTTCAAATTTAAATCCATAATTAAATAAAAATTATCATTTAAAAAAGGTTCTTTAAACAAAATGAAAAGGAGAAGGTGTACTAATTTAAACATGAATTAAAAAAAATAGAGAAAAAACCAATATATATATATATATATATATTTCTCACAAACTTTAAAGGTAAAAAAAACACTCAATATGAACTCCTCTCATCAAATGAAATCATTTGACACAGATATCATTAGTTTTTGTTGCCTAAATAGATGTCAGTGACATTTTTCTCTCTTTACTGTTGGAATCTAATGACCTCCCTCTCCTCTCTCGACCATGAACTATAAAATAACAAAAATAAATTTTTGTACTGAAATTAAATTGAAAAAATACTGAGGTGCTAAAATTGTATAATTCATATGATTTTTAAAGTTTAATTAAGGACCAGAATGCAACTTCTATTATGACGAAACACCGAGAAAAAAGTTCAAGAACTAAATTAAAAAGAAAAAAAAAACAAATGCATAGCCTATCCATATTAATGTGTGAGACATTGTTAAAAAAACCACTGATTTTAAAGTTATACTTGATTGTAGTGAATGAAAAGGGGATTATTTTGTGTAAGAAAATATCAAGATATCAAGAACTGAACTGTAAGAAAATAAAAACTCGAGGAACCAAAGCTAGCTTGCCCAACATCACTGCAGTGCTGCCGTTACGTAAACAGTGCTTCTTTATGTATCAGCACAGTAAATGCCACTGCCACGTAGCATGTTTTATAACTATGATTGTAATATAATTAAAAATGTAGATTACAGACTAGCTGAGACAATAAAGTGGGTAAGCTAGATACTAGCAAAATACCATGCACATAAACTTAAAAGAATTATTTATTGCGACGGTTAAATTACAAGTTTATCCTTTGGAGAACAACTAGGGTGTTTTGGTTTTGGGTGTGATTTGATCTTTTTAAATTTTCAAGAATGGTAAAATTACTGCTTTACCACTATACTAAAAAAAATTGAACTTTTGGTCCATAGTATTTATGCTTTTTTATATTTTATAAAATAGTAAAATGATTTTTCTACCCTTAAAATTAGAAAATAAAAAACATAGCAAGTATTCAGGGGCATTTTCATCTTTTCTTGTGGTTTTTTTTTTTTTTTTTTGTTAACTCCATAATGATGAAAGGTGTTCTAGACTTTAGTCTTAACAACTGATTTTTTAATTAAAAAATTACAGGAGCGTGTGTGTCATGCGTCGTCGCGCGGGAAGGGCATGTGGCGCCTCTTGTTGGTTAAATTTATTGTTTTATCATGTCTTTACAAGCAATGACTCGTCTTTTTTTATGGTGCAATGTATAATATTGTCTGATAAGTGATTTGTTGTCGATAACCGTTTTTTTTTTCTCTCATGTGCCCTCACAAATACTCCCTTGCCCTCTTTGTTTCCGGTATTTTAATAGTGGTCCTTTTTCTTTCGATTCTTTTCCCTAACCATTTTATAACAAAATTTGTTTATTTTCATTTAGTAGGGCAATAATAATTTGTCATGTACACCTTGGCTCTCCATGTTCTTGGTGTTTTAATTCCCATTCTTATTTTTTTTATCTTTATCTTTTTATAAAAGTTTTGTTTACCTTCAATTTAGTCATTCAATGATAATTTGTCATGTGTTTTTTTTTTAAAAAAAATCAATTCGTATTCTTTTGATTTCTAATTTTTTTTCCTTAATCTTTTTGTTAAAGTTTTATTGGTTTTCAATTTCATTATTCTATTATTTTTTATGGTGTATATTTTATTTTCCAGACTGACCCTTGTTCTTTTGATTTGTTTTTCACTTTGTTGAGATATTTTTACTTTTCAACTTAACCCTCCAGTTTGTTTTATTATTTCCCCTATAATTTGATTTTCACCCTTGTTATTTTTATTACAATTTTTTGTTGTAGGTCCTTTTGTGTAATTAATTATTTTTCATATTTAGTAATTCAATATTTGATTTGCTGGGAATTGAGCTTTACAATTTTTATATTTATTTTGCTTTCAATTTAACAATCAAGGTCACGAATTTAAAAAGTTAATGCGGGTCGATATATTTTTTTCTTGCTCATTTTGTTTTTATAATTTTATAGTTTTTTTAATTGTTTTGTGGTTGTTTCAATTTTTTTTATTGACGGATCCTATTTCCATGACCTAACCCCCTGGTTTTGTGAACTTTTTTGAATTAAGGTTTTTTTAATAGTTCTCATGGGCGTGTTTAATTTTTTAAAATATTATTTTAATTTATTTATATGAAAAGATTAAAAAAAAAAAAAACCTAGCTCAAATGCTTAAATTTTCTTTACTCAACAATAAAAAAATAACTTGACTGCACCAACACACGATTACATATGTATAAAGCTTCATTGAAAGCATAATGTATTTTAGCTTTTGTTAATAAATTATAATGTACTAGAAAACTTGGTAGTAAGTGATGGTGTGATATTGATACGATGGGGCGGTGATTATCATCATTGCAGTCATCATCACTGTCTCCACATGAGATCAGGGTCTAGCTTTAGCCTGATACCACTTGATTTTATTCTTGGAAGATTGTTCGTGCTTCATATGCAAGTATTTATAAAATCAAAAACTACAGGAATTATTTTAGATTTAAATATATATTAAAAAATATATAAAATCAAGTATGGAGATTTATCAAATTAAAAGTCATTATATTAGTATTTATACTCGAAATAGTCCAATATTTTTATTCATTCTCACTCCTACTTCCATAATGACAAAAAATACCTTATAAACCATCTAGTAGGTGATCTGATGGTAAGAGTTTGAGACTAAAAGGTTTGCTTCCCTTGTGGTTTTAGGTTCGAGTCATGTGGTTACTGATATGATAGCTACTGGAAGTTTACATGATCATTAACTTCATGACACGTGAGATTGGTTGAGGTGCGCACAAGTTAATCCGAACACCTACATTACCATCTACCTACTCGTATCCATGTTGAATTGATGGATACGAGTAGGTAGATGGTAACTCATGCCTTATTTGTTAGTGAAAATTACTTTTCTAGAAAGTGGTTATTTTTCAGTATTTTTAATGTTTGGTGAACTTTAAAGAAAAGAAAAAAGTTCAACAACAAAATAAAATCCTTCTCACCAGGAAAGTGTTTTGCTTCTTCTAAGTTTGGAAAACATTTTTATTTTTTTAACACATAAAATAAACCTCATACAAATACATCTTCCACGAACCTCTCCTTTTCCATTGATTAATTTGTTTATTTCATTGATTTAAAAAAAATTATCATGAGGTTTTAAAAATAAAGTTTATTTAAAAAAGATTCAACAAGGTTATATATCTATAATATTTACTTAAAATACTTATATTACATGTATATTTATATTTTATAAAATAAGCTATATATAAATACACGACATAATAATTTTTTTCCCACAAAAACATCTAATTCTTTTACTGCAAGCAGTTAAATAGTTACATTTAATATATATATATATATTGAGATGGGAGTAAGAGCACGGGAGAAAGAAGATGAATGGGGCACCCAAACATTGACCAATGAGCACGGACAGGTTAGCTACATGCCATTCAAATAAGATAAAAATAAATAAATAAATTACGACTCCTCCTAACCGTGGTGGTGGCATGGGTAGTTGCTAGTTGCTACTACGTGGATTTTTTGAAAAAAGAGAAGATAAAACAAAGGAATATGTTTTTTTCCGAAGCAATAATAATATAATAAAACAAGGAATTGAAAACGGCGTTTGCGTAGGGGAGTGAGGAGGGGTAGCTCAGCTGCATTAACTTGTTTGGATCTCAATCTGTCGTTCCTCAAAAGACACGCCCTTTCCAAGCCCCACCCCCTCCTCCTTCTCCTTCTCCTTCGCAGCAGAGGCCCCCACAAAATACTACCATCCCCTGCAAAACTCGTGGTCAACAAGGAGCTGCACCGTACCTGGTTGATCAAACAGCGAGATTTGTTCCAAAAAAATGATCCGAGTCATCTGTCGGTGAGAAATGAAAACGAGCGAACAAACGTCATCTTGCACATACTTCGTTCGAGTCTCTTGCGACTTTGGGGTGTTTGGAAATGACGGTTAAAATTCCGTTTTATAAAAATTTATTTTTTTATATTTTAGATTGTTTTAAAGTGTTAATATTTAAAATATTTTTTTTAAAATAAACAAATATTATTTTAATAAATTTCCAAATAAAAAAACATTTTAAACTACAATTATCAGCACAATGTCGATGTAGTCTTTTCTTCTCCTTGCTGAAGGGGACCTCCTACCTTTTACCATTAAATCACAAAAATGGGTTTTATAGGATCATGGGCCTTGGCTCTGCTTAATTGGTCAATAAAGGATTCAGGAGATATGCAAATTTTGAGCCACCGCCCGGGGAAGGTGGAGCACGGAGAGGGCGCATCCCTCTCGGACTCCTCGTGGATTTATTGGGAAAACGTGAAGGCGTTGACATAATAATTAAAAAGTACGCTTTATCCAAACTAAAATTAAAATGATTTATTGGAAAGCTTATCGAATCTTCTTTAAAAATGGAAAACCTAAGGATTAGAAGATACTTGTTCTATTTGATTTACGATTTACTCGGCTCGAAAAACTAAAATGAACCATATTTGTGAAAAACCGAATTATATGATCAAAATATTTCAGCTCAGTTTTTCGTATTTCAATTTTTTTCAAATAAATTTTCTAATTTAAATTTGCTATTTGTTGTTATATTTTAAATAAAATTAAAGTCAGTTAATACTTTTTTTTTAATTACCCTTTAATCCACGTTTAAAAAGCACCGGTTCAAACTATCTTAAATAAAAGAAAATACTAACAGATACGGGTTTTCTCGCTGGCAATTAAAGCGAAGACAAGCACACACCAAACACATCGGGCTCCGACTGTCCTGTTTCCCTGTCATTCATGGAAAACAAACGCAATCACTGCCCTAGACAAGACGTTTCCTGACAAGGAAACCTCAGGCAATAAGGTGATATTTCCATGTTCCTAATTGAGCGGATGGAGAGTGAGCGGTGGATCGCCTCTCAAGCAACAGGGTATGTTTCCGATATTCTCCAGGGAAGGGAACTGTCGGATTGCGTTAGCAAGAGTATCCCTGCAAGATACGATGACAGAGTTCTCACTTTTAGACAGGGGGCACCATAGTCCATGTATGTGTGTATATACACGCGGGGCCGTATATATATATATATATGTATACAGACATGTAACTAGCTAGGCACATGCGTGTATTTTTTTGTTTGTCGAAATTCGGATGTTACGTTTGCCCAATGGGAGAACACTGCCAAAAGGTTGTTTTCGGATTTTAATCTCGGGACCCGAAAGAACATTGATGTGGCAAAATTTGAATAACGAGGTGATCCTCTGCATAGTTGAATGAAGGTTGAAGAAAATGGTAAGTTTATCTATAAAACAAGTATCTTTACGAGACAGAAACCCTCCATTAATTAAATTAACGCGGGAGGGAAGAGTTAAAAAGAAGAAGAAGCAGAGGAGATCAAGCGAGGAGGGAGGGAAATACAAGAACAAAGAAGTCGTCTCTGTCTCTAAAGTCTAAAGTCTAAAGTCTAAAGTCTAATAACAAACCACAGCTCTTGACTTGCATAGAAACAAGGATAGTTTTGTCTTTTTTTCATCTTAACTGACTTGATAAATCAAAGCATCTTCTTTTGCTTAAAAAATAATAATAATATTTTTTTCCCATAAAACATATATAATTCCAAACGATACAGAAACTGGCAAGAATTACGAGGGAACTGCACCAAAAATTAAGAAAAGGAATCAAGAAGATTTTTCTATCCCTTCGACTAGTCAAGTCAAGACCAAACATTCCAAGAAAACACATGCATGTTAAGTATTGATACGGTGTGCAACTTTTGACATCTTCATCAATCAATCAATCAATTAATTATTTTTTATGAGGAACATCTTATGTTGGGTTAATCGATAAAAAAGGAATAGACAACTAATATCAAAATTAAACTTAGCAGAATAAAAAAATCACATTAAAAAATCATTTTATTATGATAACTTAAGCAGGTAGATTATATTTTAAAATATAATTTATATTATTTTTTAATATATTTTTTTAAATAAAAGCTTTTTAAATTTAAAATTTACACTGATATACATTATTTTATACTTTAATTTTTATGAAATCAATAAAGATTATGAGATTTGAATTCGTGATCACTTGGTTATCAAAGTTTTAATATTAAAGAATTATCCTTACCTAATCGTTTAAATTATTAAATAAAAATTTAAAATATAATTTATATTAATTTTTAATAATATACGAGTATGAGTGGTACATATAAACAAATACCTTTATGTTTTCCACTAAATCCCACCGAACAGGGGTTCCAGTATTTTGTTTTTTTAGCAAGATTGTGAATTTGAACATTCTAACATCGCAAAGTTCACCTTGACTTTCGTGAGGGAACATCGCTTTTAAGTGTCGAAGTAAAAGGACGTGGTCCGTGACTGTCCATTCTAACCTACACTCTTTTTTATTTTTCAGCTTTTCTGAGACGTGATCTGATCGATACCCGTGACCTTTGAAAATAGAATTGCTACCAGCAGCCTATCGCCATCCTATTACATGAGGTTGAGGTTGCGCCTTAATGAATATATTTTAGAATAATTACAAGTTTTGAAAAAGATTGCACGCAAAGAGAAATTAATTTGACATTTACTGTGCTCATTATCATCATTTATTACTTGCCTTTTACTCCTCGACAAACATGAGCAGTCCCGGTAAAAAACTCTTCGACAAGACTGGGATCCTTTCATTCTTCCCTCAGCATCTTCATTTCGTGTTTTTTCGCAAGTCAATTGGGCCATCCATTTGATGTAGAATCCAAACCAGATTCCAAAGTGCAGCAGTCAAAAAGAAGTTGCTTCATTTAGGTGCGCAAGAAGAGGTGGGGCGGGGGGAGAAACTTGTATCTTACATTTTCATTGCTTTACCATAGCATAAATCCAACATTATGCTCATTAATCCCTACTAATCTGAGCGAGGAGCAAAAAGTAAAGAAATATTTATCTCTCGTGCCAACATTCACGTGTTCAATGCCAGCATTTCAAGAGAATTTCTCCAGAAAAAAAAGAGAAAAGAACAGGGACTGCATACCTAGAATATCTCGGCAGCTACCACCGTTGTATTGAGTATTGACGTAGTTATTGTTGATCATATAGGTTTGGGCTCAACCTAAATAAGACACTGGAAATTTAGGAAGCTCAGGAGTGCATTTTGTGGGCTCAATTTCACACTATTTGCATGAAAGCACAAGAGGCCCATTTACTTGGATCGGCTGCTTTCTCAAGCACACACACTATCATTTCCACAAAGTTCTTCCTGGGAATTTTATTTTGAAACGACACTCCGATTTAACAACACGAAGAGAGGAATCTAGGGAGCATCATAAAAACATGGGGTTTGAGCACCTGGTTTTCTTTCCAATGGCCCCTCCACTAATTGACGGGGGAGGGGGGGGGGGGGTGGGGGTGGGGCGGGGGTCGGTGTCTTCCATTATTTTTACTTTAGACCAATCTGACGGGAGTTTAATGATATCTAAGGGCCCAAGAAAGCTACAGCCCAACTGTATTTGTACCAAACCTTTCCTTCCGATATTAAATGGGAAATTAATTGCTCTTTTTGTTGGTTCACGCCTGTTTTCATGACACTCCTCTTGCATGATGCGTCAAAGTTCATACAGACAATAGAATGGAGAGACTTTCCATGTTTGACCAGACAATGGGGTAGGCTTGTTTGCTGTCTTAGCCCAGACAGTTTCGTTGAAAACTCTGGCCCAAGCCCCTCCAAGGAAAGTGACCAGATGCTAACAAGGCCTGTAGTTGGCAGTGTAAATTTTAAAGTTAAGCCCGGACGGACAAGCTATCTTCCCCTCTTCTTTTAGAACAGCAATTTTTTTTCCCGATTAGGCCTAAATGAAGGCCCATTCAAAAAGGCTGCTAATTATGTTTTAATTTAGATACTCTCGATGTGTTGCTTCTCAAATGGATAGGTATGGTGACTAAGGAGATCCGCTTCTTTGATTTTCTGAGTTAGAATCCTGGAACTAACATTAAAAAGAATTTATTCCACTCTCGAACTCGGTTAAAGCTGGGATCCCACAGCAATCTCTCTATCGAACTGCTAGTGAGTCCTAGGGCAAGCGACCTCGTGTCATGGGCTGAGCCGAATCAAAATGGCTAGAGCTCGCTATCAGGAGATAGCTTCTGTGTTTAGCCGTTCAGCCACACTTTTGGGGCCTGGTAAGAAGATGATTGAGGCCCAGAGAAAGTTTTGTCTTGTTTACTGGCGCGGTTAATAGAGATGCCTTGCGATCTTGAATGGAATGGAGACTTGCTAAGGCCAAGGTTTGAATTCCAAGCACCGATCCCCCGTAAATTGAAAAGAAATATATCCCATGTGCTATACCTTACTCGCAGTAATTGGCAATAAATTTCAGAACATGGTGATTTTAATGCTTGCCATCACAGCCCAAGAAGAAAAAACACATCGCGCCATTAATTGGGTGTTGTTTGACCTCACACATCGTTATATCAAATCTTGCAAACGTAAAGCAGGCTCCATCTTAAATATCATGGTTCAAGGGCCCAGAACAAGGTCAAGGAGAACAATCATTTTTAAGCAGTCAACTGCCTTGTTCAGTTCATGTAACTCCAGGGCAAGAGATGGCAGCGCTGCTCATCCTATTAATTATTTTTACATCTCCTTCATATATTATATAATAAGAGATCATGTCTCCGCTCTGTTCCGAAAGATAGACACGCAAGTTAGCTTGTTGTGATGTTGAAGTAGTTGTTGATTTTGATTGCCGAGGGAACAATTTCAGGAGTGCTACGAGTGTTGTTTTGTAGGCGAGTTTCTAAACACAATAATTGACGAGTAGGTGTTTCAACAAATCACATATTGTCTGTCTTCTAGCTGATACAGACCAATGGCAATTTCTTTTAGATAGCCCTGAGATAAATAACCAGGACTCGGATTTGGTAACGAAATTGAATTATATTTCGTCTCTCTCTCTCTCTCTCTCTCTATCTCCCCCTCCCTCTTCTCGATATAGTTGCTCGGTAGCTAGAGATTCCTCATACCATTAATTGCGAGTGTTCTTGCACCTACCGAACGAGCTAGGACTTGCCTGACTCGGAGTACTTGATGGACAAGACCAGCTTATTAATATATAGTTTGTGCAATGTCATTTGCTTAAAATAGTACAGAAGGAATTCCCTTCACTCCGTAATTAAATTGTCTAACCTCAACTGAGGCTAGTTAGGCCTCTGGACACTGTTGAAGCTGTAATCTAGTATTATACTTTGGCACATCAACGTTGAACTTCCAATAAGTCATCCTTCGCCCAATTTAGTTGAGTGCAACCTTCAAAAACTTGGAGGATGTGAAATGATCAAGAAAGGGGTGAGAGCGAGAGAAAAATCAGCCCTTGCTGGTCTTTGCCTGCCTAATTTCTGTTCACAACATAGACATGTCCATTTTAAATCTATCACCATTTTTTAAGAAGCCTTCAAGGAATTCTTCAAGGAATTCCAAAGATACTGCAAGACTGATATTTTTCCCAAAAGTTTCTGTCTTTTTTCAAAACGATTTTTTTTAAAAAATGAATCGGTATAAGACTTGGACGTAAAACGAGTATCATAATTAAATTCCATAAATCACCCATTAAACTATAAAGGATCCGGTCACAGGTCGACCCAATTGTTGTAGGTAAACAATAGTTTATTTATTTATTTATTTTCTCTGGAAAGGCCAAAGGCACCCATCAAAGAATTAAATTTATCTTTTCATGCTGGTTCTTTTCTTCAACTGGCTGGCGAGACGAAGACAAAGCTTGACTAGCCGAACGGAGTGCCTTCACGGCCCAACCACTCCCACACGGGTTTCCACCAATCCAATCCGATAATGGCTAATCATAGGCAAAGAAAACTTGGAGTGCTAATCATTATTGTTTTAATGAATGGTTGGGTGGGCCCTTCCGAACCTTTAATTAAATATATGCTTATAAAAAATAATATTGTCTATCTGAGTTCATTCTATAAAGAGAGAGCAACCATCAACCTATTCATATATAGAAAATGAACCATGGTATTCATGCTTCTCGATTTGGTTGGGAAACATTGGAAGTATCTGAATTCTTAATTCTACTTTTTTTCTTCTAATTGTCTTTAACACCTCTCTCTCTCTCTCTCTCTCTCTCTCTATATATATATATATATATATATATATAGATGGGCTATAACACCCATATGCTCAGTGGGTCGAATAAAGTGCCATACCATTTCATTTTCTTTCTGTTATTTTGTTTTTTAATTTTTATTTGGCTACTATACCGGCTTATTAATATCCATCCAAATTCCAAGCTATTATTACATGAAAAATACAGCAAAAAAATAAAATAAAAATAGCAGAGTTCACAATTTTAAATTATGAAGAGATCAGCGCACCAAAGCAAAAGGACCACTCTAAAATGTATCGATTTGTAATATCTGATTCAGCCGAAAAATAGTATTTCTTGTAAAATTGATTCTAACATGAGTCCCTATCCAAGAAAATACTTACCGGTTTGACAAAAACACCATGTTTAAATAGACGAGAGTATCGTTGATTTGTACATCATGGGTTTTCCTTTTTCTTCCCCATTTCACTCCGTTCTATTAAATTAAATATTCTTTAAGCAATTTTGGAATTTCGATCAAGGTTAAATCTATTAATAATTAAAAGATATATTATCCAAAATAACATTATAAAAAGAAAAACTAAGTTTTACCCACATCAACATATAAAGTGTGTGTGTATATATATAAAAACATCTAATCCTAAAAAAAATAAGATTTTTTTATTAAAAATAAGTTGGTCAAGCATTAAACATGTTTAGGGGAATGGTCGAATCGTCTCTTGAAAAAAAATTAATTTTTTTAGTATTTTTATATTATTTTAATGTAGAATAAAAAATAAAAAAATAAAAATAAAAAATATATTAATTTAATATATATATTTTAAAAAATTTAAAACAAATTATCTGTCACTTATCACAAAAGGTAAGCCGAATTATTTAGCCAAGGCAATAAATGAGTTGTTTGTAATGAAATTTGGTAGTTGGCTAGCTGTGGTGCGATATTGTGGA
>Ga0307518_10001093_pt1 | contig 20378 bp, 13 predicted proteins | sample 25_EM_MG_FD_203889 | JGI IMG/M metagenome (GOLD analysis project Ga0307518, IMG submission 203889) | Populus trichocarpa ectomycorrhiza microbial communities from riparian zone in the Pacific Northwest, United States - 25_EM | ecosystem: Host-associated > Plants > Roots > Unclassified | place...
GGTAAGTTAGAAAACTAGAGTTATTTTCATTATCAATTGCATAGTAAGTAGCTAGTATCTAAGTAGATCGATTCGATAATTATCAAAAAATCTATTGCTTGTGTGAATACTAATAATAGAGTTTTGGGGGAGGATAAGGATATACTTAAGTGGTTTGTATAGAAACTTGGTGGTGGAGTATCCACTAGATGAGGAAAATTATTAACTTGGAATGTGTATTGAAAGTATTTTAAAATATTGGAACTATGAAGAATTGATGGAGCTGATGAAAACATTTGTCCCTTATGTCACTACAATAATTAATTAATTAATGGTAAGATGAACATTTCGTCCATTGGCGATAATCACAATGATGGAGGTGAAAGAAATTTGGATTCCATAATTAGCACTATAAACAGTAAAAATCCATATTGTTTTGTCTTTTTCAATGATATCTATTATATCTTGAGTTACTTTTTGGACATCATTCTAATGAGAAGATTTAAAGTTAAAAAGTTAAAAGAGATTTTTAATAGATTTTTTTATGGAATTCAAGCCTTGATTTATTTAATTCTTATTCAATAAGAGCTTGTTGTTAGTAGTTTGGATATTACAAAAAAATTTAAATAAAAAGATTTAAATTTACCAATTTGCTATTATTTTGACCATAACTGAAGTTAAAAAGAGAATTTTAATGTGATTCTAGTTGCATAGAAAAATAAATATCCATGTTTTTCCACTAATATATGGAACACTTTCTAATTCATTAAGATAATAGAAAATCATGTATTTGAAGTTGGACTTTGATTCTACCAGCATATTATGTAAATGATTTTAGTTTTATTTAAATTAGTTGAGATATTGTTTTATTTATGTTTTATTTATTATTATGTTTTTTTAGAGATGTTAGGGCTTTTATTTAAATTTGGGTTTATTGAGTAATGATTTTTTATTAGGTTTATCCATATCCATTAGGATATCCTATTAGACGTAGGATTCTTTCTAGTATAAATACTTTTTTGTAGAGACTTTTTGAGGTTAGACTATTTTTAATAAAGAAATCTACATTTTGGATATCTTTTATGTGGTTGAGTGATTCCTATACTAAGTTCTTAATTGAACTTGCAAACTCTTCGAAAGACTGATAAACTTTGTTGTAATTTTATACTACTCGTTCACGTCTCTTTACAGGCGTAGGGTAGGGTGATCATTGAGTATAAACTTGGTTCCTCAAGGAAGGTTCTTGTTGGGTCAAATTGCAAACCATTCAAATTTGATTTTAGCGTATCTTGAGAGGTGTCTGCATCAGTTGGTATCAGAGCTTGCGCTATTATTATGTTATATCACTTTAATATTTAGTTTGTGTCGTTTCTTGATTTTTTTTCTTCCTAGTTTCGGCTAGGGTCTTGTTTCTTTTTTTTAAAAAGAGTTTATTCTTTTCTTATTATTTCAAAGTTTGCATCAAACCCTATATCAAAAAAAAAAAAAAATCATCTTGTCTAGTATCTCCCTATAAAATTTCATCTGATATATGGTTTGAAAGATATGATTGATCACGTAAAACTAGTCAGCAAACATTTTAAAGCCAAATTCAGAGCTGACTTGGTTAGTAACACCCTCCCTTTCTTTAAAAAGATTTGACCTCAAACTTGTATCATGAAAAACATATTATAAGGTCAATAAATCAATACCAAGCTAAATAATAACATCATCATCAAAACCAATAAGTACCTTGTTAGTAAAGAAGGTCCCCCTGATATATAAGCTCTTTTTTCCAGCTATCTTCCCCTTCTTCAATTTTAGTTGCTCCTTATATATTTTATTAGGTGTCAAAGATACAAGAGTTATATGTTTTCTATTAATCTCAAAGCAATACCTATTTATCACTCCATCATGCATAACTATCCTATCATACTGTCATGGTCTATCAAGTAATAAATGACTAGCTTGCATTGACATAACATCACATAACACATCATCATAACATTTATTAATTGATGAAAGCAACTAAAACCTATTTATTCACTTTCACTGTACCATTATTGTCATAACCCATTTTTAGGTTATTCCCTAAATTCACCTTTTCTCTTCCAAAAATAAATAAAAATATATTCGGACTAAAAACAAAAAAAATCCAAAAAATAATAATAGTAAGAAGAGGATGTCGGAGCACCCAGAAAATGGCTAGAAATTGGTTGAGGATGCTAAAAAATTCAAAGATTAAAATTTGACAGTATATTTTTTATAGATGAAGAGTCTTGTTGACAAAGAAAATTCGATTTGAAGAAGAAAAGTCCAAAAAAAAATATTTATAGACTCAATTAAATTTTATTGGAGGTTTAATTGAATTTATGAAGGGTTTGATTGCAAGAAAAATTGATTTTTAAATCAATTTGAGCTTTAATTGGAAGAAATTAAAGTTCTGAGATTAAATTAAAATTTTTGAGAGTTGATTTGATCAAATCAGAGGTTTAATTGCATAAATATTAAAGTTTTATGGCCAATTAGGGACTTGATTGAAGAATACAAAACCAAGGACCAAACTGGAAAAGACACGTAAATAGAGAGACTGAAATTGACCAAATCAGGGGTTAAATTGAAGAAATTGAAAGTTTATTGATCGATTAAGAGTCAAATTGAATAAATCCAAAACCAAGGACCAAAAGGGAAATAGGCGCTGAAATCTGGGGTTTGAATTGAAGTTCATTAGGGGTGAAATTGAACAAAATTGAAAGTTTAAAACCAATCAGGGGTGTAATTAGAGATAAGTCACAAATTGAAGGACTATAACGTAATTGACAGAAAAGTTACTATTCATCTTTTTCTTCAGCTAGGTGTTTGACGCCTCGTTTCTTCTCCAAATTAGATGAAACCTGCACGAAAACGATCTTGTGATACCTGACTGCACGCTAGTATAAATCGTTAAGGCTTATCGAGGTTGCAGAGGCGACGACACCGCCCCAAAGTAGCCAACCCGGCCAGCTATTTTCCTGCACAAAATTGACAGTTCATCATTGCTTCTTTAAAGCAATGGTTGAAGTGCTTTCGGGTCGAACCAAGGGCCGACATTTGGCACTAGAAGAGACAAAATGTCCCTCTTCCACCACCTATAAATAGATGTGATTTTCATGCTCCAAGGGTGGAGAAATCTAGGTCCAAAGATAGCAAAAAAAACCAGCCTCCCTAACGGTCTGCCATCTTCACTCTCCTTCTCTCTCTCTCTGCCACCGGTCGCCACCGCAACACCGCCAATGAAGTTGACGTCCTCATCCAGACCAGCAAGGGCACCTCTTCCTCCACGCCAAGTAACTTTTCTTTCCCCTTCAGCGTCTCCTTCATCTTCATCTCCTCCTTCATGTCGTTCTGCATGCAGGAGGACGAGAGGGGGAAAATGATCCCCCCCTTTCTTTTCTAGGTCGGGCCGATTCTGGCCCAGCCCTGATGTCTGGGCTGGGTCCGGCCCAGACCAAAGAAGCAGAGAGGATTGTTGGGCCGAGATCAGCCTAACCCTTTTGGGTTGAGTCCAGCCCAGCCCACATACTTTATGATATTATGTATTATATATTATAATATTTAATATTTAATATTAAAAAAATAAAAAATTCTGAAAAATTCTTTAAAAAATTCATGATTTTCATGCATATTTTTTTTTATCAATTTTTCTTAATATTGATTTGTATTTTTATATCGTAAAGATACAAATCTGGTATTAAAATACCAAGTTTTCATCAAAACATTACAAAAAAATTTATCAAACAAAAAAATATATATATTTTTTTTCATGCATACGACCAAGTCTCTCAAAGATAAAAAAAAATCATATCATTTTTTTATACAGAAAACACAAAAATTCAAAAATATGTTTTAGCATGTATTTTGGCTTTAATAACAAGTTTATTAAAGGCATGAGAACTAGGCCAATATTTCAAAAATTCTAAAAAAATATTTTGTTTTCTTTTAGTTTCTAGGATTACGAATTTATACGTAAAACATATTCATGATATTAAAAAGGTAGTTTCTTTTATATAGAAATTAGAACGGATATGCTTTTACCTAATAAGATAAAGATCTTCTTACGGAGAAAGACTTTTCTTAAACCTTAGATAGACCAACAATTAGAAAACAGGACAAGACCTTAGTTTTTTATCAGACAATTAAACAATGTAGCTTACCTTAAGTAGGACGTATTTGGGGTACTAATACCTTCACTTTACACAACCAGTTCCCGTATCCGATCTCTGAGGCCAGTTAAAGTTCCTAGTGACCAAAATACTAGGTGGCGACTCCCATTCCGCTTCTCACAAATAAAAGACAAGAATTCCTTGTCTCCCCATATTTCATATTTGCCAGATACATTGATAAAGTGGAATATCATCGCGACGCCGTACACGTGCGACAGAAAGGTGACTCCACTAGGGACCTTGTATACTAAGCTTTGTTTTTGTCTGATCATTGTGTTTTATTGTTTGGTTTACATGTTTACCATTAATATTTATTTCCTTTATTTATTTTTTTATGCGCTTTAAATTCTGTATATATTTGTTCATGCATTGTATATAATTACCTCATACATCCCGATTTAATTTTAGAAAGTACACACAAGCTTATAAGTTAGGTGGGGGATTAACGATATGCCCTATGACTATTGGTCAGGGTTCAGATGTGTGAAACAACTAACTCATATCTGAGTGCCTGCTTGGTAATGGTGGGCATACATGCCTTAACTATTTCTTGGAACGCCCCCACACTGTCTTTACGAAGACCGTCACTAGGCATATATGAGACCATTTTAAGACCAAGTAGAAAGTTTACCCATCATATAATGGCCCAAAACCTATCCTTAGAGTATGAGTGACACGATCAAAAGATTGATGTCTTATCCCAAGTGAAGGAGTGTCGAAGTAATAAATAACCCGGCAAGACCGGGGTCGAATCATAAGGAGGTGAACTATATAAAATTATAAATAACAAATGAAAAGGAGTTGAAGAGAACTTTTGAGATGTGATATTGATGTGAGTATTAATCAAAGATAAAAGCAATTGTCAAGGTTAGAGGATCCACTAATAGTATTAGAAATAAGTATAGTATAAACTCTTTTTATTAATCAATTGGAAACCACACACAAAGGAGGTTCCAATAAGATGATTTATCCTTAATAGTTCATTATAAATTTTTAACATGATCATATTAATTATCTTATTTTAGTAACACCATACTTTTAAATATTATCAGGAATTCATGATGTTAACTTATGTTAACAACAAATCAAGTTCCTTCCATAACATATGTGTCGGTTATACCATACAGTAGGCTATGAAAGTGCCAAGTATTTGTTGTACCAATGGTTGTACAACACAAATCTAGATTAATCATTTAACAAGCAAAGTATTAAGAATTAGTAAGATGAAAAGATAAGACATGTTAATAACAAACTTTCTTGGATATAAACATTGAAGTCCATGTTGAGTTTATATTATACCTATTTTAACACTATTAGTGAAACCTTTTCACCTTGACATAATAAACTTAGCTAAACATTGTGAAGAAGAGAAACATAAATAAACTAAATAAGAACATAGTTATGATGAAAAGCATAAACAAGAGATTAATGAAAGCAAAACTAAAACATTACAAAAATACAAAGAAAGAAAGGAAGAATATGATCTTGATATGAAAACCAAGATGTCTAAATGTATGGCAAATGCCTCCTTTTATAGGCTAAAAGAACTATTGATTTTATGACTAATTATTGAGTGGGTGGCCACCTCTTGACTTGGTGACAACTATTATCTTCTTGTCTAAACAAAACATCATTGCTAACGTCAGAGATTGAACAGATAGTCCTCATGAAAGTTTTGGGCATTTGTCTCAGCTTTCCAACAAAACAAGAATGAGCTCATTTGGACTTCTAGAACTCGAGATATGAGCTGAACACTGAACAATATTTGGGTTACAGGACAGATTCTGACTTCTCTTTTGTTGCTACAATTTGAACTTGAAAACGGTCCTTTTGAATCTTGGACTCGCATAAAAGTTTTAGGCTTATGTCTTAGCTTTCCATCCATATAAACCAGACCTAAATCCATGTTCTATAACTCCAGTTATGATCTAATAACCAAATGATGTTCCAGTTTGAATTGAACCAACATCTCTTCTTTAAGCTTAGCCCTATCTTTGATTAATTTTATTCATGTTCAGAAGGGGCTTGTAGAGGATCATCCAGACATTACACAAACATTGTAATAAGAAGATTCAAATCTGATAGTTTTGACCTTTCACTACTGTATTGGCCATAACTTTATCTACATAATGAATTATGATGCAATTTTAGTTGCATTTAAAAGTAGACATCTATATATTTCTAGTGATATATGGTAGACCTTATAATTCTTCAATACAAGGGAGAACCATTCATTTGAAGTTGGGCTTTGATTCTTTCAGCAGATTACAAAATTCAACTTTGGTCTTGTTTTAATTAGTTGAGTTATTATTCATTATTTTATAGTTTATTTTAGGGCCTGTTACATATAAGGGTTTATTTGGGTTATGTTTTATTTTATTATTTTAGTTATTTTGGGCTTATAATATGTTAAGGCCTGTATATCAAGTTCAAGTCCATTAAGTCAAATTAAGGTTAACTTTCTACTATATAAATCAATTGTTAATATTATTTTTTAGTTTATGAAATTTTCTCTAAAGTTGTCACATATTGTTTGCTTTGTTTCTCTTAGTGTGGTTAAGTAATTCTCATACTAAGTTCCTGATTGAACTTGTAAACTCTTTGAAGGATTCATCAACTTTGGTGTGATTTATACTTCTCGCTTGCGTTTTGTTATAAGTGTCATAACCAATTTTTAGGTTATTCTTTAAATTCACCTTTTTCTTTCCAAAATAAAATAAAGACTGGTATTTTGGTAAAAGGAAGCTGAAAGAATTTCACATGTAGAAAAAAAAATCAAACTTCAATTTTGGATGGAATCGAGGGCCTAATTCTATTTTATTTTACCAAAAATTGGAGAGACAATGCAAATTCAAGGTCAAGTTACGTGATTATTGGACGAATCTGTATAAAAATTAAGTCTAAAGATATAATTAGATTTTTAATAGGCCAATTCGATTTAATCATAGGCCAAATTAAAATTTAATTATGTTTGAGAATTAATTCGAGTCTAATTGAAGGATATTAGGTGCAAGGACTTAATTATACTTTAAATGGATCAAATTAATTTTATTAGGGGTTTAATTGGTGAAAACTTAAGTTTGAGAGCCTAATTTGAGCTTCATTAAGAAGATTGAAATGGTAGGAAACCAAATTTGATTTTTACAAAATCAATTGTTTGAAATCGGGGGTAAAATTGCAAGAAAATCAAAGTTTAAGGGTCAATTAAGGGCTAAATTGAAGAAATTCGCAGCCAAAGACCATTTTGAAAAAGGCATTGTACTCTAGGGTCCCAATTGGCTAAAACCAGGGGTGAAATTGAAGAGATTTAAAAATTCAATGATCAATTAGGGGTTAAATTAAAGAAATCCAAAACCAAGGAACACAAGGAAAAAGGCGCTGAAATCCGAGGCCGAAGTTGAAATTGAAGTTTGTTAGGAGAAAAATTGAATAAAATTGAAAGTTTAAAGACAATCGAGGTGTAATTGAGAGAAATCATAACTTGAAGAACTAAAATGAACTTTACCAAAACAAAGTTGTTTTGGGTTAATTGTTCATCTTCTTATTCAGGTTTTCAACCGAAAAGTTGCTCGAGTGACCTCCTTCTTAAGACATTTAATGCTTTATCTCTCTACCAAATTTGACAACTTGTATGCATACGACGACCTAACATCTGACTACACTTTAATGTAGTCTTTTTTGGCCGATTGACGCCACAACGGTTGTGGTACTGCCCAAGTGGCCAAACTGACCAGCCCTTTCCTGACAAATCTGACAACCCATGATAGTCGTTTTAAACCAACGGTTGAGATCCTTCCAGGTCAAATCAAGGGCCAAGATTTGGTATCATTAAAGACAACATGTCCCTTTTCCACCTCCTATAAATAGGGGTTGATTTCATGGTCTGAAAAGGGGGAAATGAGAAGCCAATGTTACAAAAAAAAACAGCCCCTACGTCAAGAGCAGCCACCACGAGCTTTCCTATCTCCTCTGCAAGCATTCGCTTCTTCTTCCCATAGCTTATGGCGACCACCATTTCTTCCACCAAGTCCTTCTGAGCCACCGGCCGGACCTTCTCATCACGACCACGACCCTCACTCCAGACAACCTTCCCCTTTCTCCTTTTTCTTCTCCTTCTTCTTCTTCCTTCATGGCCTCTACATGCAGAACTCATTTCTGCATGCAGTGACTACTTAATTAACATGGTCACCGGGCTGGGTCAGCGACCGCGTGGGCCGGACCTGTTCCAACCCACACCATATGGCTGGGCCGGGTCCAGCCCACCATAAAAAAAAGATAAGAAGAGACTAGGTCGGGCTGGACCCATTTCGGCCTAGCCCATATATTTAATAATAATAATAATATAATATTATATATATAAAAAAATTAGACACTAAAATTTGGACTTTAGAACTATTAGGATTTCACCCAATAAGATAGAGATTCTCTCATAAAGGGAGATCTGCCTTGGACCTTAGAAAAAGATCAACGAATAGAAACTTGACCTAGAAAAACAATCAAACAACAATGTAGTTTATCTCATGTAAAGTGTACTAGGGGTAATGCGTGAAGCCCTTGCATAACCAGTCCCTTACTCAGATTCTCGCAGACCATAGGTTTCCTAGGTGGTAACTCCTGAATCTTAGTCATAATTTTATGATTAAACCCAAAACCCTTTTCTTTTCCCAACACCACCTCTTAGGAGGCTTCAGTGTGCCATTCGACATCGCCCTGCAACAGGATGGTGACTTCACTGTGGAAAGCCTTGTTTGGTTGGACTAAGCTTTGCTTGTTTGATTGTTCGTTTGTTTTGGTCTATTTATTTTTAGCAAGCACTTTCATTGCTTTAGCATTTTTATTTTATTTTCATGCATAAGTACATCGGGTATGGATTAATGCCCTCATGCATTTTAATTTCATGAATAAATCCATTTTTAGATTAGGTGGGAAGTAGTTGTCTACCTCTTGACTTTCAGTCGGGGTTCAAATTCTTGAAATATCCAACTATAAACTGAGTGTTTACTCAGTAATGGCGGTCACATTGTACTCAACCATTCCTAATAAACGCTTATAGTTTCACATAAGGTAGTCACTAGGTAGTTCATAGACCTTTTTGAGACCATGTAAAAAGCCTACCACTCATGTAATGGCCTAGAACATTCCTTTAGGGTATGAACTCCCTAATAATTCAATTTGCATCATGGCAGACCTTATTAATAATCTTGAACTCTATAGGATTTTCTAAGCTAAAACCATGACTTTTCTAAAACGAGTATGAGATGACTAGACTATGGGTTTTCATCATCCACACCTGATGTGCATATACGCATATTTGCATCCATAAACATACATCCATTCCTTGTAAATAACATATATACATGCATTAGGTTGAAATATAGGTCCCCAAAGAGTCTACACACCCGACTTCGATTAAGAAATATAGAAGATAAAGAGTGTGCTCATCGTGACGCTCATTTCCAAGAAGAGTTGAAGTCTTTGAAAGTTAGTGTGGCTCGCTTCACTAGCTTATTTGAGCAAGCACTTAGAAATTCCTCTAGTGAAGGTCCTTCTAACCAACTCGTCATTTTTGTTCAGACCTCAACAACAGCTCAGCCCAAAGAAATAATGGGTGAACATGGTTAGGAGCCTCAACACAATCCAGCATTTGTGTAGTCAGCAGCACCAGCATCGGCCCTTGCAGTTATAGATGTATTTGCTAATGAGTCCCACAAGACCAAGTCATCCAATGACATTGATCAAGATAACATGGCAGCACTAGAAGCCAGAATTATAGCTATTGAAGGGGTAGGCTTGTATAACCCAATACAGGCTGTAAAGATGTGTCTAGTACCAAAAAAGTTTCAAGTTCCTAAATTCATCAAATACACCGGAACATAATGCTCCATTACCCATCTCAAATCGTACTACAACACAATACCCTGGATCTTGGTGTTGATGAGAAGCTACTGATGCACCTTTTCCAAGATAGTTTGAGTGGGGCGACATTGAGTTGGTACATGAACTAAACAACACCAAGATCTGCAGATGGAAAGATCTAGTAAATGCTCTCGTCAAGAAATATAAGTACAATATGGACATTGCTCTCGATATAACTAGCTTGTCCAATCTGGAGAAAGGGAACAAGAAAAGCATAAGGGAGTACGCTTACAGATGGCAAAATCTAGCTGCATAGGTGCATCCCTCACTTTTGGACAAAGAGATGGTCACTCCATTTGCCAACACACTCAAGGCGTCGTACTATGAGCATGTGATGGGTAGTTCGACCCAACAATTCGTTGACGCTGTCACACCCGGACATCGCGGATGAATTCGAATGAGCATAAAAATTATGGCCAAGGCATAAGGGTGTGTTTTGCCAAACACACCTTTAGCAAACACATTTTTGGGCCGACTGGGCCTAAAACCTAGACCCGATCTACTCCTCTTTTTTTTTTAGGAGGGGGCTGAGTCCAGCCCAGCCTGCATGAGCTGGGTTCGACTCAGCCGGCCCAGCCAGTGACCCGGCTGGGCAGCAGGCACGCGTGGTTCAAACCACGCGTGCGCTGCACAGGGCGAAGGTAATTAAATTATCTTCGCCCTGTTTCCTTTCTTCTGTAATGAAAAAATGCAGAAACAAAACGAGAGAAGGAAGGTCTTACCTGGCGATGACGAAGGTGATTGGCGGAGACGGAGATGAAAGTGATGGTTTTCCGGAGAATGTTATTCTTTCCCTTTCTCTTGTGTTTTTTTGTTATGGGTTGTCTTTTCCTTTGGTTTTTTTTGTTCCCCTGTTTTCTGCTCCCTTTTTCTTTCGGTCTCTCCCCTGCCTTTTTCTCTGTGTCTCCTCTCCTCCATTTTTCTCGTCTCCAGAGCTTTGTATTTATAGGGGACGTGCATGGTCTTCTCTTCGTGCACGACTTGCCTTTGGATAAGCACGGCTGGGAGGGATGTGTTGGTGTTTCATTAGGATTCGAATACCTAAGCTCGATCCTTATCTACCCGGGGCATTTATCTTCATGAGGATAGGGATTAGTCTTTGTGTTTTAGCAGGACTATGACGTTGTCATTTCACATTTTTGCTCTTCTTAGATGGAAGTAAAAAAACATTGCACGACATTTTGACATTTAACAATAATAGTCCACAGACTAATCACATCTACAAAAAATACAAACCCAAAGAAAAAAAAAATAAAACAAAGTGCGAGGGGCCCACAAATAAACCAACGAAGGTCCCAAATATTTTTTGGAATTTTCTGTTATCGAAAAGGGATTCGTTTGGTCAAATATCAAATTCGAATGGGCATAAAAATTATGGCCAAGGCATAAGGGTGTGTTTTGCCAAAAACACCCTTAGCAAACACACTTTTGGGCCGACTAGGCCTAAAACCCAGACTCGGCCTACTCCTTTTTTTTTTTGGGAGGGGGCTGAGTCCAGCCCAGCCCGCATGGGCTAGGTTAGACTCAACCGGCCCAGCCTGGTCACTAGCCCAGCCAGTGACCTGGCTGGACAGCAGGCACGCATGGTTCAAACCACGCGTGCGCTGCACAGGGCGAAGGTAATTAAATTACCTTCACCCTGTTTCCTTTCTTCTGTAATGAAAAAATGCAGAAACAAAACGAGAGAAGGAAGACCTTACCTGGCGATGACGAAGGTGATTGGTGGAGATAGAGATGAAAGTGATGGTTTTCCGGAGAATGTTATTCTTTCCCTTGCTCTTGTGTTTTTTTGTTATGGGTTGTCTTTTCCTTTGGTTTTTTTTTTGTTCCCCTGTTTTCTGCTCCCTTTTTCTTTCGGTCTCTCCCCTGCCTTTTTCTCTGTGTCTCCTCTCCTCCATTTTTCTCGTCTCCAGAGCTTTGTATTTATAGGGGACGTGCATGGTCTTCTCTTCGCGCACGACTTGCCTTTGGATAAGCATGGCTGGGAGGGATGCGTTGGTGTTTCATTAGGATTCGAATACCTGAGCTCGATCCTTATCTACCCGGGGCATTTATCTTTATGAGGATAGGGATTAGTCTTTGTGTTTTAGCAGGACTAGGACGCTGTCATTTCACATTTTTGCTCTTTTTTGCAGGTGGGTTTGCAACGCCAGAGAAAGAAGAAGAAGAAACTGTGCATGGCTAACACGACGACGTTTTGGATCGAAATTGACCATATCTCAATTTGGTCCTTGCAGTTTCAAAATTTTGCATATAAACCTCTAATGTTTTCAATTTCAAATTTTAAACCCCTTAAAATTAGATTAAAAGGCAAATGGGTCAAAATTCAGGTTATAACAGACATTATGGTAGTAGTTGAGCGTATCAAACAAAGAATCATGAGTGTTATAATTTCTATGCACACCAAGTAAAAGGGCTTCGAAGAAAAAAGGAAGGAGGTTGACCATGTTAAATGTGACTATAAGGGTAGGAAAAACCAATTTCAAAACTACCACACTCCATCCTAAATTGCCAACATCAATTTCAACCTTTCATTTCCTACTAGAAAACCTGAGCCTCAAATAAAAAACCAAACTAAGAGTTTTTAAAAAGTCCAGGAATAACTACCTCCATTACCACTGCCCCTAAATGAGATGTATCAGAAGCTACTAAGCATTGAACATGAAGCTCTCGGAGCCCTAACACCTCTGCAACCACTTTACCCCAACCGGTACAAACATGACCTCACCTGCAAGTACCATGCTGGCGTTGTAGGGCATAGCATTCATACATGTAGTGCCTTCAAGAAGAAGCTCATTCAGTTGATTAAAGCTAGGTGGGTAACATTCAAAGAAACTCTGAACGTGAGTACAAATCCTCTACCCAATCATGCTTTAAGTAGTGGATCAATAAATGCACTAGAGACGGAATGCTTGAAAAATTTAAAAGCACAAATGATAAGAGCAGGGTGCGAAAAAGGCAGGATGAATACTTGAGGGACTTGAATTTAAAAGGATATCTATAGAGGATGAATTTCTACCGTAGTTTTTTGTCCACATCGTGGATGAGATCCCTGCAAAAGCTTTTGTAAAAAGGCTAGCCAGAGGGGAAGTGTTCCAAAATCAGAAGATTGAACCTGCCCCTATTATTGCTTTTTTGTTTGATCATGTCTATTTCGATCTGTTTTAGTCTTGTTGGCAACTTGACTCATAATGCCACAAGACTTTCTTTATCAAATGAGCCTTTCCTTTTAATAAGATCATATGTTTTTTTTATGTTCATGATGTGCTTTCATTTTTGTTGTTTCACGTAAATAACACATCTACACAAGCATACCATTTACTTATAAAACCATTGCACCAAAAATTCTTTGGTATGTTTCCCTTTCTTAAAAAACTATGCATGATCTCATGTTTTCACATGGATTTTTAGGAAATCAAAGTCTCAATACAAAAAGCAAAAGCCAAATTGGTGTTTGTTCCATCAAATAAGTTCTGGAAATTCAAATGATATCATAGAAAGGTAATCATATACTTAGAAAAAACCCGAAGAACAACCTGAACACCATGGGATGACTTCAAAGCTGAGTTTTAGCTGAATGGATAATGAGAAACCATTTTGCATATTCACATGAAAGAAAGCAAAGCTTACCGATTCTGAATACATGCGTTTGAAATGAGGAAATGCTAGCTTTGATAGTCTTTTCACAATACTAAAAAAATACCTTAGAGTCCTCTTTTGAACTTAATACGTTTTTATTAAAAAATAACCTTAGCTAGGATCACACCCCACACTATGGGGCAAGTACAAGAAATATGCAAAACAATTCCTCAATAATTAAAAGTGCCCAAACAAAGCTGAAGAGCATGAAAGAATCTAAAGGGTCCAAAAGTTTTGAGCATACCATAAAAATAACTAATATGATGATGCTCCAAACCAAATGAAGAAAACAAAGAGAAAAAGCCCAATCCCGACGCTGAGGGGCATGATGAACCATTTTGTAAATCAATTTAACAGATAAAAAGGTGTGAAAACAAACACTAGTGATTCTTAGTCTTGAAATCCCTTAAACATCTTTTGAGCATACAAATATATTTTTACTTTATAACCAGAGTCTAAGCCTACGTTATGTGCCCAATCAAGCCCTTTCTGATCAAAGGCAGACAATCTGGATCGGTAAGCAATGCTTTCTCATGCGAAACAAGCTCCATTATTCATACAAATAAAATGAATGCTTTGAAGAATGGTTCTCTGAAACCTTCAAATTGAAGCTTGAGCCCTTTTGACCAACAAAATGTCACTTCACATTTTCACCAAAAGCAAAACAAAAAATTTCAACACTTATGAAGACCTGTCCATAGGAATCACTTGAATTTCTTCAGAATAAGTTTGCTTTAAACCGAAGTCAAAATGATTTTTGTGTTTGGAATAGCTTTGAAATTCAAAAAATTCTCCATGAAAACAACTCGTTTTAAATAACCAAATCTTCTTTCGCATAGCCTCATCCTGAAAAAACCTAAATTAAACACTTAGGGGCATGATCAGGCTGGGGGGGAATCCAGAAAACATATAATAGGGTTGGCTTCACAATTCCTTTTATAAGAAAACATAAAATATAAGGTAGAGCTGACGACTTTTGAGATGAAGGTTTGTAAGTATGTTGATGTCATGCCCTTTCTAAAGGTTAAGATCACAAACTTATGACTCGAGCAAGTAAGAGCAAAAAAACCATCAAAGCTTACTACAGAGACTCAAACTTTCAAAGAGGAAAGTCAATGAAGAAAGGAGACCTATATTTCTCATGTACGTATGCATGTATATTGATCATAATGCATTATCCCTTTCTCTTTTGAGTGTGCTTTTGAGCCCTCACTTCGAATATTTTTAGAAGGATTGACCATTTCTTAATCTGGTGAATCTGTTATCACCATTCCTTTTTCTTCTTTACAAAGCTTACTATCTAAAGTCTCTTACGAGACTTTCTATCGTAAGCATTATAAAGAGGGGGCAACTATCATAACCTATTTTTGGGTTATTCCCTAAATTCACCTTTTTCTTTCCAAATAAAAATCAAAAAATAAAATAAACACTATCATTTTGGAAAAAATAAGCTGGGAGGATTTCACATGTAGAAAAAAAAAATCAAACAGCAATTTTGGATTGAATCGGGAGCCAAATTCTACCCTATTTTACCCAAAACTAGAGAGACAATGCAAATTCAAAGTCAAATTACATGATTATTGGACGAATCTGCATAAAAAATAAGCCTAAAGACATAATTAGATTTTTAATAGGCCAATTTAATTTAATCATGGGCCAAATTAAAGTTTAATTATGTTTGAGAATTAATTTGGGTCCAATTGAAGGATTTAATTAGATGTAAAGACTTAATTATACTTTAAATGAGTCAAATTAATTTGGACTTAATTGGTGAAATATTAAGTTTGGGAGCCTAATTTGGGCTTAATTAAGAAGATTAAAATTTTAGGAGACCAAATTCATTTTTACCAAGTCAATTGTTTGAAATCAGGGGTAAAATTGCATGAAAAAGGACCGTTTTAAAATTAAAGGCTAAATTGAAGAAATTCATAGCTAAGAACCATTTTGAAAAAGGCGCCAAACTCTAGGACCCAATTGGATAAAATCAGGGGTGAAATTTAAGAGATTTGAAAATTTAATTGTTAATTAGAGGCTAAATTGAAGAAATTCAAAACCAATGACAAAAAGAAAAAAGGTGCTAAAATCCAGGGCTGAAATTGAAGTTTATCAGGGGAAATATTGAACAAAATTGAAAGTTTGAAGACATTCAGGGGTGTAATTGAGAGAAATCATAACTCGAAGGACTAAAATGAACTTTACCAAAAGGGCGCTGTTTTGGGTTAGCTGTTTATCTTCTTCTTCAGGTTTTCACCTGAAAAACTACTCTAATGGCTTCCTTCCCAAGGCATTTAATGCTTCATCTCTCCATCAAATTTGACAAAACTTATTTTTTGGCCGATTGACGCCACAACGGTTGTGGCACCGCCCCAAAGTAGCTAACCCGACTAGCTCTTTCCTGTAACAAATCTGATAGCCCATGATAGCCACTTTGAACCAACGATTGAGATCCTTCTGGGTTGGAATCAAGAGCCAAGATTTGGCAACATTATGGACAATATGTCCCTCTTCCACCCCTTATAAATGGGTGGATTTCATGGTCTGAAGTGGGGGAAATCAAAAGCCAAAGTTTGAAAAAAAAGGCCCCTGCCCCTATTTTCTAGCCGTTTTCTTCACTCTCCGCTGCTGATCTCAGTCGCTTCTTCTCCTCCTCAACTGTTGTGTCCTCACTCACCACGACCTCAGTATCACCGAGAGTTGCCAACACGACCACCAGCTGGCCATCTCACATTGGGAGCGGCCACCGCGAGCTTCCCTCTTCCTCTATAAGCTTCTACTTCTTCCTCTCACAGCTAACATCGGCCGCCATTTCTTCCACCAATGCCTCCTGAGCCACCGTACAGACCTCCTCATCACAGCCACGACCCAAGGCACTTTGGTCTGGAAAGGTTTCAGACCCAAGGTGTTTGGACCTAACCAGTTGCCAGACCCAAGGTGCCAGCCACGTCCAAAGTGTTTGGACTTGGCGGGCTACCAAGTCTAAATTAACATGAGTCTGGAATGTTTGTCATACCCAAGTTAACGTGGGTCAGGCATGTTTGTCATACCCAAGTGTCTGGTTTACCGGGCCTGGTTATTTTTTTATGTTTTCTTTTTTAAAAAATCAGTTTTTTTTTAAATAATGCATTATTTGTGTATATTTTTTCAAATAAATTTTTGGTTTGTGTTTTAATTAAATTGTGTTTATTTTTAAATGATATTGAGTGTGTTTAGTTTTTAAAAAGATATGTATGATATGATGGTAAAGAAGAAAGATTTGAACGTAGTGTCCCATTTGGGGAGAATCCAAAGAAGTTACAAGCCTGCCAATTCCTCTCTTAGGAACAGAGGCCATGATATGCGAAACTAGGGGAGGCAAGCAGCCCGGCCCCTACAAAACATTTTAAATTTTTTATTATTTAGTATTTAAATATGGAATATATAATATTGTTATAATTAGTTGCAAAAATTGTTTTCAAACCCATGTCATAGATGCGTTTATCTACCTATAAGCAACTAGATACCTTCAAAATCAACAGATTAATGTTTGCGGACGCAGCTGAAATGGGAGGGTGGTGCAGGAAGCATTGAAATAAATGGAACTGAATATGTACTCCAGCAGTGCCGCTGGCATTTACCTTCTGAACATACAATCAATGGCAAGAGGTATTTAATTCTCTAATTTAGGCATTATTCATCCATTGCTTGCCGAAAACAGCAAACATAGTCGTCAAGTCTTGCTTGTGATGTGCTAAGAATTATCGAAATTAGGAAATTGAAAATTTCTTAAACCAGAAGTCAAAGATGACTAGATGAAGCACTGATTACATTCAATTACTTTTCAAATAATTATATGAACTATTTACTCGACGGACAGACCATTAATAATATGTCTCCCTATCTTAATATATATTCATCTTTGTTTTAATTATTGGCTCCGTTTTTGGTAAGCGTTAAAAAAAATTATCTATTTATTGATACATATAATTTATTTTATTAAACACACAATTTATTTTTTTATTTACAATTAAAGTTTTTCTTAATGGTGGATAGTGTTTTTACAATAGGTGCATTTTTTATTTTATTTTTTTGCGTTGACAAATTTTTTTGAGTCCAACTCATGAATTAGGACGGGCACTTGAGTAGTTTTAGCTATAAAATCACTGCAACCCATTAAATATGCCAAATAGTATTGGGTTAGAGTCTCAATAAACCCATTAAACTCATTATACTATAATGTGATATGATCTTGTAATAAAGCCAACATAAAAACTTGAATTTATTTACCCTAACAAATTAAATAAAAATATATGAGAAATTTTATGGTAAATAAGTTGTATCATACAAGTTACAGTTGAAGTTACAACTTGAACCATTAATTAATATGCTATGTCATCAGCCTATATCAGTAAATTAAAAAAAAAAAAAAAACCATCAATTCTATTATGAAATTAAATGGAAATCAATCACTTTTCTAAAGAGTAAAATTAATATAACTATTGTGAGTTGCCTTTTGAAGTCATTCCCAACTTTATTATGGCACATTAACTTATTTAATTAATGGTTAATGCATTATCAAGTATCAACATAGAAAATTCGAAGAAACATTTTGAGTTTGGATAAAATGGAATGGAAAGAGATTTTGAGTTTGATTATATGGTTTTTTTTTCTATGACTTTAAAGTGATTATTTTTTCATATCAAATTTATTTTATTTTATATAACTGAATTATGTAAACATAAATATTATTTTTTTAAAAGTAAATTAATTATAATAATCACCCAATTATTACCATAGAAATGAGAAATAAAAGATAAAAAAAAATATCATCTCTTACTTATGTTGCTAATTTCTTTGCTTTTCTAAATGAATCAATTTTGATAAATGAATAAATGAATTGAAATAACAAAAAACAGAGACGAGATAGATTGATCGACGGGTAACAAAGGAAATTGGGTTACTATGACTTAATAAATGAACCGGCAAACCATTAGTTGAACCAACAAACAACTAGTTGAACTAATAACTCAGTAACTTGGTATTTTGGCTAGTTGATCAGGTAACTGTGAGTGTTGCTTTTAATAATATTGAAATAAGAGATTTATATATTAATTTGCATAAATTTGAGGTTATGAAAATATTTTTAATTGTTCTAAAGAAGGAGAGAGGTCCAGTACCTTAGAAAAAATTCCAAATGTCTTGCGCAACACCTACATATCCATGTAATAACAAATTAAAAACTTATCTATTATAAGAACATATTTATTGAGTCAAGTCTCGTAAGTTCAGAAAAAATTAAGAAGGATATTGGAGGTGCTTTTACTGAAACGATGCGAATATATGTGGTCAGGTGATTGAAAAATTAAGGAATAAAGCCTAGCGAATAAAATATGTATGCCTAGATAATTCCTTTTTCTTTGGATAAATTGTAAAATTAATAAAAATAAAAAAATAAAAACAACTCAAAGGGATCATGGTTAATGTGGATTCAGATTTCAAACTATAGTTGCCTTTCTACCATGTTTTATTTCTCTCCTCTTTTCTTCTAACTTTCTACACCAAGTTTCAATCCAGCATCTTCTTTTTTAGACAAAAGAGGCAAAAGCTCACGCCACCATTTTTAATCTCACTTCCCAGATCTCATTTCCTCTTATTCTTCGATCATTTGTTGTTTGTCAAAAAAAAAAACCCATAACCCTTGTTTAGCTTTTGTGGCAACATAACCAAAAGAGGCTTAGTTGGAGAAGAAAGAAGAACATGCAGAGAGAAATAGGCCTCCGAGTTGGGTTTGGTCAATGAAGACTCAAAAGGGCTTGATATTACTAAATGACATCACTTGGATTGCTTCTTTGACAACCTACTGAGCTTAATGGAGGGTTTAATCCTCTCCAGAATTTTTTTCTGATTTCTGCAAGGGTTTTAGGAATTGTTTGTTTTTTTGTTCTAATTAGAAAAGAAAAAAAGAAAAAAAAAGGTTAATGGTAAGTGAGGATTTAACTGTTTGTTTTTTTATTCTTGTTTTACAGAGTTGTGACAAGAATGCGTTGAAAGAAATTGGTTGAGCATATGTAATTTACTAATATATGTTTCATCTCAGCACTTTGATTAAAATTGGAGAATTTTGGACAAAAGTTAAAAGCTGAAAGTTTTGTATTACGCTGGTTTTGTAATGGTAATTTTGATTTTAAAGATTCTTGATGATTTTGCTAGATTTGAAAGACAATAAGCTATTTTTTACCTTTTAATCTTGAGAGGAAAGTTTTAAAGTCATTGATAAAAACCCTTTGAGAAGCTTTAAGTGTGAACACACGAAAAAAAATTGGTGCCTTTTGAAAAATAGGTGTCACAATGTAGGCTGACCTGGTTGATCACTTTTAAGGATTTGTCGAAGCAACTCCAATGTAAACATCATCGGAAACCATCTAAAGTTGGTAGAGAAGGTGTATATATTTCGTTTAGATCTAACCTTGTTTATTTTAGAGGTCTGTAACTTCACATTCATTTATCCAAAGATGTCAACTCAATTAGCCTAGAATATGAAATTGTAGTGATGACTGATTAGGAACAAGATGTTAAAAACTTCTATAGAAGAATTGAGATATAAATGTTAAATTTCATGGAAATGGAGGTGTAGAGGGGATGTTCTTCTTCTATTTGCAAAAAAAAAAAAAAATGTGTCATTTGGAG
>Ga0307518_10001094_pt1 | contig 20376 bp, 33 predicted proteins | sample 25_EM_MG_FD_203889 | JGI IMG/M metagenome (GOLD analysis project Ga0307518, IMG submission 203889) | Populus trichocarpa ectomycorrhiza microbial communities from riparian zone in the Pacific Northwest, United States - 25_EM | ecosystem: Host-associated > Plants > Roots > Unclassified | place...
CGACCGCGCTCCGATTCATCGGAAGATGAGGCAGTAGAGGCCTACAAGCTTAAACGACGTAAGCAACAGGCTACTCATATCTGCCAGGATCTGGGTCTTCCAGAAGGGTCACTGGACCAATATGTACCAGTAGGTCACATCAACTCCATGCCATTCACATTTTCATCCTACCTTTACCAGCTCAAAGATAACGAATTGTTGCTGACCATCCAGGCTACGCTTATAGCTCAATATCAGGAGAGGAAAAAATCGGATGTGGAAGTGTTCATCGGCTCGGACGCATTTAAGGTATGTGATTATTTGACATATGGCCTGTGCCCCCAGTTCTCATTGTGAATTTTAGGACATTTTGAAAGACCGTCTTCGAGCTTGTTTATTGTCACCAAACTTGACCGCATATAGTGATGGTCTTCCGGAGAATGTTTTAGTGAGTACGTATGACAAATCATGCACTGATTCTAACACCGTTGCACACTAGGCCTTTGCATTGAAGAACTTGTCGACGTTTAAGATTCCTTCGGAAGCGGTTGAAGACCCAGAAATGATGTGCATCATTGACAGTCTCATCAAAGAAGTCCTCACACAGCAGAGGTCTGGGATGAAACAAAAGGTGTGTTAGCGCTTCCAACTTATGTGACAGTCTACTGATCAAGTTCGTTGCAGTTGATAGCAAGCATCAAATCAAAGGCGCATATCTCAAACCTTTCAAAGTCTTTGGTGCCAACTGGTCACTATGAGACTACAACAAATCACTGGGCGCAGTTTGCTTTTTTGGTAAGTGTAACATGCTGCTTATCTGTGACATTTAATTGAAAGATGTAGCGGAAATCCCTTTTGACATTCACCAAACTTGTTGACGAAGGTGTGGCTACTGTGTCTTTGAGGAGAAGGAGATCTGCTGTGATCAACGAAGATGAAAGTGTGGCGCAACCAGAGCAAGACATTGCTATGCGGGCCTGGGTTTCCACTGAATTTTGGGACTATGTTGACCACCTCCTTTCAGACATCAGAGTGGATGCATCAAAGGAGGCAACTTCTGATGCTCGTAAGAAATGTCTCGAGTTGTGAGTCCACTTCTTGGTGTATTTAACTTGTGGCACAATTACTCTTAGCTTCTTCACTATATGCCTGCAGGCCGATATGAAGCTTTATCCTGGAACTACCTCACATCCTGCTACCCCTGCCTATGACAAAGTCATGATCGGATGGCAAAAGGCGATTCATAATGAACTTATGTGGTAAATTGGTGCCCATCTCGTCGCCATATAACTCCTGTCCTTTTCATGAATGCTCCATTTTAATTACAATTTAATACTACTCAATGTTTCTACGTACCATGCAATCACACCAGTTTGACCATGCAACTTGTATGAGAGCATTGATATAATAGTATTTGTGTTGCTATTTGTGTTGCATATGGAATCGTATAGTATTTACAATGATAGGCATCTATCCTAGTGGTACACTCACCACAATATGTTTGTATGCTAGACCACATGAGACCCTTATTCTAACGACTGCCTGATCTTGGGACTGAGAATTGTCGGTCCCTCGCTCTAACGATTGTCTGACCTTAGAAGTAGGGACCCTCTGCCCCTTGTTTTGTGGTAAAGCTGTGAGGGAGTGTTGTGTGCCCTGTTAACATTTGGCTAATTTTTGGCTTCTTTCCTGTAAACTAGCAAAAGTCCGAGCATGCTGTCAGAATGAGTCACAGACCTGACCCTGCATGACCCCAGATACCTTTTCCATAAGGGGATTACACATTTTTTGAATTCCCACACAGCCTGTTATAAATACGGATTGCGGCCATTCAACTTTCTTCCCTCATTCCCCTTCTTACTGCTGTCCTCTGTTGTTGTTGTTGTTGTTGTTGTTGTCGCCATCATCGTCGTCCATGACTTTCCACCTTCTTGTTACTGCCCTTCCTTGCACTTGTTATACACTTCTATTGTTCCTCACACTCCACTCTTGTTGCCGTGGCACTGTCACACTCCCTTCAACACTGCCATTCTCGGCATCCCCTCCCTCAGTGGTGTGGCTAATATCTCCCAGAGCGCCTGCCAATGAGCTGTAATGACTGATGATCACCTCATTTGAGGTGACCACTTGTCGATCTGATGGAGGGGAAGTGTATACAAAAGGTAAATTATGGTCTATGACTTGTGCCCCAGGTGTTAAAGCTAATGCTAGGGTACTATAAGAAGAAAGGGTGTATGCCGTTGGGTGGAGTGAGTTGACTGAACTGATGTTATTTCCTGTTGTGTTTACCTCGCCTGTTGAAGGATTGTGGCCATTGAGAGTGCTTCCCAGTGAAACGTAGGTCCCATTGTGGTATGCCTGGAAATTGTCTGCTGAGGTTTGTGACACAGATGGTACCCTTGGAGTTCTCCATTGATCAGTTGGAAGGATAGGATTGTGTGCTGGTATGGTGTATATTTTGGTCACTGTAGAATTTGTGCTGACAGATCGCTGTGCAATTATAGGTTGCCTTATGTTGTCTGTATTTGAGTCTTGCCATTGCTGGGATTGAACTGCAAACGTTAGTTTTACTTATTTATGTATGAGTCTGATCTTACCTTGTCTAGATACTGCGCGAGAAACTCGATGCACATGTGTGGCTGTGCTGTTGCACGTATGGATTCCGTAGAGGGTGTGGATGTGGATGCTTGCTTCCATGTGGTCATCATAATCTCTGGCATGCATGATGCCACCCAATGCAGAAAGGTTGATACCATCGCGGTTTATACTTCGATGTGCTTGCTCATTTCCATTTTTTGTTGTAGGACAAGCCCTCCATATGTCATGAGGGATGAGGCTTCTTGGGGAGTAGAGTGCAGCAAGTGCAAATTTATTGCCTTCAATTTTGTCTTTGAGCCAAGCTATGAAATATTAGTATTATCTCTGTTGATATTGCAATTTATGGGCTATACCTTTGGCCTTCTGCCCCCTGGAATGAATGATGCTCAATGTTGCCTCCAGATCATGTGCCTCAAAAGATGAGATCTTTAACATTGCCCTATACACCTCTGGCGTCACAGAAGGTCTCAGAGTAGCCACATTCCTTCAGAAGTGGATGACACAATAACGATAGCAGTGCCTCAGGTGGTCATATGGACCAAGGCCTCGTAACTGACAGTGACATGCACCTGAACAGAAACCTTGTATGTCATGACATAATGCCACACAGTATTGGCCAAAGCCTGAATGGGAAGGGGTCAGTAACAATCCAAGCTTTTGTATGAGTGACCCACCAAGGCCCTGCCCTTTGTGTCCATCAGCAATGACAGCTTCTATCCTGCTCCCATGGATGTGGCAGAACTTCACAGGCAACTGTGTCAAATTGTGCAATCTCAAAAATACGACTAAAGAGAATATAGTGGGCTTGCGCGGTCTGTGACATTGTGAATGCGTGTGCTGAAACAACAGCTGAAAGAGCTTAGTAATCACGATCAGACAATAGGTGCAGACTTACATCGCATATGCTGATGGTCCCAGCTTTCAATTTCAAATTCTTGCCACCCATGGACATGTTTGAATGACGTGTCTATCGAGAATTGCACAGCTTGCAATAGCTGCAAGGACATTGCAGGTGTCATACATATAATAAGATTCAATGTTGACCCGCCAGACAACACATGGCTCTCCGCACAGCAGACATAAGTTCAACCGCTTTCGGCCTCCATTTGCATAAGATCGCGGACACCTCAAGAATAATTTTAGTCAATGAGACATACTAGATCAATTAAAATTAAATATTACCTTTGAACCCAGTTCCATTTGGATATCTTTTGCTTCTCAATTTATTGATGAGCTGGCGGACATGATCAAGATTTGCTAGGGATGGGTGTAGGTCAGATAGTGCAGGAGATGATTGCATGCTAGACCAGCCAAGTGCTTGCTTTAACCCTCGCATGAAGCCCGAGTCAAGCATGATGCGCTGGGGAGTTGCATCTGCAAGTCGCCATTCCATGCTAAGTAATAAATTCTTCAAAATATCAACAATTGCGGGGGGAGTCTTGAGTGGTCCTGGAGGTAGATGAGAATGAGGGTGCCTGCAGATGACAGCAACCTGTGGACACGCATTTAGGTTGCATGGAACATAAATTTCAAATGTAGCATTGCATTTCACTCTTCATTTGAGCAATGTGCCATGACGAAGTTCAGATCCATCATGAGAATGATGTAAATATGCTGAAAAAAACTGGATTTATTGACAAACAAATGGTCAAAAACAAAGACGTACGACAATCCATTTTTTGCTTTGAGTGTGGAGCTACAAAGGAGCAAGGCAGGCATGGTCCATACCCAAGACATCTCACATTTAACTCGAATGAACTGATTGTAGCTTCATCACCCTCGAGAAGTGCTCGTAAATAGTCAGTGTCATATTCCTGAAGGTTGCGAATGATGAGGTGTGATTGGTTGCGATGTGTTCAATGTTCACATCTGCAAAATGGTCCCGACTTGTCAAAAAGAGAAGTTAAAAGAAGACAAACGACATACTGGATAAAGTGGCGACCAGAACGATCCTGCTTCATTATAATTCTACCTTTGCAGACTGCATGTGCCGAATGTTCACACCGAGAAGTCCTAAAATGCTGTAAGACACAGTCAAAATTTGCGCATGGCCCAAAATGAGAGATATCTATGCCATCCATACTCAAACTATCCATGTCACCTATCTCGGTGTCCGAACATGTGTCCAAGTCTGAGTCTGAGTCCAAGTCCAAGTCTGAGTCCAAGTCCGAGTCTGAGTTCAAGTCCAAGTCTGAGTCCGAGTCTGAGTCTGAGTCCAAGTCTGAGTCCAAGTCTGAGTCAAAGCCTACAGTTCCATCCAGGAGATGGTCATGTTCCTGGACGGCTTGACCTGATACTCAGAATGAACACTGATGTTGGTGAAGCACTGAAAAGAGTGCAAGCGTCTTGTCAAAGACCACCCTGCATGCGTCATCACCGAACAATGGCAACATAGGCGCTATTTGATTCTGAACACCAACACGGCTCACAAATGAGTGTGTGATGTTCAAGGTATTGGGGTCATGCTCAGAGCAGGCCTTAAGGCCTTTGCCTGCAATTTTCTGAGTCAGTGAGTTTGAGAATGACTGTAAAGACTTACAAGACATTGTAAGCTTGTTACATTTCACTGGTCGATCAAACTGATCCCGCAAGAGACCACAGATGACACCAGAATGGCCACCATGATTGTCGCCAAGGGAATATTGAAAACTAGCTTTCGGGTTGTCAAAATTGCTCAGATCGACTGTGAAGATATGCGCAATAGATCCACTGAGAACAGACCCGGTCTGTGGGTATTCCACAATAGTGCCAGGTGGGTGATAGATGATGGAATGAACATCTGAACAGTGGCATCAGTTTACACAATTCAAGCGACGACCAATTTCCCTATCTGTAAAAGGGCAGGCAGGCAGGGGAATGTATTGGGATCCAAGGATGGCAGGAAGGGGAACAGAGAGTGGTGTTGATGGTGTTGATGGAAGCAATAACGAAGGTGATGGTGAAGGAGCGGATGTGGATTCCAAGTCATGGGGGGAGAGACCTGCTTCATCCAATATAACTTGGGCATGATCAAGAGCCTCTCTCTGTGCTGTAGAGAAGTCCATCCTGTGCCCTGGGGGGCAGTCAGAGCCAATTGAGCCAGCATTCATACTGTGGTGATAATTAGCAGTGACACGTGATGACAAGGTTGTGACATCCATACTTGACAACCAACTTATCTCGAATCTGGGACACATACTGCCAACACCTTTGTTATGCTCAATGGCGGCCCGCATGTGCCTTGTTTTACCTATGGTGAGTGCAGGACAGCATCAAAATTTTCCACCATGGCCCTTACCATTTCATTTTTTGGTTCATTTTCCGATGGAATCGTGGTGGTTCACGTCAACATCCTTCCTGCTCTGCACCACACAAGTTCTCGGACAGGAGGTCAGACGTATTTGAACACATTGCAGTCAAGGTATGTGACGTGTGTTTTGGGTGCTAGTGGACGGAGATTAATGCAGTTTTCGTGAGGTCCTGTTGACGACAAACCATCTACCGGCCTTCCCGTACTCCCAATTGTAGCACAAGCTCAACAGTGTTAAACGGTCACCGGTACGCTCCATTCCTAGCCTCTCTTGCCAATACTCAATTACTCAACAAATCTCTGCACTTACATGTGAGACCTTGCTCGATTTCCCCATTCTAGTATCACACAGCCCACTTTCATTTGTGCATTGGTGAAGAAGGCGTGCTACTCAAGTCCATCAAGGACGAGCTGGATGACTGGATTCTCTCCATCCTTACCAGTACATTCCCCTTTGCTCAGTCTTTTCAACGCTAATCCAATATGGCTTTCGAATTTATCTGTTTGACAGGCCATTACATGCGGTGTGGCTCGCTCACAATACTTATCCGCTTGCAGCCTTTTCGCTAGGGCTGACACATTCCACTGCCACAGTTGGTGTGGGCATTCAACAGATGCGGACATCCACGAGGCCTCACCGCTTCAATTTACAGCGCTGCCCACAGGGACTTCACCCACACGAGATGGGTCACTCTGAGAGCATCCCCACTCTTGGGTTTCTCGGTGTCTTTGTCCAAAAAGTCAGTACCTCCCCAGTTTCCAGGGTCTGGGCCCTTGGCTTTACCTTTCGAGGGACCCTTCCCTCGTGACACGATGTTGCTCAGTCGGCCCAACATGGGCGAGTGCAGGAGTGCGACTGCATGAGCACACCTTTTGACCATCCTGCGCTGGGAGGTCGTTGGTTGCCGCTCCACCTCTTCGACAACCTAAGTTTGACCAGGGCTTGATATATTTTTAGTCCCCTTTGGAACTGTTAAGGTAAGACTCTTATTGGTCTTATTTTGGTGTTTCTTTTACCTGACGTCTGACCACTGACCATAACTTTCAGCATCAGTTTTCTGACCACTCAAGTTCTTGATCCCACTGGGGATCTCACTCAATGGGGTGTTCTGGATGCCAGAAGGTTCGGTTTTCACTTCGAGCAAGTTTCTTGCGCATTGCTAACCGGGATGTACACAGGTACCAATGGGGAGCTACCTCCGTCAGTTTCCTCCCCCAGCACATATATTTGACTGGTATGTATGCTATTTACAATCCACCATTCTCGTGACATTGACACTACCATCTCAGACTTAACAACCCTCAACACTCCTGCTGACCATGCCATCATCCACGAACATTTCATTCGTACGTCCGCACTTGTAGTAAACCCACACAAATATGTGTTGTCAAATGCAGACTCGGTGCTGCACAAATATGCAGCAGAGTATAGGGACACTACACCAGGGAGGGTCACTCTGCCGCCACACATCTTTCAGCTGGCGAACAATGTGTACTACCACATGAGATGGACTGGGCAGGATCAGTCCATGCTGTTCAGGTGCATGCATCATAGATGCATTCCGCGTTAACATGCTTAATGCACCATGACAGTGGAGAAACTGCAAGTGGCAAATCCAAAAATTGGTGTCTCGCCATCAAAGTGCTCCTCGAACTCTCCATCTCCAATCCAGGCAAAAAAGGATCCAAACTTGCTAGCCAAGGACCTGCTGCAGAATTCATCATTGAAACGTTTGGAAATGCATGCACACTCTTCAATCCGAATGCTTCCTGTTTCGGAAAATACATGGAATTGCAGTTCACAGACTGCAGCAGACTCTCTGGGATAAAAACACTTGATTATTACCTAGAGTGGAACAGAGTTGCGGCCATGCCTTCTGGTGAACGCAACTTCCACATATTCTACTACCTCGTCACAGGTGCATCACCGGAGGAGATGCAGCATCTACATTTACAGGAAAAGTGCAATACAGATACCTCAGCCAGTGCAGCACTGGTACCCGTCCAAACAGCGTCAGAGACGATGACGCACACCATTTCGAACAACTCAAAGTAGCTCTCAAAACCATTGGCCTGTCAAGCGGCACGTTGCGCAGACATGCCAACTCATCGCCACCATCCTCCACCTCAGCAACCTCTAATTCGAGATTGACCATTCTCACGACGTCGACGCTGCGGTCATGCGTAACACAGATATCCTGGCTCTTGTAGCAGATTTCCTCGGTGTTCACCCTCCACACTTGAGAGTGCACTTTCCTACAAGACTAAAATACTTGAGGAGGTCCGCACCATATTTCTCAATCCTGATGGAGCTTCTGACAATGGTGACAATCTCATCAAGACCTTATATTCTCTTTTGTTCGCTTGGCTTAATCTTATATTTTGTCGCATCAGCCTGTCATTGTCCAACGAGCAACAGTACTCTCTGCCCAATGCACAGTATGTGCCTTCACTGCCCTCATTCAACTCGCCCCCAGAGACTCCCTCACCCTTGTATTCTACATCATCACCTGCCTCATCTGCGTCACCCCCCACCCCAATCAGCATCGAGGATTCTTCCGCCAAGATTGTGTTGGCTTCCTCATCACCAGGGTACTTGAGGCTATCAGAACACATTCACACGCCACCAACCAAAAGCAAGATGTTTGCCTTTGCCTCCCTGGCAGTGTGGTAATACTGTACATATACACCTCTCACTTGTCAGTTGCATCTAGAGCAGGCTTCCTTCTCAACAAAAGAAGTCCAATATTGTATATAGCACTGTCACCATCCTGGCCTGTGGCACACCTGCTCACTATTTAATGGACAAGAATTACTATGTATACCCCTCCTCTACATCATGTCTCTTACTTGGGTTAGTCAGACAAGTTACTGCATCAGGAATTTGACAGGTTACTTAATCACCCTTTATTACCCTTTTTGTAGTTTTCCGCGACTCCGGAAAACTACAAGTTACTCAAGTCAAATAAGACGAACAAGTAGCATTGCATTAAGTAAAATAAGTAAAATAAGTAGACTAAGTCAACTAAGTCGAATACAGTTGGTATTCTATTGTCATCGTCGTCGGTAGTGGTGGTGGTGGGCTGGTCGCCGCCATCAACACCATCATCAACATTGGAACTCGTTGTAGTACTATTGGTGTCACGGTGTCAATGTTTGTTGTCATTGTCATGCGTTGTCATCATCATTGCCGTCAGTGGTGATGGTCAGTTGATCGCTGCCGCCGCCGTTGCTGATGACAACAACTCGCTGACATTGTGGTCATGGCCATCATGTTGGTTGTGCATTAACGGTTGCCGTGGTCATGGTCGCTGGCAGTGGCAGTGGACATTGCCATCAGTGTTGCACACTGCTGATATAATCACACTGCAACCAAAATTTTGCGAAGTCCCCAGACGCCCTCACACAACCCACCACTTTGCTTGCTTGGAGCTGCCGCCATTTCCATCTCATATTTTCTCTCATATGTATGTTCTCCACCGCAGGAAATATCGCGCTCAACCTGGGCTGTGACTCACCATCGCTATTTAATGGACAAGAAAGCGTGCAGCACAGTCTTATCCCTCCCACTCGCATCTGAAGGGTAAGCACATCCGCAGTGTCCATTTTGCGACAACCTGACCCATTCCCAAGTTTGTCGCCCTCTTCATCGCTTGCCTGGAGTTCTATCCCCCCTGATCATATCCGATGGCTTTTGGGCACACAGTCTTATCCTTCCCACTTGCATCTGAAGGGTAAGCACATCCGCAGCGTCTGTCTCGCGGCAACCTGACCCATTCTCAAGTTCGTTGTCCCCCTCTTCGCTTTCCCGGATTTCTGTCCCCCCCGATTGTATCTGATGGCTTTTGGGCGCACAGTCTTATCCCTCCCATTCGCATCAGAAGGGTAAGCACATCTGCAGCATCTGTTTTGTGGCAACCTGACATCCACCTCCTCTGCTTCACCTGCCTCCTCTTCCTCTGCGTCACTTGCACCCCCCCATGCCCAAGATAACTGCCGCCCTCTTTGTCTCAGAAAGCGTGTTTCCCCCACACGTGGACTATACAAAGTCATCACCGACCTGGCCTGTGACACACGCTCGCTATTTGATGGCCAATAATTTCTTTAAGATAACTGCCACTGTCTTTGTCTCGGAAGGTGCGTTTCCCCCACACGTAGACTATACAGAGTCATCACCGACCTGGTCTGTGACACACACTCGCTATTTAACGGCCAATAATTTGTTCAACCGCGTCTGTTTCATGGCAACCTGACTCACTCCCAAGTTCGTCATCCCTTGGGCGCACAGTCTTATCCCTCCCACTCGCATCTGAAGGGTAAGCACATCTGCAGCATCTGTTTTGCAGCAACCTGACACCCACCTCCTCTGCTTCACCCGCCTCCTCTTCCTCTGCGTCACTCGCACCCCCCCATGCCCAAGATAGCTGCTGCCCATCTTCGTCTTAGAAGGTGCATTACACACGCTCGCTATTTAATGGCCAATAATTTCTATATATACCCACTTCAAAGAGGAGGCATGTTTCCCCACCACATGCTATACAGCGCCATCACTGACCTGTGACACGCGCTCACTATTTAATGGACAAGAATTTCTGTATATACGAGTACAATGTATTAACTGGCTATTTCAAATGCATGATAGTCTATATATTTGTTGACATAAAATGCTCGAAATGCATCATAGGAATGGTAAGGCTTGATATTGCAGGAGATGGGATTGGTACCATATATAGGGATCAGGTGGGTGCTACGATGGATGGTATCAATGTGAATAATCGCGAGGTGGGGTGTGTGGTTGGGTAGGGAACTGGGACGGACCATCCACATGCCAGTGTCCTCATCCGGCACATTACCAATCTTGTCAAACCACCGAATGATGGCACACTCATATAACTTGGACTGATACCTGAATGAAAAGAAAGATAAGATGCATGCAATATCAAGAGCCTGCATCCCAGTGGCGTCTGGGTTCGTTGTAACAAACACACAGTCCTTTCGAGGACCTTCCTTTCTCCACAGAGGTGTCTAACGGATGAACTCCATTTGCATCCCACCAATCCCGCTGAGGTCACTGGGTGCATAGAATCTTGCACATGCCAAGTTGAATACATATATGCGGCCATCATAGTGAGGGCATGCAGAGAGCGGAATTTTGGATGTGTTACAGTGGTCATTTGGGTTGAGTTGTTCAAAGAGAAATTGCCACACCAAGTCGACTAAGTTGGGGATATGGAGCTCTGCTCCAAGTGTGGACAGGGTGTGTGGGCGCCGTCGCTCTGTACTGCTGTATTAGAATAAACAAAAGCATATGTCTGAGCAGCGTACGAGGGGTGCGCGAGAGCTGCACATGCACAGACAAATCCGTGGGGCTATCATCTGCGACAGGCATGTCACCATCATCTTGCATGCTGGCACCCTGTTGGGTGTGGTCTGTGCCATTGTGAGTAGCCTCTGCATTGTCGCTTGTGGCATTGTCGCCATTGCTGTTGTCGCCAAGTAATATTTGTGCTATGTGAGTTAATGTGACAAAGGTCAGCAGCTCTCGAAAACCGATCAGACAGTGCGGCTCACAGAATGCCCCAATTGCAGACGAAAGACATGTTTGATTCATCATCCCCCGGCTGCTGAAGTCAACACGGGAAGCAGCAAGCTTGTCCAGCCGCTGGTTTGTTAGAAGCATTTGTCCGAGCGGTTGATATTTGCTTGATCGCCGCCAAGGCTCTTTGACGGCCTTGATATGTTTGCACTCGGTTATAGATGAGCACAAACCATTTGGCGCACCGAAGAGACGGATGAGTGTTGGATAATGTTTTGCAGAATGTTGACAGGGAAGGGAGAAAGTCGTGACCACGGGGTTGTCACCAGCCCTGAAGATTTCACGCCAGGTATGGAACCGCTCGAGTGCGTCTTTGATGTCTGCAAGTGCCTTCTCCGAGATGATGTGCCGGCGGACTAGATAACAAAATTTGAGAAAGGCACGGAATGTGTGTATGATTTCAGCGGGCACATAGCCTTCAATAGTGGCAATGTACACCTTTGAACAATATAATAAGATGTAGTATCGAAATAACGCGAGCATGACGACATACCTTCATCAGAGCTTTTGAGTCGTCACCGGTCCATTGCTTGAAACCACTTCCTTGAGGGAAACGGCGCAGTCCGGTAATGGAGCTACAGCAGCAATTCTAAGGTTATGTCAGTATCAGAGCCACACAGCGATCAAAGATGGAACTTACCTGTGATCAATGTCATCCAATATTTGGTCCGCTCCTCTCTTCGGGTGTTTTTTTTGAATATATGCAGTGACCCAATCGACTAAGTGGTCCTTGAAACAGCCTTTTATGAGCTGATGTAGAATGTCCGGTGCAATTAAGCGGTAGATGTTGGTGCGAGGGAAATCGTTCGTAAATGGCTAACAGGCGTTCAAGCAATGTGAGATGGTACGAATAATGCAGACTTACGACAAGGTCACCAACAATGCCATATTCATCCCACATAAGGTCAAGTGTGCCCTCTTCAAACAGTGCTTCAGTAAACGCTCGACTGCAGTCAAGAGCATCTTCATCTAAGTTGCCACGTAGTGCCTGACATCTGGCATAAATGTTAGTTGCCAGTGGAGCAAACAAAAAAAAAATCAGACATACCTCGGACACCATCCACGTACAATACACGTAAGGAGTGCCTGCTCCTCGTAGTCTGCAATATAGGGACCAAGACCGTATATCACACGGCAAAAGTGGCCGTCACCGAACTTGACCACCTCAGGTGTTGTCATAGCAGGCTTGAGGGGGCTCAGAATTGCCGCAAGTGAGCTATGGAATAGCTGGCGACGAAACTTGCGGAATGCCGCATCTGAGGCATGCTCTTTCGTAGCTAGTGAATGGATAATAAGAGGTGCATTATCAAACATTGAATATGCACGAAGTACTAACTTTTAGGAATGGCAAGGAACCCAATGAGTACAAGCGCGTCTCGGTGAGCTCGCCTTACATTGTTATGTACATTTCCGACCGACATGTACAGGGGATAGTATTCGTTGTTTCCCGTGGCAACTGATACAGTGGTTTTGTCACTCCCGAGTATGATAGGTACAAATGTGCTGCCATGTGTGCTCTCGTCTTCGGAAATGATATCCTGAATCTGTGAGACCAATGTGAGACACAACAAAAAAATGATGTACTGCCTGTTCCCAAGCCCATTCGCCAGACATGAAATCTTTGTATTGTCTGGTCTGATCCTCTGTTGAATATTCCTTGAACGGCTTCAGATCGATCTCATTAGAGAAGGATGGATTGCTGAGAATTTGACGAGCAACTTGGCGAGGATCCCGGAACCAAACATCGTACTTTTTTAACATCCACGGTGGTGGATTTACAGTTGGAATCTCACCGGTGTAGCCTGCAGAAAAACCCTGCCACTTCACATCGCCAGCAGTGGTAGCATCGATGGTTTGGTACAGGTGGCAGTGATTAGAAAAGGGCGGTTGTGCTTGGTGGGGATATAAAGAACTGGCCCAAAGATCCAGAAGAGCGTCTATCTTCGGTGCAGACATCTGACACCAAGAAAACAAAAATTCGGCTGTCTCGAACTGCAGCTGACTTTTGTATGGATGCCAATCATGGGGATTGTTGGCATCGACCGGTGGGGGAGTTCCCAGGGCCAGAAACGCTCCATTTGCATCACATGGTTGACCTGTAGAGAGTTCAGAGGTCAAATATACAACTGAGAGAGAGGAAGCTTCTGACCTGTTAGTTTAGGGTGATAGCACCGGTAGTACTTGTCACCAGGGCCAAAGAATTGAGTGTTTTCATCAGGGGGGACAGGCTCTTGAGGGTCATGATGATCTGGCGGCAGAGAATATGGTGGTGGGCCGAAATCTTCACCATCCCAGCCATCCTGGTCAGGTTGCTGTTCTGCATGGACCTGGGTTGGCGGAAGGCTAGGCGAACATGAAGAATGTGAAGATATTCGTGGTGAGGCTGGAGGGCTGGGCACACGCGGTGGTGAGAGGATAGGGTGTGCTGAACGAATATGTTTTTTGTGACCACCAAGTGTCTTGAAAAAACGCCTGCATCCAGGGTAGCTGCATGGGTATTGGAGGATGGTGTTCATGGTCCTTCAGGATCTGCAAAGCGGGAGTGTGGAGAAGTGTAAATGTTTGGTTAGCATGTCCGATGGTCCCAGGGTAAGGGCCTACACTTACAAATTCGACGCTAACACGACAGGAGAGTAGGAGCGCGGAGTGTAAGTGTTCGGTTAGTATGTTTGTCGTCCCAGGGTAAGGGCCCACACTTACAAATTTGACGGTGCCATCCCGCACCATTTTTTTCAGCCCTTTTTAACCTACTTCTTCAACCTTCAACCAGTTGTCCATCATTTCTCTCCCATGGAACCTTCCACAGATACTCCCACTTCCCCTCGACGAACCTGTGCTGGGAATTCAGAGAAGCATCCAGCTGAAATTCTTTTCACCACAGGAATAATGCAGAAACGACGTACCAAAGCTGAGAAGGCTGCGGATGACAAGTGTCTGAAGGACGCTAAAGCCGCTAAGGAGGAAGCGACCAAGCAAGGAATTGAGCGCCTTGCTTTGATGGAAATGGAGGCAGAGGCGAAGGCGAGTGATGCGAAAGCAAGCAAACCAAAGCCTCGCCCCCGCCCTCAGAAGTGGTTGAAAAAGGTGGTTGATGGGATCGATAAAGAGCAAACGGTGAGCCTATCTATCAGTGCTGAATTGATGAGGTAAAACTTACCATCTCTTGGATAGAACAGTGGAGGTCCGTCTGAACATGAACCCAGCCAGCCACAGATGTCCATGAAGGAGGCAATAAAGGAGTGTAAGACTCAGAAAAACGTGCTGAAGAGGGAATACGGTGAGACTCTGAACACGCGTTATAAACGTGTACTTACTAATATTTGATGTGAATGTTAGCGCTGGTTATACCAAAGGGGTAAGTTTGATCTCTTATCAGCGTAATGTTTTCCCTCACCGAGTCCACACTGTTTTTTCTTGACCTTGCTCTGAACGGAAGGACAGCAAAGAAGTTTGTGCAAGGAGGTCAAGTCAAGACTTGGGTAGCCGATGTGGCTGCCACTGACACAAATGACCCCACATTCTCAGCTCCCTCTGCGAAAACTTCACTGACAGTGCTAGCCAGTAGCTACAAGAATCATTCCCATTCCACAACTCCCAACACTCCAGTGTCTTTAAGCGACCTACCCGTGGACGAATCAAACGAAATTTTCGCTGATACGGTGGATGATAGGGCTGAGAAACCGGCAACAATGAAACGTGCCATGGCTTTAGGCACACAGACTGTCACGGTGAGTGCATATCAGTCTCAAGCTCCATAACTAACACATCTATACCAGATTACTCCAGTTGAAGAAAGTTAGGATGAGCTGGACACTCCCATTTCCAACCCACGTGTGGCTCCTACTAGGATCACCAAGCGCAAGGCCCCACTTGCCTCGGACAGCGAGCCAGGACACTCTTCTGACGCTAGTGTCATGGAGATTGATGAGCCAGTATCGAAAGTGGTGGCACCAAAGGCCCGAGGACACCGCACTACATCATCTGTGAGTGTGACGGCACTTGGCTTTGCATCTAATATACATTTCTTTGTGTATCTAGACTTCTGTTAGCATTCAAGTGAAAGCACTTGACCTGCCCCAGTGCAAACGGATCAAAAACGAAGAAATGCCCGCTGTCTCGCTTGCTACTCCTTCTGTGTCTTCTGCCAACTCTACTTCCGTCCCAGCTGGCAACTTACCAGAACAGGCTTGCGATGCAGACAGGTACATAATCAACGTCATCAAGAAGCGTTCCGAATACAGTAACAAAGATCTTCCCGTGCCTAGTGATCACTGCTGGTCTCGATCGTTCATCCCTATGGCAACACTTTGGTGCAGCGTCCAAAAGAATGTTTGGAGTGTCCCCGATGAGGAGCTTGCCTCTGTGTTGCAACTTATTTTCAACATTGTGTATCCTGACATCAAGCATCAAGTCACAACTTCTGGTTCAGTCTTTTTGGTTGTAAGTACAAATTCTATCGTTTTAAACAGCAAATTGACCACAGCAGATGATCCAACGTCTCAGCGAGTGGCGGAACAGCTTTGGCTCATCTGCCCTCGCCATGATGTTAGATTTTTTCTCCAATCTTGATGACGACATTGAAATCCGCCCAGTGGCCGAGTTCCTCAAGTCCGAATACCGGTTCCTGTGGGAGGACCCAAATTCGGTCAATCCTGAGGGCCTGTACCGTTCATCGTTCCTCCTCGAGCTCATTGCAACAGCTCACCTCAGCAGCATTGTGACGTGTGTGGAAGTGCCAGGATGGGACACCCAGGCAATGGCTGCCGGCAAGAATGGCGAAGGTGTCATTGCGATGGCATCGGCAGCAGTAAGTGTCAACTTCTTTTCACTTCTCATACTGACCAACCTTCAGTTGGAGCATGCCATCAAGTTTATTGTAGACGGTACTATAGACATGGAACAAGTTCTCGAAGACATGGCAAACAACGCGGATGGGAAAATGGAAGTCAAACTCCCAAAGGTACTTAACAAAGCAACAGGCCATGTAACCTCGTCTGCCTTTCAGTTCTCAGCCGTTAATTGGAACAGCAACACCACAGCATACCAAGAGTTGATCCACAAAAGAGGACAGGCGTTTGTACGAGCTATGTTTACCGCCACACAAGCATTCAAGGCCTCAGGCACAAAGAGTGGGAATAGTGAAGCTGATGTGAATGAGCCCAGCGCCCCCAACCCACGCTCCTTTCTTTGTGAGAACATTTTCGAATTTCAATTATCATGTCTTCTGCTACTTTTTTATTTAAATTTACTTGTCTTTGGCATATCTAATTGTTCTTTATAGAACCTGCTCCTTGGACTCGTCACTTACCACTGTTTCATCCATATCGCCGTCTGCCATTTCGCCTGCATCATTTGTCGTTTCGCCCACATCGTTTTTTGCCCGCATCATATTTTTTTTGCCTGCATCGGATTAGCTTATTATACTTGTTTTACTTTTTTTCTACTCGTGTGGTACTAATAAAATGTTGCATTTGTCAACTTTGGAACTGTGTGCAAGGGTGACAAAAGTAAGAAATAAAATTTGCAAGGGCAAAAAAAGTGGAAATTAAGTTGGTACAAGAGGAAGGGTTAGCTTGTTTCATGCTTTTTCTCCTTTGATGATGGTGAACTTTTTTTATGCTTATTTGTCCCGAAAAGTTTAAATAAGTATGAAAAAGGAAACTGTCAAATTCCTGATGCTGGGTAGTATTCTTCAAACATCATGACAAGATTAATAATATATTGCTGGCAGGAATGATGCTATACATTGGCCTAGCATGGTACACAAGATGCTACTACCTATCAGCAGTTGATGAGCATCATAAAGGGCTGACAAAAGAAACCGAGCAACAGCTCAATAGTGATAACCAAGTAATAAAAACATCACTAGCGAGGAAGGACGTGTCAACACAAACAACAGCGACAATAAAGGTGTCAATATCAACACCAGAAACCACGACAGAGATGTAATCAACATGACAAACAGCAGTGACAAAAGAAACAGAGTCAACACCAATAACAGCAGCAACAAAGGAGAGTGAACATCAACAACAGTGGGTCAACATCAACAACAGCGGTGACAAAAGAATTAGTACCTATGACAGCCATGACGAAGGAGACAGAGTCAACATTGATCGACAATGGCAAGTCAACACTGACGACAGTGACGACGAAAGAGATGGAGTCAACACCTACGACGGTGGTGATGAAGAAGACAGAGTCTACAGAGACAGAGTCAACAAGCAATAGTGATGATGAAAGAGTCAACATCAACATCAACAACAGATGTCGACAATGGCGGCGGCGACAAAAGAGACAGAGTCAACATCAATGGCAGTGACGAAAGAGTAAACACCTATGACAGCAGCGACAAAAGAGACATAGTCAACACCTATGACGGCAGTGAGAAAGGAGTCAGAGTCAACATTGACGGTGGCAGTGACAGAAAGGGCAGTGCAGTGTTGACAACGAAGAGAGAAAGTCAAAGTTGACATCAATGACGAGTGCAGGGTAAAGGAAAGAGGGGAGACAAAGGAGGGAAAGAAAGTGGGATAAGGGTGGTGACATGGCTTGGCTCTTAAATATAAGTCGGGCAATTACCCAATTTGGACATTCCCATTAAGGTGTTCGAGGTCTTGTGTGATGGCGGTAAGGGTAAGTAGCGTAAGGTGTTCGGACTTTTTCACGGAGGATGGAGCCGGACGTGAAAATTAGCTGAATGGTAACAGGGCACTACTAACTCCAATCTCTGTGACAACCCATGCTATACATTTGGAACCATTTGTATATTCTATGTATTTCACAATAACCTAAATAGATTTGATGGAAATCACTGCGTTAGCCTTATCAGGACCTTCCCATGACCTAATCGCCATCTGGTGTTTGGTGAACCTTACACACGATTAGGTGTGTACTTGCATGTTTACTGGGACTTGCCACCCTTCTTGACAACACTGCTCACGAGTCACACTAGGTTGTACTTCCCCTTTGCAGCCCTTCAGCCCAGAAGGTACACGAGCTTGCTTCAGTGCACAAATCAATCTGAACAGTCCATCTCACTAATCACTGAACAATCCACCTTGTGTCTGAACACCATGTCATACACGTCGTTCGCCATGGTGGGTGTCAGACAGTGGACACACTGATCACCCAGGTCAGTTATTACCTGGCCAACACCAGCGGAGGGTTGATATTGCATTTGGTGGTGCCAATGATCTGCCAATGGAGTCGTCTGTCATCTTCACGGCTATCCTTCCAGTGTCATCCCAAACACATCGAGCGTGCACACTAATGTGCAAAGCGTTGCAAAGAATGTGAAAGCAGCTGAAAACAACGCGAAGAACATCAGAAGGCATCGAAAACAGCTCAAAAATGCATAACTCACTTATTGGGCTCAAGATCGAGCCGCCCGAGCCAGCAATTCCACAGAGACAGATTGGCATCTCTGGTGCCGACATATACCTACCAGGAAATGCGTCAGTTGAGGTCCTGGAGAGTGCAAGTCAATTTTTTGTCTTTGGACAAGTTGAGAGCCAAGAGTTGGTCACAGAGGCTGGCGATGGCAAAGATGGCACAATGAACTGCGGTACCATCTACTTGACTTGAGTCGAGGGAATGCAGCTAATCGGAGTGTTAGTGCGTACATCAACACCAGAGATCAAGAACCAAGAACTTACCCGTGTCGCCTGGATCACACATCCCTCAGAGCATCCATACTGGACCATCAGACGATGTGGTGCGCTGCATGTGCACGCCATGGAGGGGGATTGATAGGGCTTGGACGACGCAAGACAATTGCACCGTCTGCTTCCCCTATTTGCGACTGCGGCTTACATGCATTCACTTCCCCGAGTTCCATCTTATCACAAAGTTAGTTCCTTCACATTTCTGCTACCTTCCTGTACTCGACTTCTTGTTTGTCCTCAACAATTATTACTTGGTCAGCTCTCCAGCCCACTCTCAGCTTCACCCTCAAATCGGTGTTCTTTCCCAATCTACTCATTTTATCACAAAGTTAGTTCCTTCGCATTTCCACTACCTTCCTGTACTTACATAAGTAACCTTTCATTTACCCCTCTTCTTCCAGTGTCTTCCACCACTTTCTCTGACTCTACCAAGCTCGGCAGCGGCGAGGACATGGACAAAGTTGTCACTTCCTCTCCCATGGCCAACACGCCCAGTCTTCCACTCAGTAACTTTGATCACTCAAATCGGCTCGCCACTCTGCCCCGTGTTTCCAAACTCAAGGCCATGCAGTACTACTGGGGCCTGTATTCCAAACCCCGGCTGATTGCTCGCACTGGCGAGTCGTGGGACCCGCCCTCCAGCCTGGGGGCATACCCTCAGAGGATTAAGGTAGGGACTAGCACAGGTAGGGGTTGCCCGGTGGGTACCCGCCCAGGTTACCACCCACAGGTACAGCATGGGTCGGGTGCTGTGGGTAATGGGTCGGCGGGTGTTTTCACCCAGGCAGGTATGGGCAGGGGGTCGACTTACCTGTAGTGTCCACAGGTTACCCGTGGGTTTCTGTGCTACCATTTACTACTAGGACTAGTGCTACATATCAGATCTTGTATCTCATTCAATGGCATAGAATATAGTCTCGCAGCTGTGCTGCCTCCATTCTGTGGATGTAGCGCAGATTCAGCAACTCTCTGACCCCAGCACAACTTCTTTAGTAAGAAGTTTGGAGCCTGATGCATTCCAGATTTGCTGCATCAGAAAATATGAGTTGTAGTCACACCCACGCAAGGGGGAATCCCGGCGCCTCTGCAAGTTTCTGCTTCAATCACCCACAAAGGCTCAGGATACATCAGCAAGGTGACAATTTCTCTGACAGCACTTAGGTCCCTTAACAGTCTGAAATGGTCTGACATGACTTAACAGTCTGGGAGCATCTGGCATCAGACTGGGAGTTCTGGAATCAGACATTTAA
>Ga0307518_10001095_pt1 | contig 20366 bp, 10 predicted proteins | sample 25_EM_MG_FD_203889 | JGI IMG/M metagenome (GOLD analysis project Ga0307518, IMG submission 203889) | Populus trichocarpa ectomycorrhiza microbial communities from riparian zone in the Pacific Northwest, United States - 25_EM | ecosystem: Host-associated > Plants > Roots > Unclassified | place...
TGAGAGTTTATTATCCTTCTATTGTTGAACCATTGTAAAATTTCTACCGTCTCTTTTCAATTTTTTGCTTACTATTCTTTTCCTTTAAATCACATTACTGCACAACATAATTAATTAGTCCTTGTAGTTTAACAAAATATTATTTCATCCCCACGATATTAAAATCCACTTATAACTTGGTCCTTTCTTTAATGTATTTTGTTTTCTCTTTTTGGAGAAAAAAAAGAGAGAGGAAATGTAATTAGTTAACATGGGAAAATTGATTGGAAAAAAAGCTATTTTTAAATAAAAAGCAACTAAATTAAGTTTGGTCAATGGACAATATAATTATTTTTTATACTATTGAGACTAATTGATTAATTTTTATAAACTAGAAGGACTGTAACCTAATTAATAAAACTAAAATAGACACAGATGTTTCATTGTGCATAAAATGAAATTGAACCCCTCAAAATAACATCGTTTTTTGTGTAGCCTCTGCACTCCCCCCCAACCTATTAATCATCACGACCAATAAAATAAGAAATAAATTCTAAGTAGGTAGATGTCGATGTGGAGTGGAACAACAACATTTACCTATGAGCCATAAATTACAATAATCTTCACCTTGGTAAATATCCACCTTTTAAGAGAAAAGTAGGGAAAACCCAACCTGGGATAATAGGTTAGACTCGACCAGCCATTATTTTCTTTTTGGTTTTGCAGGCGGACTTCTCTGCCTTCAAAAGAAGAAGAAGATGAACATTGACTTTGAAACGACATTGTTTTGGGATGGAAATGCTTGTCTTTCAATTTGGTCACTAAAGTTCTGACATTTTGCAATCAAGCCCCCTATTCATGGAAATTTCCTTTTTATTTTCTTAATTTCCCCTAGGTAAATTGCAATTATACCCCTCCACTTCGACGTTATAAATAAACTAATCATTGGTCTAATTGTTCCAGACGACCTGCCAAATGGTGAAAAACACAAGGATTTTTTTTAAAGTGGTCTAATTGTTCGAGACAACCTACCCGATGGTAAAAACACGAAGATTTTCCAGAAGTGGTCTAATTGTTCAAGTCGACCTGCCTGATTGTGAAAAATATAGAGATTTTTTTAAAGTGATCTAATTGTTCTAGGTGACTTACCCGTTAGTGAAAAAAAGGTCTAAGATTTTGATGTTTCAAAAGTGATCTAATTCTCATGGGCGATATGCTCGTTGGTGAAAAAGTCTAAGACTTTGATGTTTTAAAAATAGACAAATTCACATGGGCGACCTGTCTAGGTTAAAAACTCGAAGGTTTTTTTTTATTGGTCTCATTGTAATGGGTGACCTACCTATTATTGAAAGATATGATGATTTTTTTCAGGTTGGTCTAATTCTCATAGACGACCTGTCCAGGTGAAAAACTCGATGGTTTTTTTCAACATTGCTTTCATTTTAATGGATGACATACCTATTGATTAAAGATATGAAGAAAATATTTTTTTCAGATTGGTCTAATTCTCATGGTCAACCTACCTAGGTAAAAAACTTGAGGATTTTCATTGTGATTGGTGACTTTTCCAATTGAATAATACGATGATTTTTAGGTGGCCTAATGTTCATGAGTAGCCTGCCTATGTCCAAAATCGAAGGTTCTCATTGTGATGGGTGACTTTCCCAACTGAAAAATATGAGGATTTTTCGAGTGGTCTAATTTTCATTGCTGGCCTGCCTAGGTAAAAAATCAAAGGTTCTCATTGTGATGGGTGACTTTTCCAATTGAAAAATACAAGGATTTTTCAAGTTGTCTAAATTTCATGGGTGGCCTGTCTAGGTAAAAAAAAAATTCAAAAGTGAAAAATTTTCAAGAGCATTTTCAATTCTTGGCCATTTCAAGGTAGTCTTCCTTTTGATGGATCCCATCGAGGATTTCTCTTATGAATCTTTGCAAAACACATTGTTCAACGTTAGATAATATGAATGCTTCTCTACCTGATTTGAAATATAGGCCCCCTTGCTTCTCAATCTTCTTGTTGCTTTATTGGTGAGGACTTGCTATTTTTGATTTGAGTCATCTTCATCATCTGGCTCCTAGCCCACTCGAGTTGGCATATATAGGTCTTTTTAGAATGTTTGTAATTTTAGTTAGCTCAGCCTTTATGGTGCTCATCATGCCCCATTTACTTGCTGGAAATTCTGTCTCGTTGAATAATTTGAGAAGATCCTTCATTATTTTCTTTACTCACTACTAAAAACATTCGGTGTCATTTGTTTAAAGGATCAAAGTACCTTTTGTAAACAAAATGTCATTTTGTCTCGTTGTAAGAAATGTTCCTTTTTTTTTATCTAGAAGGGATCAATTTTCCTTCTAAATATAATGTTGCCCCCTTCAACTGGTCATTGCCCCTAAGTGTGCTCTGTCAATGACTTAGATAAATAATAGTTTCGAGAAATCTTTCTCTACTTTTTAGTTTTGGTGGAAGATCATTTGTCTATAATAAATCTTGAAATCTTGATCTTGCATTTTGAAAACAAAAATTGTTTCAATATGAGTTTAAAACAATTTGTTTTTGAAATCTTGCAACTCCCTGGTTATTTTTTTTCTTGGAAATGAGATGATTTGTTCTTATGTTGGTGATATTGTCATTAGTGAAGGTACATCATAAGGTGACCTTCTGTTTTTGTGGGTTTAAAAGGTTTTTTCTTAGAAAAAAATGTCTTTTTTTATCACTCATTTTACCCGTACGAATAATAATGAGTAGCTTGTTCTTGATGTCATGACTTTTTTGAAAAAGTACTATTTGCATTTTGAGAGCATCGTTTATTGTTCTAGGTTGCTTGATTAGAAATGACTTTTATAGGCATGTAATGTAGATTGTGGTTTTTTGCTATAAAAGAAAAGGATTCATAAGGCTCAAAGAGTTTTTCAAGGTTTTAAAGACTAAGGATCACTATTAGCAGTTCGACTTTTTGTGTCTTTCATCTTCTTTTTTTTTGCCATTTTTCTTTGATTTACTTTTTTTTATTGTTTTGGTTGGGGCATACTCACTATGTTTTGGCTATCACTTCTTCTTGTGATTTGGTCAAGCCCCTTAGCATTTGCGTTTCTTAGGCTCTTTTGCCTTTTCGGTTTTTCTCATGGCTTTTTCATCTTTTTTTATCATTGAATTTTTCACTTGCCCCCAGTGTGGGGTATGATCCTAGTCGGGGTTTTTCATGAAGGAAAATTTATCCAGGCTCAAAAAGGGACCACAAGGGATATATTCATTTTAGAATGTGAAGTGAATAATAAAGATGATCTTTTCTCATTTCAAGTGCAAGCAGTTTAGATCAATAAACTTTGATCTCATCTAGTGTGATTGTTTGGACTTTGCAAAAAGATGCATTTCATAAGTCTATGAACAATGAATCAACTACATACCATTATGCATACATTTAAAACACGTAGCTCAAGAGTTATAGTGTGAGGGTGACAGTTTATTTTCTATTCGTGCACTTTAGTTTAGAGTTTAGTCACCTCAATAAAGGAGTTGCTTGATTCATCTGTCATTCTACAAGTAGAATGTCAAAAATATCATTTTAAATAAACATCAAATCATTTTTTAAACAAAAGGCAAGTTTAATTTTCCAAAATTCCACTCGGAGAAAAGATTTTGATAAAAATAAATAAATTGAGTCTATGAGATCATGCAAGGGTTCAAATGTGTATTTGTAAGTTCTTAGAAGGAATTCCTTTTAGAATATTTGGTTGTAAATCAAAGGAGGAGACACAATTGAATGACAAACTCATTATTTCATTGAAATTTTTATAAAAGAGGCTCAACAACAAATACATTATGCTAACATTTTGAGATATGATTACTAGCAAGGTAATGCATAAAAGGGCTAAACACTTAGCAATCTTTGATTGGAATTTCTAGAATCTTTCAATCATCCATCTCCTATGACCTCCTTGACAAGGGCATATTTTCAATAGTTAGATTAAAGTCACATATAAAACAGTCTTGGCATAATGACATTATAGCTTCGTCTTCAGGACAATTAATGTCTAGGTGTCTTTGTTTTGGTAGTTCTTTCTCTCGCTTTTATAACCACCTTTGATATTATGAACCTCAATTTCTTTTCTTTTTCCAGTGAAACTTTTCTCCTTAATCGAGTCAGCAATCTTTCGTAACCGAATGACTTGTTTAATCCTCTCATCTATAGCAGTCAGGTCAGAAAAATATTATGCAGAGCTTCCAGCCAAGTATTCAAAGTTTGGGGCCTTAAAAGTGTTGGAAAACAAATTGATCATTTTTTTCCAACAAAGGAGGATTAACCCATGCAGCTGCCTCACGCCACCTTTGAGTATTTTTTCTTATCGACTCCTTGTTTTTTTTTTTCATAGCTTGCAAGCATGACCTATCAGGGCCCACATCCATATTGAACTTATATTGCCTAATGAAGGCATCAACTAAGTCTTTCCACTTTTTTACCTTGATATTGCCCAATCACATATACCAAGTGACGACAGCATCACTCAAGCTGTTTTGAAAAAAGTGAATCAACAGTTTCTCATCATAGACCACCTCAACCATTTTGTTGCAGTATGCATTAAGATGAGTTACAGGGCATTGAGATCCTATATATTTGACGAATCCAGGCATTCTAAAATTTTTGGAAATGATCACGTTAGGCACCAAACACATCTCAGCAGCCTTTATATGGTTATGTAGGCTAGTTCCCTTAAATGCCCTCATCCTTTGCTCTAGGGCAGCCAATTTGTCCAAGCCATCTTCTTTTACCATATTGTCATTTTGAGATCCCTTCACTATAAAGTCAATGATAGACAACATTTTTATGGGATATGTTGGTTGAGAAAATTAGGAATACATAGCCTTGTAATATTCAAATGACACTTTATTTCCCCTAGATTCTGTGGATTTGCGAGTATAGAGTTAGGCTGAGCTGAAAATTTTGCTTCTTCAAATTTAGATCCCAAAGTCTGTTTGAGTAGACTAATAAACCTCGCGACTTCTTCTCTAAAACTATCTAACTCTTCTCGGTATTGGGCTTTCAACTAGGCTCTTTCTTTGTTTTTCATTTGTCTTTTTCGCAGTCAAGTGTTATAAGTGTGTTTAATGGGAAGCCTATATTTCAACTTGCTAAATAAAAATTATGCAATCATGCATAAGGGGTGATGTTATCAATAAGGAAAATGCAGATTCAATGTGGACTCACCCTTCACGAGGTGGCAACGGTAGTTTGTTCATGGATTTTAGGGACCCATCGTCGTCATCATGCCAATAAAGGGATCCTTGTCGAGTCTTGCTTAAGTTTGAGCTTTTAATAAACCTTTCGGCTTTCAATTTAAATCAGTTTCTTTTTGTCAACTGTAACAACTCATACTCGTGTATCCTATGTGACAACCATTTGCTACTCGATGGTCTTGGAATTCAAGATGACATATGTTGGGCTTGCCATAGTGAGATTATACAGGGTATAACCTAGAAGGTAGTTCTAGCCGTTAAGTGCATCAAGAGGTAGGTTATTATCTAGTCTCAAAAGGTCTCTCGCATGCTTAGTGATTGTCCTTGAAAGGTCGATATGAGACTTACAAATAGTATAAAAATAAAGCCCTTGAGTAATATCACATCGGCATACCAATCACTATCGAGTAAACAATTAAGCAAGAATTGGATAGTTTTACGAGTCTTACCTAATCTAAAATCATTGGGGTACCGTTACTTCTTCACTTATCCTAAATTTCAAGGTGTGTGCTCTTGAAGTAATGCATGACAATAAATACACGTGCTAAAGCAGTAAAAAGCAATAACCACATAAACACAATATAAAAAATATCTTTTTAGGAATTAACAAACAAAATGCAAAGCTTAGTCCTAGAAGTCTCTAGTGGAGTCGTCATTCTGTCACACCCGGACATCGCGACGATCAATTAAAAATTTATTTTTATTTATTGGATAAAGAACGAATATTTGACATCTTGTTCTAGTTTAAGGAGTCGTCACCTAATATTATAGTCACTAGGAATCCTAACTAGTCAACAGAGATTCTATAGTATAGGACTGGTTATACGAAAGGAAAGAGACTTTCACCTCTTTGTCCTACCTGAAGTGGACTGCATTATTGGTCTTGTCTAAAATTGTTAAGAGTTTGTTTTTGTTTCATTCTCATGATCTTTCTATAATATTCCTGACTCTGGTGTTAGTGAATATTTGCCTATGAATATTTCCAACTCTGGCGTAGGTAAATATTACGCAAGCCAAAAGGTATGGTATCCCTGACTCTAGCGTCAGTCAATAAATTTGCAAATTTTGTATTAAAAGAAAAGGAAACTACTATTATTTTTATTTTTCTATTCTTTTCTATTTATTTTTCCTAATAAAAGAAGACATGTATTGCATATCAGATTTATGTTTAACAGTAAAGGTCCGTAGATTGAACATGCAACATAAAAAGACAATATGCAAAGAAAAAAAATAAAACAAAGCGTGAGGGGCCCACAAATAAATAAACGAAGATCCTCAAATTGTTTTGGAATTTTTTTTATATAAAAAAGAGATTCGTTTGGCTAGATATCAAAATAAAAAATGGATAAAATACATAGAAAAAACACAAGGGTGTGTCTTACCAAACACACCCTTAGCAAAAAGCAATTAGGCCCTGTTGGGCCTGAGGTCCAAACCAGGCCCACTTTTTTTTTAGGGGCCGGATCTAGCCCAGCCATACAGGCTGGGCTAGATCCAGCAGCTCGGTTGGTCACTGGCCCAAGCTAGTAACCCAGATTCAGCAATCGGTCACACGTGAATTAATTCACGCGTGCTCGCACAGTGCTTGGTTAATTAAATTTGCAGATAGGGAGGGAGAAGAAGGCTTACCTGCTGTTGCGCTTGGAGACGAGGTTGATGTCGCTCCGCAACACTTCCTCTTTTGTTTGTTGCTCTTCTGGTTTTTGGCTACTCCTCTCCTTTGCTCCTTCGTTTTCTTTTCCTCTGCCTGGTTTTTTTATGTCTCTGTCTCTGTCTCTGTTACTTGTTTGTCCTCTTTTCTTTGTTTTTTCTCCTCTTACTTGTTTGTCCTCTTTTCTTTGTTTTTTTCTCCCCTTTTCTCTTCCTCTGCCTCTGTTTTTATAGGAATCCAGGCATGAGATTTGGTCCTTATCTTCCTCGGATTATGATTTTCATGTGAAGATAGGATTTGAACTTTGCGTTTTGGTACGACTGGAACGCCAACAGTCCTGCCATTGGTGGATTGTTGGTGGTGGCTTCCTTGAGTTGCTAGTACGTTATAGCGGCGAAGGTGAGTTGGATTAGACAGGGGATAGGTTGTAGGCCATTTAGTATATGCCTCGATCGAGTTGGGGGGTAATAAGACCCGACCAGCCATCATTTTCTTTTTTATTTTTTAAGCGGGCTTCTCTGCCTTTAGAAGAAGAAGATGATGAACAGTGACTTTGTAACGACATCGTTTGGGGATGGAAATGTTCGTCTTTCAATTTGGTAACTAAATTTATGACATGTTGCAATCAAGCCCCATTATTCATGGAAATTTCCTTTTTATTTTTTTTTAATTTCCCCTAGGTAAATTGCAAATAGACCTCTGCATTTCGATGTTATTTATAAAATAGTCCTTGATTTGTAATTTAATTAATTTAGTCCTTAATTGACTTTTCAACTTTTAATTCATTTAAAATTACCCTTGGAAAAATCAATTAAACTCCCTATAGTCCCCCGACCTTTTCACTTTGATCCTTGGACTTTAATTTCTTGCAATTTTGACCCAAATCAGCCTCAAACTTTGGTATTTTTTCAATTAAGCCCCTGATTTCATTAATTAAACTAATTTCAAGTTCAATAAAGCCTTCAAACTTATCGATTCTTCAATTAAACTCCTAATTTCATTAATAAAACTAATCCAAAGTTTAATTAAGTCTCCAAACTTATCAATTTTTCAATTAAGCTACTAAAATTGACTCCTAAATTTATAATTTCACCCTGATTAATCTTCAAAACTTTCAAATTGTATTGTGTTGACCAAAATTTCAATTATTCTTTATTCATTTCATTTTTTTCATTTCATTCATTTTTTATTATTATTTTTACTATATAAAAATAAAAAATAAAAAGAATCAAAATTTGGGTTATGACATCTTTATTTAGAAAATAATAAAATGTGAACAATATTTATTACATAAAAATAAACATTCATATGCTAAACGTAGAAGAACAATGATTGTTAAAAGAAGACAGAAAAATAAAGATGAAATTGATCAAGTATAATGGAATCACCTGCATTAAAAGAGTCCTAATAAATCAAGAGATTTAACAAAGTAGTTGACAACTTAAGCAAGCAATTAGGAGCCATGATCGACCAAAAAAAAAATCAACCACAAGAGTTTGAACTTGTAGGAACCAGAAATGGTAATTCTTATTAAGAGTGAGAGTCTTTAATAGAATAATTAATTAAAAGGCACAATATTAACTCAAGATTCATGTGATATCACTAATAATAATAAAAATTTTAATTTCCATTAGGTTTTAATAAAATCCCTTTACTTCATAGGAAAATTTGTATATAATTAGGATTTACATATTTAGACAGAATTCAATATTTATACCAATATATAAAGGATTGCATAGTCATTATGAAAGATGTTCAACTCCACATACACGATTTCAATTCTTTAATTTATTTGGTTTATCTTTTTTATTTATTTACATGCTTTTTGCAATTTACCCACTTGCTTTCCTACACTTTAATTCTAATAATCCCTCTCTTTCTTAAAAAAAAAAAATGTTTTTTTCCTTGAGTGGTATTAACTTAGAGCATATAATCTTTTCACATGTTCAAGGTCTTATATTACTTGATTTTTCAAGGTCTCTACCTCCTTTTCTTGGTATTAAGTTTGTATTCAGTAGTTTCTCTACCTTAGAAGGTAGAAACATATATTGATTAGAAGATTACCTGGTTGATCAACAAGAAACATATAAAATATTAATTTATAAAATATAATAAAAAATAATAATGAAAAAAAAAATCTACAGTATAATATCATTCTACTTTAAAGTTCTTCATATGTTTATGATAATATAGTAGATATATATGATCTGCATCTTTATTTATTTGAATTAATTATTTTTTAATAAAATAGCAAAATAAAGTGATGCAATATGTTTTTCTTTTAAAAAAATGGAAAATAATTTAAAATTTAAATTCAACATGAATGGAGAATTTAAAATACATCATATATTTTTCAAAACTCGTATTAATTATTTATTTCAGTTTTAATATAGATTTCTTTATTTATTCTCAATCAATAAAAAAAAATACATCAATACTAAATTGTAAAAAAATAAAGAATGCTATAAAAATTTAACAAAACTTGGGTTAAGGATTTTTCTTAAATATGATATCTATTATTATTTTTATTTAAACATAATATAAAGAAATATAATTATAATAACTACAACAATCCAAATTAAAGGTGTAAAACGTTTTAAGTTTTAGGCTCATTTCCAGTGAAATTATTTTCTTTCGCTGAAGGGGACGGAAAAGAGCCGTGTATCAGAGAACCTTTGTGGAAAATGTCATGCAACCTCGTTTAAAAACATTATTGTCCTCGAGAAACTGACATTAGTACTGTCACCACATAAGTTTAATGGAGACTTCTGTCGAGGAGGAGATTGTAGACAACTATTTCCTTTTTTTTTCTTTTTTTCTTTTTTAATATGAAGATATTATATTATCTTGTATATATTTTAATTAATTTTATAAATTTTTAAATTAATAATTATATAAATTTTCAATGGTCATCATATTAACAATTACAAGACTACCTGAGACCATAAAAGAACCAAACCCTTTAGTTCCAAGTTCCTATTACTAACAAATTATTAAATGGTTATTTTTTATTTTTTTTTATTTATTTAGTTATTTGTTTATTTATTTTGGTCATCAATTGATAATAAATTAATAAACCTTAAAATGTTGAAATCACAGTGATCCATGTTAAGGCGAGGGCCAAAGAATCACCAGATGTCATTATATTTTATTTCTTCACTCATTTTCAATGGAATTATTTTACTTTTTCAAAAAGATTGAAAATGATAAATTTTATGCAAGATTTTTATGAAATCATTACCGTAGTGGCAATAAAGTTGAAGTTCTTTGTCAACATTAAACGCCACCAAAGTGGTGGTCATCAACCACCCACGAGACAGCCTGATGTTCGGTCGTGGTCATGAAATCAATTTCGCCGTTTCAAGGACAGTTTATAGCCAACGTAGGTGGTATTTGTCACATTTTTCATGAATCTTGTCTTCTATCAACAGGCATCAATAATAGCGTTTGGTATTATTTATACACACAAATCTAAAATTAAAAAGAAATATATTTCTCTTCTTGAAAACACTATTCATCACTCACAAGTTATATGTTTACAAAAGATTTAGAGTTGGGAGACCAAAATTAAAAAAAAAAAAAATAGAACACCAAGGCCTTTTTCTTTTAAAAAATAGTTACATCGCCTTCTAGCCTAAAATATATCAAAAAATCATTTTCAGTCCTTTAGTTTTACAATTATATGTTTTGGAATAAAACTTATTTTGTTTACATTTTAGTTCTTAAGCTTAAAAGAGAGTAAAAGAGGTTGATTCTGATGAAAAAAATAGATAAGTTTGGTGTCAAAGTGTTTCATAGACAAGATGAATGCGATTGAGGTGTTTTTAGGCATTTCATGTTGCAAAATAAAATAGATTACGGTTGAAAGATGTTTTTCTTCCTAAATTGATTTTTTTTTACCAAATTTGAATTATTATTTTTTTGGGTTAGGGTATTCTAATTATTTTTTTTTGGGTTCATGGTTAAAAAAAATTCACTCCTTGAAAAACACATTGGCAACGCTATGATATCGTTTTACATATAAAAGTTTTTTTAGTTTGACCTGCAATGTAGTATGGGCTAATGATAAAGTTAATATCTATATTTAACCCATTATCTATGAGTATAGATTCTAGATACTGTAATTTGACTCCATTGGTTTTGGGTTTCCTTTTAGGTACTCATTACCCTAATTGATGTAAATCTTATGATTACGTGATCACACAACTCACAACAAAATTGATAACTCCCTCAAGAAAGCTGAATAATCAGGTTTGGTTGAACCTTGACTCAGATTTAACCTGTAACTAAGAACTGAAATATAAGTATCCCAAATATTAATTAAAACAACAAATAAACCTTAATAAATATTCAAATTAATACAAGTTATCAAAATAGCTCCAAACCCATATCTTTTAGCATTGGATCCCTTATACACGAATTTGAAACTTGTAGAAAGAAAAGTATCCCTTTGTACCATCCATTAATCTTTTTTCCTTGCATGAAAGATGTTGTCTTGAATGCTGAAGCTTCTTCCTTTATTTAGTCAAAAGTATGCCTTCAAAAAGAAAAGTGGTTAAAATATCTCTTCTAAATAGCCTCTCATAATCTCCATTTTAAATAAGAAAATCTTGCAAGAGAAAGGAAAAAAAACAACAAGGAAAGTTATCCAATTCTAGCCACCCCTTGTAATCCATGTTAAGGAAGGAATCCTTGCCCATCATGAAAAAATAATATTTCCTCTTCAAGTCAATCTTTGTCACCTCTTTGTTTCTCTTTTTAGTTAGGATATTTGATATATCATTGTAGAAAATATATCACAACACCTTAATTAGTCCAAACTAACTTTGGACTCCATATGACCCAAATTCATACACATTAATATGACTCAAATCATACTTGATACAAGCTCCTAACAAGCTTACTTTGCTGTCCAAATTAGACCCATACATGGGTTACTCAAATCTAGCTGAATGCAACATTAATGACCTTGAACCAAACCCCTCATCATACATAACTCAAGGCTGACTAAACCCACTCCATGCTAAAACCCTCTCATGGCCGAATGGTTTCCAAGCTAGAAATCTTCCATGGCTAATTATCATATGATCAATCTATGCAAAGTTTAAGAACATCTTAAAATATAAAATTGTTTAATTATTATTAAAACTACAACTCCAACTCCATAAAAATCAAATTTTCATATAGCATCCAAAAAAAATTTAGGCTTCCTTTTCACATTTCAAATGAGTAATTCCATAAAAAAATCAATATAAATAAGAAATTAATGAATAATACATGAGTTATCTTCATTAAAAGTTATAAAGATTATTCATATATTTTTCATAATATAAGTTTCATAGCTTCTTCACCACTATCAATATCATCAAATATGTTAAAATCATTATTTGAATAATCTAGTATTGTCTCATTTAAAAACAATACATATACAATAAAAGTTTTCATTTTACTTCAATAAATTTTATATATATATATATATATATATATAAAGCATGAAAAAAATGCAATATTTATTAAACCACCTTTATTTAGTAGCTTTCATGATTTTCAGATGGAGTTTACTACAATGAAAACTCACCAATCTATTGCACGTACTAAAAGAAAGCTCTAAAGCAACAATAAATACATAGATAGATGATAAATCTCTAGCAATGCATTGGAAGTTTAGATATTTTACACCTTGAACCTTCCATCATGAGAAAATATCAAAGTCACCTTCATTTGCAAAACATTATCATCTAAGTGATGGTGCAATTCATTTTTAACATTTTAAGTTTTTATTCCTTTTATTTGCATCACTTAACTATCAAATTCAATCAATGAACTATTACTTGAACCAATAGAGATAGCACCTGAATGATTAGATATAGATTATTGAAGACTACCTTTCTTTTGCTTTGAAACATAAAAATCCATAAATGATAACAAAGACAATGAATCTTTTCAAGGAGGTTCACATGCTCTTTCTATATTTAACCAAATTCATTTTGTATTATGGATTAGTTACAACTATATAACCTATTATTCAACTAATAGAACCCCAATATTTATCAATAATTTTCAAACATGTCCATTGTTATTTCTTATGCTACCTTTATACCTTATGTAGATAAGAAACTCATTTTTGCAATTTCAATTTAATCTCACAAATTTACAAGTTCATTATAGGATACTTTGTCCTAGAAACAATTTTAGTGACTTTATAAAACAACTTGAAGCTATCATAAGTTACATTGAAAAACTCTCAATCAAATCATTTGGAAGACTGTATAAAATATGGGCACAACACCACATATAAATCAAATAACTATTTTATTCATATGTAAATATATCGAATCAAAATCATTTAAAAGATTTTTATATTCAAAGTTTCATTATTCAAGTCATGCAATATATTTATAAATTAGAACATTTTTAATCATTAAATACGTCGAATTCCATATCATTGGGCTATTAAGACCCTTTATATGGTTATAGAAATATGAATGTGACATGTTGTTTTTTGGAAGGCCATGCTCGTAGGTCTAGCTTTTAAAAAAGATCGTAGGCATGTATGCCTGTTTTTCTGAAAAAAGATGAGGACAATGCCTGCAATATTTTCTAGCTACTTCTAATGGTAAAAATTGGGGGTCCTAGTTCTTCGACCCCTAGAGCCTATTTTTCAGCATTTCTTCATCTAAACTCATATACGAACCTTCATAACTTTATATCAAATAAAAAAAAAAACACTTTAGTTAGGCTAAAAATCCAAAATTAAAGTAAGTCAAAACAAACTTGTTGGATCTTGGTTTACTTTTTTCAATATGATTAAAGAGTCAAAACATCTCAATTGAATTCTCATCTTCAAAATGGACCTATTAATACTATGATTTGGGTTTTTATGATTACAATAAAGCAAGTTGAAAGCTTCTCTCTTGTCTTTCATGTGTCTCTCTCACCTCCCTCAACTATTAAAGACTGAAATGTAAGAGAAATAAAGTTCTGAGATTAAAATGTAGATTTTTAAAATAAAAGGGATAGAAAAATATGTATTTTGAATAGTGCAAATAAAAAAACATTCTTTTTGTAATAATGATATGTAATATAATGCTTTTAACTGTAATCCTCATTTTAAAGTTTTTTAACTGTAGTCTATAGTTTTATTTTTTAATAATGATATGTAATATAATGCTTGAATAATCCATGTCACAACATATATGTGAGAACATGCATAATAAAACACATCCTAACACTTAAAGCTATGATAACATAATTTTTAAGGATGAAAAAAAAATAAAAAGAGATAAAGTGTAATAATCCAATAGCAAAGTAAAAAAAAAATTAAGTATATGAAAAGGTAAAAAAAAAATTATGAGTAATGATGTGAACATTTTAACTAGTCTTGTTCACGAACAGTGAAACCCTAAGTTATTTTAATTTATCTTTTAATTAATTTTAATTTAAATAAATATGGATGTTTCAATATAGTGCAAGATAGAAGTTGCAACATACGAAATCCAAGTGAGATAAGGGTTCACCACTAAATGACTAAGTTAGCTAGTCTTTGGTCTTGGTGAGAGAAATTTGTGTATGGATCTTTATTAACAACAAACTAGACAGGTGGCTCGAAGATATCAAGATGATGCAAATATTTTTTGAAACAAATCTAAGATTCTAATATTCTGGTCATTGACTCGAATGAGTTTAATAAACTCGGTTAATTTAATAATATAATATAATTAGAAAATAAGATATTGACAATAAATAAAGTAAAAATAAAAAAATAAAGATTCAATTTAAAAGATGAACGGTTGACAATATTATGGAAATATATTTTTACAATATTTCTAAAACATCTCAATAATTTTATTTGTTAACATAGTAAAAATTAAATGAGAATGAAATAATTGCATAGAAAAAAAATGAATCTCAATTCCCAACAAATAAAATGATGAATGACAAAATTGAAATAAAACAATTTAAAAAAACAAAAAAGAAATTGACCCGAGTCTGCTTAAGACATCACATAGGTGAATTTTTAGAAGTATATTCTCCATAAAAAATCAGACATGATAATGTTTTATCATCCGACTTGAGCAAAATTCAAACCAAATCTATAACAAAGTCGTAAGACTGGGATAACTTTGTAGAAAGTAGACAGAATAAAATCATGAAACTCAATTTTCAAACTTGTCTAATATTGAAAAGAAAAATTATATAAAAAAAAGAAAAGGAATGGAAAAGAAAAATCCGAGTCAAACTTGATGGACTTGTTGAATCTATGACTGAGATATGATATCAGGATAACTCTATATAAAGAAAAGGTAAAAAAACAAAGAATACCAATTTCCAACAAACCTAATGATGATGGATGAAATTAAAAAATAAAAAAAATAAAAAAGACCAAAGTCAACTCAGTCCAACCATCAAAACTTGTGACACGATTTATGAGGCTGGATCACAGTATAAATGGCAAGCCCGAAATAATAACAATGTAAAATTTGCAACCAACCAAAATAATTAGGGATAAACATAAAAAAAAAAGATTTAAAAAGGGATAAAAAGGAAAAAAAAAATATAGATCTGAAAATAATAAGAATCAAATTTGACACAAAAAGAAGATAAAATCAAATCATAAGGGATGTAATTGAAAAACAATTTCAATTAATAGAAAGATAAGAAAAAAATAAAAATAACAATCAAAAGAATGAGGATAAAATTTGATATAAAAATCAAATGTCAAGGGATGAAATTGAAAAAAAAAATCAATAAAGGATTCAAAACCAAATACTTTACAATTAAAAAATGATGATCAAATCTGATATAAAAATAAAATGTCAAGGGATGAAATTAAAAAACAAAACCTCAATAAATGATTCAAGATTAAATACATTGTAATCAAAAGAATAAGGATCTAATTTGACCCAACAAACAAATAAACATACCTAATTTTTTGTTTTTTTTGCAAATGGTTTACATGTTTTTCTAGAAAGAGAGAGAAGAAAGAGAAAAGAAAAAAAAACATATGGCCAGAGCTCAACCGCTGGTCTTCTGACAACACGCACCTCACCACTATAATGGAACAGTGAGGCGCATGAAACGTCGTTTAGGATGACGAAATTTAGAGCTTTTTCGGCACTGCATGCACCACCCGAATGGTGCTAGTAGCACCATCCACTTTTTAATTTAAATAATATTTTATATATTTTAATAGACTCTACATGCACCACTATCAAAACATGTTTTTTTTTTCTTTCAAGGCTAATTTAGTAATTACATTGTGTATGAGAGATATAAAAATACCAACTAACCCTCATCATTCATGTAATGACTAATGTGTCTCATAAAAAAGACCTTACTACTTCTAAATCCAAGCTAAGTGAGTTACCCTTTAAAGGTAAAATAATAATTTCACTGTGTACATGTATAATAAAATATGAGCAAGTGGACATAGTAAATCTCTAAGCTCTTTTAGGTTTTTGTGTAATGTAACTAATTTATCCACCACTTTCTTTCTTTCATGTTTCTTGGGGTGAGGAAACTATATATCACAACAAAATATTTAATCAAATCCTTGTATAAAGAAAAATATTCAATAAGTCTCTATAGATTAATTTAAAAACTAAATTTAAATTAAATTTAAATAATAAGTGGAGATTTTTGAAAAGGTTCAATATTGAATTTTTTTTAATCACTTTTAATTCATTTTTCCAAACAAATATTGTATAAGCAATGCTTATCTACTGTAATGGTTAGTACAAGGATGAACTAGGTCGTAAAGCCCTTTACATCTAGTCTCTCGTCTACCTGCATAGCTCATTTTCTCTTTCTAGTGAGTTGTCAAGTCTTAGTCATAATAGTTGTTTTTAATGTGTTTTTTTAATTTAAAAATATATTAAAATATATTTTTTTATTTTTTAAAAATTATTTTTGATATTAGTATATCAAAACAATATGAAAATATCAAAAAATATTAATTTAAAACAAAAATAAAATATAAAAAAATTAATTTTTTTTAAAAAATATAAAAACAAATAGACCCTAAAGACCATCACAAACAAACAAATAGATTAGGATTTGTTTATCCGAGAACTTATTTTTTTTTTTTTAAAGTGTTTTTGAAAAAAATTAATTTTTTTAAAAAATTTTAATTAAATTTTTGTATTTTTTATTATTTTGATATGCTAATATTAAAAATAAATTTTTTTAAAAAAAATATTATTTTAATATATTTCTAAATAAAAATTAAATTTTCAAAAAATATCTACTAGACGTCAAAACAGCCTCTCGAGTAACGACCATCGTAAACTTCCTGCTGGCCAACAATAACTAAGCACCCTTATGTTGGAAATTTAGATTGCATTCCAAATTCGGTCTGTAAGCAACACCTTCCTTTTCATTTGGTAAACTGCAGCATTTTCTCAGCGTCTTTAACTTTCGCAGAGGAGACTTTATTCCATTTCTCTATGCCAAGCATCACTTATTGAATGCCCATTTCTAATGTCAGCAATGCCCTGCCAAGCACCTTTCTGCATTTTGTTTTCCTCTCAAAAACAACGTGAAGCACCTCTATATTCTCCTCGTCTCCGTATTCATCTTCCAATCGTTAAAATCCGCACCAGCTGCCTGCCTCGAACATGATCAATGGAGTCTATTGGCATTCAAGCCGGGTATAACCCATGGGCTACCCGACAAACCTAAGAGGTACAGGGATGGCTTAACTTGCACCATCGACAACCGGGTTAACACCATATCACTCCATGGGCTACCCGACAAACCAAAGAGGTACTGAACAGGTACGATCTCATCATCTCTAGTCGAAGTCCTGAACCTTGATGGTATTTGTATTTTCAAAACCATAACATTGCGGGTAAATTCCCGGATCTTTTATTCGGGTTGCCCAAGCTCGAATACAACATGATGTGTGTATGGAGAACAACAAGAGCTCGGGCACCTTCTACTGCCATAGGCAAGATGACCCAACTGGAGGCCCTTTGTTTATCAGGCAACCAATTCACGGGGTAAATACCGAGTACAGTATCGGAGTTAACCGAGCTGACTCTGCTCAAACTTGATAACAGTCACTCTCTGGCCCAATTCCTCTTGGAATTTGCAAGCTAAAAAAGCTGAGTTTTTTTAGTCTACGAAATTAGTAAGAAACTCACTGGCTCCATTCCTGATGTTTTCTCACCGTTCACTGACCTTGGGATTATTGAACTTTCCCATAACAAATTTTCTGGTAAATTACCAAATTCAGTAGCCTCCCTAGCTCCAGAGCTGGCTTATCGTGAACTGGGCCACAAAGCATTGACGGGAATAATCCCAAGTTTTCTTGGAAATTAACTTCGAGGCACCAGAAACTTGATATTTCTTAGAACAACTTCACAGGAACTGTGCCACAAAGTTTTGGAAACATGACAAAATTTTCAATCTTGATCTGTCTCTTAACTCTCTTGTAGACCCATTTCCTGTAATGAATGTTAAAATGTATTGAGTCAGTTGATTTCTCATATACTAAGTTAAACCTCAAGCAAATATCAAATGGGTAATATAATCAAATATAATTCTAAGCTAAAAAATAATTACGTGTTTATTTATTATATTAGAATTTATTATACAAAACTTGTTAGAAATAGCAAGGGTTAGTTATTTACATTCCTTTTATATATATATATATATATATATATATATATATATATATTGTTGAAAATAATACAAGATAATAACTAAAAGATTGTAGCTTAGAGTAATTTCATTTTTTTCTTAAACTAATTCTCTTCATTGTTCTATTATAGTATTATTAGAATTTATTGTATAACTGCACTTATGGCTACTTCATAAATCAATCTCTTTCACAAACCTCTCTTATTTGCGGCAAATCCTACGTCTACACATTCTGCGCCTTGGTTGAATTGCGTTAAAAACCTGATGAAAGTGTCACAACTTGTTTACAACATGAAAAAGCCTATAATGATGAACTCACAACTTTTGATAAACATCTTAATCCTTCATATTTCAACTTTTACCTATTTAAAAGGCTTCGTGTAGAGTCTAAGTATCTTGTAACTACTCTTACGGCTCGAGTAGAATCGGTATCCTTTACTGAATTGCACTTTTTATTGTTAAGCCATGATTTTATATATAGAAACACTTTTTAGCACCTTTCTATTTGGTAAGATAGTGATTTCGAGACCCTCTACCTAGTAGCTCACCTTACTATACCCCAATAAGCCCAAGGATGATCTATCTTTTCCTATAATGGTGAGCGCCCCTACTCTAGAATACTTTCTTTGGTGATTGTGGAGGTTTTCACAATCGTGAAAAAGGACATCAACAACATAGTCATGGTCCAACCGGCAATACTTATTATAATATATGTCCATTTTACTATTTTCATGGTATTGAAGTTTCTTCCACTACTGATGGCTTACTTTTTTCACAGCAATGATACATTGTTGAGTTTCTAAAGAAAGCTGGAATGTCTGAGTGTAAACCAATTGCTACTCCAATTGTAGTAGGTTCTCATTTATTCAGATCAATTGGTTCTCCTCATCCGGGTTCTAACCAATTCAGACAGTTAGACGGTGCTCTCCAGTATCTCCCATTCGTATAACCTGACACTTGTTTCGTGGTTAACAAGGTATGTTAGCTTATCCATTCTCTAATTGATATTCATTTGTTGTCAATTAAATATATCTTGCATTATTTATATAGTACTTCACCTTTTAGTTTGTACTTGACATGTTAAGAGTGATCTCTCTCTCAATGGGTTATACGATTCTCATTGAGCTAGTAGTGTTGATGATTGAAATTCTACTAATGATTGTGCTATTTTTCTTGTTCAAAACTTGATCTCTTGAAAATCTAGCAAACAATGCATTGTTGTTTGGTCTCTTACAAAGACAAAATATAAAGTCATTGCTAATGTTGTAGAATTACAATAGGTCTAGTCTATACTTCTTACACTTGGAATTTCTTGTACAACTACTCCTCTTCTATTACGGTGTTATAACTTATGACTCACTTATCTAACATTTAATCTAGTACTCTATGTTCGTATAAAACATGTGGATGACTCACTTATCTAACATTTAATCTAGTACTCTATGTTCGTATAAAACATGTGGATATTAATTTTCATTTCATCCTTAATGTGGGCGCTAACAGGGATCTCTAGGTTTAATTTATTACTTAGGATGATCAGATTATCGATCTGTTTTCACTAAACCTCTCATCATCTTAATTTACATTTCTACTATACAAGTTCAATGTGATGCCTCACTAAACCTCTCATCATCTTAATTTACATTTCTACTATACAAGTTCAATGTGATGCCTTCCCTATTCAACTTGCGGGGGATATTGAATCAATATAATCAAACATAATTCTAGATCTATATATATATATATATATATAGATTATAGGTCAAACCAATTTCTTTCCTTTTTCTCAAGATAACTCTTTCCCTTTCTCTCAACTTAGTTCTCTTCATTCTTAAGTTGTTCATCTCCTTTTATTTA
>Ga0307518_10001096_pt1 | contig 20349 bp, 11 predicted proteins | sample 25_EM_MG_FD_203889 | JGI IMG/M metagenome (GOLD analysis project Ga0307518, IMG submission 203889) | Populus trichocarpa ectomycorrhiza microbial communities from riparian zone in the Pacific Northwest, United States - 25_EM | ecosystem: Host-associated > Plants > Roots > Unclassified | place...
AAGAGATTAATATAAGCAAAACTTATGCATCACAAAATATAAAGAGAGAGCAAGAGCATGATCTTGATCTGAAAACCAAGATGCCTAAATACATGGCAAATGCCTCCTTTTATAGGCCAAAATTCAGAACTATTGATTTGTTGACTAATTGTTAAGTTGGTGGCCACATCTTGACTTGGTAACAATCTTTATCTTCTTGTCTGCCAAAAACGTCATTGATAACGTCATAATTTGAACAGACTTAAATCATGAAAGTTATAGGAAATTGTCTCAGCTTTCTAGGGCAAAAAAGTTGAGGTCATTTGGACTTCTAGAACTTGAGATATGGGCTCAACACTGAACAGTATCTGGGCTGCAGGACAGATTTGAACTTCTCCGTTGTTGCTACAATTTGGACTTGAAAACGGCCTTTTTAAATCTTGGACTCCCATGAAAATTTTAGGCTTATGTCTTAGCTTTCCATCCATATAAGGCAAACCTAAATCCAAGATCTACAGAAACAGATATGACCCAATGACCGAACAGTGTTCTAGTTTGGACTGAACCAACATCTCTTTTCTAAGTTTGGCCCTCTCTTTGTCCTTTCAATTTTCGTACTTAAACTCATCAATCAATCCTTTAATTTATGTGATAGGCCTGCATTTAAGATGAACATTTACCATAAATTAAAGGTGTCTTATATTATTAGACATGTTATTATAAAACATGCTCTAGTTAAGGAGTTATTAATACTTTAAGTGCAAGATGATGATATAAAACCTTGATAAAAATACACTTTTAAGTACTAATCAACTGGCATATATAAAATATACATATTAGGCTTTAAGTATTAAATGAAATTGATAAAGAAAGTAATTGAAAATGTAACAGATGCTTTAGACCTAATTAATAAATTTATAGGCTTGGAATATAATTGAAAATGAGTAAATATGTTTGGGATTAAACTGAGATTTCTTCAATTAAATTTGATTGAAGTCATGGAAGAACAAAGAAAGCCCTATATTTTATTATAGTCAGATTAGATTATTCAAAAATTGCATAACATGAATTGTTTTTTAACCGGGGGCCACTTATCGAGTGGCAATTGATTTGATAAGGTAAATTAAGAAATAAGAGTGAATAATTATAAAAATATTTTTTTAAAAAAGTAAATGTTAGGTTTTAAATATATGATGACGTGTTAATAAACTAAAGGATAAATTATTAGTGAAGAGAAGAGAGAAAGTAATAGAATAGATATGATAGAAGCGAAAGTAGAACCCATCTTTTGCTTGATTTTGAAGAGCATTAATCAACTTACTGTAAACAAGTATCCATGTATATACTATTTGAAATTAAATTCCTAAGAGATAAGGATTATGATAAGGTTGTAGGTTGATAAGATTGTAGTAGAGTTAAACTCTACTTGCTGTAACTGACTGCAAATTCTCTACAACATATATATACACTGCTTGTAGTTAATTGACTACGCAGTGCTTCACACAAACCCTACAATATCTTATATGGTATCAGAGCAATCTCATTAAGTTTTTTTTTTCTTCTTCTATCATTGCTTTCAATCACAATGAGTGATTCCTTAACCACAAATCTGGTGACTATCAATGTCACAGCACAAGCTCCTCTCAAACTAAACAGTTCCAATTACCTGTCATGGAAACTACAGTTTCAAACACTTTTTGTTGGCTATGATTTACACGGGTACATAGATGGTACCAAGCCATGTCCATCAGAACACCTTACCACCAGCAACAACAACATCACAACCGAACAATTGAATCCAGAATATATCACCTGGATACATCAAGATCAGCTTATCCTCAATGCTATCATTGGATCCATTACACCTACAATCATCCCATTTATTGCTAGAGCAAAATCTTCTCGTGAAGCATGAAGCATTCTTGCTGCCACATATGCTACTCCATCCAGAGGACGAATCAAACAAGTGAAATTGCAACTCAGATTGCTAACCAAAGGCACTCTCAGTATAACAAATTTTCTACAATCTGTCAAAGCCAAAGCTAATGAACTTGCAGTATTAGGTGCGCCAATTGACAATGAAGACCTGACAGATAAAATTCTTGACGAACTTGGTGATGAGTACCGAGAACTGGTAAGGGTTGTGCAAGCCAGGGAGAATGCCATAAGCTTTGATGAGCTTCATGAAAAGCTCTTGATGTTTGAAGCCTCTCTGCATGCAACTCCCAAAGCTGTTAACTTTTTCCCACCAACAGCCTTACAAGCCATTCGCAACCAGCGCTCTCCCTTTCCCAATGTCAATCGCAGTCTGCCTAATCACTCAAGTTATGGTGGAAACTGGCGTTCATATGGCAACTAGCACTCACGCCACACAGGTCCAAATCAGTTTCATTATGCTCTACCCATACATAACAGCAGTCGACCGACACCAAGGCCATACCTTGGTTATTGCCAAATCTGTGGCATTCAAGGTCATACAGCAAAAAAGTGCCTTTCCTTCCGACTTGCTCCTCTCAACAATCCAAATCCAACCACCACTTCGTGGCCACCACAAGCCAACATGGCAACCTGTACCCCTTCAGTTTCTTCTCCGTGGATGATGGACAGTGGGGCATCCCACCATATTACATCTGATCTTCAAAACCTTGCTCACCATCTACCATATACAGGCACTGATGATGTTTTGATAGGGGATGGTAAAGGTTTAAAAATTACGCACCTGGGGTCCAATCAACTTTCCTCCTCCACTCACTCATTTCATTTAAATAACATCCTTTGTGTTCCTGACATTAAACGCAATTTAATTTCCATATATCAATTCTGTGTTGATAATAATGTCTCAATTGAGTTCTTACCATGGTGTTTTCTTATGAAGGATCTATTGACGGGGGAAATTCGCGCAAAGGGCAAAACCAATGAAGGTGTGTACGAATGGTCATGTGTTGTCGCTCCTCATGCTTTTCCAAGTGTCAAACTCGCTCCAATAAATTGGCATTTTAGATTAGGCCATCCTGCATTTTCTATTTTAAATACCATTTTTTCAAAGCATCATTTAAATTCACATTTAATTTCTAAAGATTTTGTTTGCAATGCATGTCAATGTAATAAAAGTCACAAATTACCGTTTTCTATCTCCAGCTTAGTGTCTCATAATCCTCTTGAATTAATATTTTCTGATGTATGGACCTCTCCTCTATATTCTCTCGATGCATTTAAATATTATGTTATTTTTGTGGATCACTTCACTAAATACATATGGTTTTATCCACTACGAAAAAAATCTGAGGTCAAACCAATATTCATCCGTTTCAAAGCTCTTGTGGAAAATTATTTCAAGACAAAAATTATGACTATATACTCTGACAATGGGGGTGAATACATTGCGTTTAAAGAATTCTTTGCTACACATGGCATCTCTCATTTAACAACAACCTCGCACACTCCTAAACATAATGGTTTTGCTGAGCGTCGTCATAGACATATTGTGGAAACTGGTCTCACGCTTTTAACTCATGCATCATTACCACTTTCTTTTTGGTCATATGCCTTTGCCACCGCAGTTTATCTAATTAATCGCATGCCCACTCCAACGTTAAATACTCATTCACCTTATGATGTTATTTTTCAACGCTCACCACATTATGAAAAACTTAGAGTTTTTGGTTGCTTATGTTATCCTTGGATTCGTCCTTACAATGCATATAAGTTAGAACCCCGGTCCAAACCATGCATTTTCCTCGGTTATTCTTTGTCGCAAAGTGTATATTTGTGCTATGAACCCACCTCCTCCAAAATTATGGTGTCTAGGCATGTAACATTTCTAAGCATATTTTTCCTTATAATTCTTTACATACTACAGACACTACATTGAAATCCACTGCCATAGACATATGGATTCCACCGAAAATCTCAGTTCAAACGACACCTCATGCGCCTTCTACACACTCTTCATCGGCTGCGCCTGATATCTGCACTATCAATGCCACATTTCCTCCGCCAATTATCATTCCACCAACACCAATACCTGCAACCCAATCAACCACATCCTCCCTGCCTACCGTGTCCACTGTCATTCCTCAACCCCAAACTTCCACCCAAACACTGCCTATCTCCTCACAAACTAATACTTTATCCAGTCATTCTATGTCTACCCGATCCAAAAACAACATTCGTAAACCAATCCAAAAACTCACATTCACCACCCAACTCACCCATGACATCACAGAACCAACCACCCTTGCCTAAGCCACTCGTGACCCCAAGTGGTGCTCTGTCATGGTTGAGGAATATAGTGCTTTGATCAGTAATGGAACTTGAACTTTAGTCCCTCCTGCTTGTGCTTTTAATGTGGTTGGTTGTAAATGGATTTTCAGGCTCAAAAGACACAATGATAGAACCGTGGCTCGCTACAAAGCCAAACTCGTGGCGAAAGGATTTAATCAACGTCCTGGCCTTGACTACCACGAGACTTTTAGCCCTGTGGTAAAACCAACAACAATTCGCCTTGTTCTGAGCATTGCTGTCAGCAATGGTTGGCAGTTTCACCAACTAGACATCAACAACGCCTTCCTTCAAGACACCCTTACTGAAGATGTTTACATGGCCCAACCTCCAGGTTTTTCTGATCCAGACAAAGCTGACTTTGTCTGCAAGCTTCAAAAGGCTATCTATGGGCTAAAGCAGGCGCCTCGTGCATGGTATGAAGAGTTAAAGGGGTTTCTGACTGCCTCTGGTTTTTCCAACTCCCTCGCAGATACTTCACTCTTCATCTACAAGCACAGCTCATGTCTTATTTATATGTTGGTGTATGTTGACGACATCATAGTTACAGGAAATCATGCTCACAATGTTAACCAGTTCATCAAAAGTCTAGCAGCTCGCTTCTCGTTAAAAGACTTGGGTTCGCTCACTCATTTCTTAGGCATTGAGGTTCAGACTCATTCTACAAGTGGTTTGCTCCTTTCTAAAAAAAGATATATTATGGACCTCCTACAACGCAACAATATGGCTCTTGCAAAACCTACTTCTACACCTCTGCCTCCTGGCTGCACCTTGACATTGCACATGGGTGTTCCGATGGATGACCCGACCACCTATCATGCCACACTTGAAAGTCTTCAGTATCTATCTCTCACTCGGCCAGACATCTGTTTCGCTGTCAACAAACTTTCATAATTCATGCATAAGCCAACAGACATTCATTGGCAGATGGTGAAACGTGTCTTACGCTATCTGCAGGGCACTGTACAAGAATGTCTGCTACTACATCGTCATTCACCACCTTCACTCCATGCCTTCTCTGATGCAGACTGGGGGGGGGAACAAGGATGACTTATCTTCCACCAATGCCTACATAATTTATCTTGGTCGAAATCCCATCTCCTGGTCGTCCAAAAAGCAACACACAACCGCCCGCTCTTCCACTGAAGCAGAATACCGAGCGGTAGCTGACACAACAGCAGAAATCAGCTGGATTTGCTCTCTCCTAACAGAGCTATATTTTCCAGTAAATAATGCTCCAGTAATCTATTATGACAACATTGATGCCACCCAGCTGAGCTCAAATCTTGTGTTCCACTCAAGGATGAAACATGTTGCTATTGATTTTCACTTCATTCGTCAGAGAGTACAATTGGGTACCCTAAGAGTGTCTCATGTGTCTTCACAAGATCAATTAGTTGATGCGCTGACAAAATCCTTACCTCGCTCACTGTTCTGGCTGCTCAAAGACAAGATTGGACTCATCAATCCCCGTCCATCTTGAGGGGGCATGTAAGCAAGTATCCATGTATATACTATTTGAATTTAAATTCCTAAGAGATAAGGATTAGGATAAGGTTGTAGGTTGATAAGATTGTAGTAGAGTTAAACTCTACTTGCTGTAACTGACTGCAAATTCTCTGCAACATATATATATACATTGCTTGTAGTTAATTGACTACGCAATGCTTCACACAAACCCTACAATATCTTATACTTACCGTATGCTAGGGCTTCAATCTTTCATATGCTGAACTTATAGATTATGGACGAGTTGATATTTTATAATTAATTAGGGCTATTTCCCGGGCCATTATTCCTAGCTTGTAGAATGACTTGATGATCATCTCTGTTAGGCATATAAATTGTGGTGTTGTTGAAATACAATTACTTTCTAACAAGTTTCGTACATTGCAAGAAGCCGAGGGCTCAACCTGGTGCCACTATCTGGTGTGTGTATGTTGGGGCTCGGAGGTCTTCTTTCCTTTTACTAGCCTTCTTCCCATTGATTTTATATCCTCTCAAGAGTCAAGACATGTGATCTTGCCTTAATTCCTTTTTTTAAAAAAAATAATATAAATCATATTTTCAAACCTTACCTAACAATTTAAATTATTGGGTTAAAATGATTCCTTGACATGGTATCAAAACCTTAATAATCAAGCAGTCATGAGTTCGAATCTCACTATCCAAATTTATTTGATAAAAATTAAACACAAGGTAGCATGGGCCTGTGCAAATTTCAAGTATATAAATTATATCTTGGAACCTCACCTAACAATTTGAGCTATTGGATTGAATTGGTTCTTTGACACTTTTCATGCTTATAAAATATATTAATCTCTTCTATCGATTTAATTTATTTCCAAAACTTATCTTCTTTTAACAACACTAAAAGAATTGACAGGAGAACATCATTTTTTTCATATGAACTTTGTATTCCTATTGATATGAATAGTGCGATCATGTCTTTTTTATTAATTTTATTATTTAATAATTAATTGATTTTAAATTGGCTTTTCTATTTTGTTTTGGTTTGTTTTCTATAAGGTTATCACAATCTCAAATAAACATCTTAGTATTTGATTGATGGTCGATTTATAAACATTTATTTTTATTATCATATAATAAAATAAATAATAATTTAAAGAACAAAGCTATTAAATTGTGAAGTCTAGAGCAATTTAATATGTCGTTGTTTTAATATTAAAAAAAATATCATCTTAAAAAAAAATTTAAAATCAATTCACATTTTTAAATGTTGTACAGTTAGTTTCTAGAGAATCATGTTGAAATATCTTTAATATAATTTAATTTAAAATATTAACTAAACAAAGAAAAAAATATCAAGTGATTTTTAGATTAAAAGATTTTTTAATATCAAAGATTTGGAGATATTTTTAGCTTAACTTCTTTTTTATATTCAAAAGATTTTTGTCTGATACATGACGTATCGCGTCTAATAAACTAGTATTATTAATGGAATTGTTTCTTGACCTTGTCATGTGCCTCAATTTTTTATACATGTTTAATCTTTGAGCGTTAAAATCAGTTATAAGATACTCTCTTTCCGTAGAAAAAAAAAGGTTTGACTATCGTCCATGACAGCAAAGCCATGACCTCACTCTAAGATATGTTTACTATTTTGCTATATTTAATTTTTTATATTTAAAATTAATTTTTTATATTTTTATATGTATAGGTTGATATTAAAAATATTGTTAATAAAATTAAAAATATTTTTTTAATCTATTTTTAAAAAAATATTATTTTTTTTTAACTAATAAAATGCAATGCAAAGCTCTAACTCAGACGTCTCTCACTGTCAAGATATCAAAGGCCTACTTCAGCCAAATGTAAAAAAAAATAGAGAATAACATGGTTAGAAGGTTGTTAATATTGTTAAACAGTTAAGAAAATCTGTTACTGTTGGTTAGATTACATAAACAATCTTCTAATCATGGTTGATATAAAAGAAATATAATAGTGTTAGTAAACAGTGAATAAAAAAAGAATACAGAAGCCTTTCTTCTTCCTCTGCACTGCAAAATTTCTCTTTGCTTCTATTCATCTCTATTCTCTGTTTTTCTTCATTTCTCTGTTCATCGTGAAAATCTTGCTGGCTTATCATGGTATCAGAACTTAGGATTCTTGATCTTGTGATCTTCTGCTTCTACATTCTCTGTTTCTGTTTCTAGCATTATTATCTCCTTATCCAAACAATTCTTTCATCATAATCCATCTGTCTATTATATATTTGATATATTCTCAAACTGAAAAATACATCAGCCAATGAATTTGGTGTTCCCTCTTATATTTTCTTTACATCTGCAGCAGCTTTTCTTGGTACTACGTTCTATATTCAGGCTCTCCATGATGAGCAGAAAGTTGACCCTACTGAGTTCAAGAACTCGGATGTTGAATTGGTCATGCCGTGTTTGGCGAGTCCCTTTCCAGCAAAGGTTTTACCATCTTTGGTACTTGGCAAAGATTTGCTGCCTCTTTTTCTTCGCTTGTTTAGAAGGTTCAGAGAAGCCAAGGGAATTATGGTAAATACATTTTACGAGCTGGAATCTCATGCGATCAACTCTTTCTCTGATGGTAATTATCCTCCTGTTTATCCAGTTGGTCCCATTTTGAACCTCAATGGCCATGAACATGATGTGGTGTCAGATAGAAAAGATACTCACAGGGATATCATGCAATGGCTTGACCATCAGCCTTCATCTTCTGTAGTCTACCTGTGTTTTGGGAGTATGGGAAGTTTCGGTGTGGAGCAAGTGAAAGAGATCGCATGTGGATTGGAGCAAAGTGGACACCGATTCTTATGGTCTCTACGTCAACCTCCACCAAATGGCAAGATGGAAGCTCCGAGTGATTATGTGAATTCTGCAGAAGTCTTGCCTGAAGGGTTCTTGGATCGAACATCCGAGATCGGAAAAATAATAGGATGGGCCCCACAGGTGGATATCTTGGCTCACCCATCTATAGGAGGATTTGTATCGCATTGTGGGTGGAATTCTATGCTGGAAAGCATCTGGTTTGATGTTCCAATTGCTACATGGCCATTGTATGCTGAGCAGCAATTTAATGCTTTCCTAATGATTGTTGAATTCGGCTTAGCAATAGAAATTCAAGTGAATTATAGAATGGATGATTGTGAAATTGTTAGGGCTGAGGAAATAGAGAAAAGAATAAGGGGTTTAATGGAGTTTGATATCAAGAAAAGGGAGAAGTTGAAGGAAATAAGCGAAAATAGTAGGAAGGCTTTGATGAAAGATGGATCCTCGTACACTTGGTTAGGTCGTCTGATTCAAGATATGATAGACAACATGGCATGAGTGAAATGTACTTGCTTTTCACATTATCTAATAAACAACATTTGTTGATCTAGTTTGGTCGCCTGTTTCTTTATTAGCATACGCGAGTTTATATATATATAAAATATGAGAGATTTATTAATGCCATTAAAAATATAGCTTAACAGAGAACAGAGTACTAAAAAAATTTAAAGGAGTAAGAAAATTTACTTATAAAACTAAACCCATAACATAATCAAGCATAATGGACCTTGAACAAGAAAAAAAAACTATAATCAGACACCCAAATCATCATTTTTAAGAACTCATTGCTTGGCCAAATGATCTGTTACATGATTATTCTTTCCATGAACATGTTCAAACACACAGAAGAAAGCTTATTTCATGCTTCGGTAATATCATTAAACTCAGTTTGCAAGTGTCAAGGCAACATAACATTTTTTTCTCCTTTAATCCAAGTAATGATATTGTAAGAATCTTACTCCATATCCCATTGATTTGTAGAAGCATAGCATTAGTCAATACTTAAAAGCATAGCTTTTTGAATTGCCCAGACATTGGCTTTATTAGATTTGTTGTTATCCATTTTGAAACCCCACATAAATATACAAAATACAAAAAAATTAGAAATTTTTGGAAAAAAAAATAAAAAACAGTATATCAATAAGAAGAATATATTGGAACACCCAAGAAATTGCCAAAAACTAGTTAAAGAGGATCAAAATACCAAAAGTTGAGAATGTGACTAATGAAGGCTTTGTTAGCTAGGCAATATCAATTTAAGAAGTCAATTAGAATTGAATGTTTAAGGACTCAAATAGAATTTTTCAAGGTTTAATTGAATTTATTGAGGGATTAATTAGAAGAAGGGTTGATTTTTTAAGTCAATTTAGGCTTTAATTGGAAGAAATTGAAGTCTGAATGTCGAATTGCAATTTTAAAGAGTCAATTTGGTCAAATCAGAAACTTAATTGTATAAATATTGAAGTTTGATGAGTAATTAGGAATTTGATTAAAGAAATCCAAAAGTAAGGACCAAAACAAAAAGGACGCGTGAATATAGGGTTTAAAATTGATCAAATTAAGGGCCAAATTGAAGAGAATTGAAAGGTTGATAGTCACTTGAGGGTCAAAATGGACAAATCAGAAACTAAAGGCCAAGATGAAAAAGACATTGAACTTTGGGGCTGATAATTGAGTTTAGCAGGGGTGAAGTTGCATGAAATTAAAAGTTTGAGAGGCAATTATGGGTACAATTAAAAACAATTGAACTAATAAGGACTAAAATGAAGGTTTTCAAATATGAAATTAAAAAAACTCTAATTTTAGGGTTTAATTATGATGACATGTAGTTCGACCACTGTTTAGCTTTTTATTCGGTAGTTTTGGCTGATCGAGTAGGTACCTTTAGGCGAATGGAAGTGACGTTCCCAAACCAGTTCTGGGGCTGTAACCACCACTATTCAACTAAGAAACACATTTTCTCCAAAAATCAGTTACTCCCATCAAACATCTACATCTTATTTTCTTCAACGAACTCGATAACATTTTGTCCCCAATTAGCCATCACTGTATTTTAAGATTCTAGACTGATCGAGTTGACAATTTTAAACGAATGAAAGTGAAGCTACATACCTCCAAATTGATCAAGGTTGGATCCAAATGAAAGGTATGCACCTCCTCTACCAACTTTAAGTGGTCTTCAATGATGATGATGTCGAAGTTGCTCTAATGAAGCCTTGAAAGTGAGTAACTCAGTTATCAATGGTTGTGATACTCATTTCTCAAAACCACTAATATTTTTCATGTGTTCACATTGTTGCGATGTCGCGGTCGCACAAATTAATTACCCTAGCTTAAAACACACAAGATAGTATAGAGCAAGCAAGGGGTCGATCCCACGAGGAAGGTTTAGTTCAGATTTTTATGCTATACATTATGCAATTGGGGGGTTTTGATTTGTGATGATGAAAGAAATTAAACTAGCAAACAAAATCAATTGAAACTGAAATATATCAAGAAAACAAACCTTGGTCGCAAGCACATATCCACCTACAGAAATCAAAACCGATCCTTGAAATGAAACTTCAGTTTATATTCTAAATTTTTTATCTTTTCTTAATGTTGGTTAATTAACGGATCCGCCGTATAACTAACCCTAACCAACAAATAATCACAGTGTCCGCACTAATAATTTAATCCAATGGTAGCCTTAAGATCTAGATAAATTCATTAATCTTAACAACCAAGTTGTTAGCTTGTGTTGCTTTGATCGAATGTTCTGCCTAAGTTTAATAACGTAGTTCCGCTACAATTATCAAGCTTAGTTGCTTCACAAGTTTATATACCACAACTCCGGTTTTGATATCAAACTTAGCAATAGATTGTTCACAATAATAACTCAGAGTCCGCTCTAGCAATTAAGATAAATAATCATAGGAAATATGCATAGGAAAACAAACATACTCATTCATAATACAAACTAAAAATAAATGGAAGAATAAATCTCACAGTTCTTGAAATTTGAAGGTTTTTGCGTCCTTGCAACCAAGAAAACAAGTTTAGCCTTGCATATCTATTAAACAACTACTCCTAAAGATGAAAGAATACATGATTTCTGATTTGTAAAGGGGAGAGTTTGTGTTTCTTCTCTTATGGCTGCCACCCTTCTTTCTTTGATTCTACTGCACTCCCTCTCCCTCTCTCCTGGCTCTCTTAGCTCTCTTTCCTTCCCTCTTGGCTCCCTTAATAACATAAACTTAGCTGTCTATTTATACATAAATTGTAAGTAAGAAAAATCAAAGTTCAAGTGTGAACATCAATAGATGGTGGTAGTGTGAAGGCGGCTGGTGGTTGGCAGTTGGTTTGTGGTTGGTGATTTGAGGTTGGTGGCTTGAGGTTGGTGGCTGCCTTCCTTGACCTTCTAGATTGATTTACTAGAGGAGCTAAATTGCTGAAATTAAAACTTGGATGTCGGTTTGGATGTTTCGGGATGTAATTTGGATTCGTTTCTTCACGAAACCTGTTTGCTAGCAGAATTCAGTTGTTATCTTTGAAAACTCATATCTCCCTCATATGACATTACTGCAATTTGGAGTGTTTGTAGGCCTTTGAGTCAGGAATCCAAAACAATTGAGTTTGCATCAATTGGATGTCTACAAATCCAGATATTCAATTTGGAATGGACAAAGGTTAACACTGGCAGAATGCAAGATTTGATTTTGAAGGATGTGATTTCCATGCTCTTTGTATTTTTATTTTTCTTGACTTAGATTTCCAGAAAGGTATGGATGTTAGCTTTCTAATGCCACTGGAATCACTTCGTTTCGACTTTTAGAGCTCACGCTCTGCACAAAACATCGACTGAGGGTCAAATCTGTCAATTACCTCCAATTTACTCCTTTTTGCATCTTTCATCCAAAAGTGCCTTCAAAACATAAAACAAAGAATATCAAGGCATTTTATATATAAAACATGGACAAAACATTAGGTAGATGTGGGTGAAACTATCAAATAATATGGTTACATCACACACTTCAAGCCTTGTCAGTGGGTTCTTATCAAAGGTTGGTCATGTTTCTCTCAAGATCAAAAGGTCAGAAACAAGCTCATTGGTTTACAAGTTTGGGAAAACCACTAAAATATCCAAAATAAGTTTGTTGCAAAACCACCATTGTAAAACCAGCATTGGTACAGAGTTTACAACTATAAACGTACTTAAAACTCTTCCATTTTAATCAGATAGCCAAACTTTAAGGAAATAGGATCAATTTTTTTTTTTATTAAATCCATAAAACTCTTAGCTTGAAACCTTATAAATACCCCCTGGAAAATCAAGATAAAAAATAAAAAGAGAGGAACAAAAAGGGGAAGAAAAATATTTGATAATGAAAACCTAAATGTGAAGGTTCAAAGGCCTAGCACTAGGTCTCTTCAACTATGAGAGAAAGGAGCAATCTTGAAAAAGAAAGGACAACAACCATTGTTAAAGCTTGGAGGGTATAAAACATTAACTTAATCTAGTAGATAATGTCCATGAGGCACATCTTTAACTTGTTCATGCATGTTTTATAATGTTTCCAAGCATTTTTTTTATTGTATTGATTATGGTTTTGGTTTCAATTAGTACGTAAAATATTGTCATTATTGTTTAAATCTTGCTTGGAGTTATTGATGCTATTACATGCCAAGACAATATGTTTGTGACTGATTTTGATAGAATAAAATGGATTTTGTATTCTGTCAAATATGGCAGTAGGTATTTAATGTCTTTTTAAGGCTTGTTGGTGCATGTTATGGATTCCTAGGTTTTGGTTAAGTTCTATTGAGTGTCAAGATTTCAATTTTGAATTCCACATTGTTAAGCATGTTTGTTGTTTTAATTTGGCACTTTTGGAAAATGAAACTTCATGTATTATATTGATGATTTGATGTTATTTATTAATTCTTTGGATTCAACTACGTTTAGTATTGATAATGTGATTTGTGAGGACCAAAAGCAATATGTTTTAGAAGCCTAAGAGGCTAGTTTTGGGCTTAACAGAAGCTCGGAATTTTTAGGTTGCTGGGTTGAGTTTCTTCATGTTCTTGAAAAAACAGTGTCTTAGCCCTATCATTTGGACCAGCTTTGGTGCACTAAATCATTCAAGTAACTTAATTAGTCAATAACATAGGATTTATTTGCATTAATAACATGTTTTTAGTAATTTTTAATCATAGGCTTTCGGTTTTGAACTGAAACCCTTTTTGATCAAATTGGGACTATTAGTTAATAATCATTGATGTTTAATTTTTTATTATTGTTCAATGATTGACTTATATCCTTTATGTGCTTTTTATTTCATGAAATATTGTCTGGATTAGAATTCATGTTGTTGGATTTAGGATGAATATTCTTCGTGTTTTTCATTTTTCTTTTTGCATTTTGATTCATTTTGTTTAGGATATTTTTTTTTTTTGTGTTTTTTTGGAGTTTAATATGTTTGGCTTTGGTTTTGTTTTTGGTTGTTTTCATATCAACGAGAGTTTTTGGTTCAGTTTAATGTCGAACCAAAGATTTCGGGTCGATCCAGTCGAGTCACCTCGGTCGGGTCAAAATCAGGTCAGGGTTAAGACCCTATTTCGCTTGCAATCTTTTTGCTAAATGGTTTTTGGTTTACGATTCTATTTGACAAACTCCCTTCTAGGCCTGTTTTGGCAATTTTATTATCAAAAAAACAATTGCCGAACAAAGTAAAAAACAATAAAAAAAATACTCGTTTTTCTTGCATAAGGCCAAAAATCCTTAAATTTATTTGAGCATTTCTTTTAAAAAAATCTAAAATACTTTGGCATGTTTTAAAAAAATGATATTGCATGGATTTTACAACAAGTTTGTAAAATTTTAAAGGATTTTGGCCTATATTTTAAAAATATTAAAAATTTATTTTTGTAAAAAAAATATTATTCACTTTTAATTTAAGGATAAAAAAACCTAAAGGAGGTTAATATCCAAAATATTATTAGAGATCCTAAAGATCCTGAAGTAACCCAAAACTCATATTTTCTCTCTTCTCCTTAGCCTTCAAAGTATAGAGAATTTTGACTCTTACAAATAAGTTTTAACCCTAAAATATAACAACTTTAAACTTTTATATATGGACTAAATACATGAGTATTTTGTTTTCTTGATTGAATCCATAATTTAAGACTACCTCAACATATTGTTTTGCTTGATTTTGAAAGGAATTAATCAATTAACCCTTGTTATAAGTCTACATGCATGATAATGTCATGTTGACTTGAAAAAAAACATCATTTTTATATATATGTTGTCAAGCCAAACATAGTTTGAACTGTATAGATAAGCATACCATTAAATAAATTCATTAAATAGTATGGACATACCCTTCCACGTGCTAGCTAGGGCTAGGACTTTCATACATCATGGGCACATTAATATTTTCTAATTAATATATCATTATGCAAAAGAAAAGAGCTATTTTCGTGGCCTTTATTCCTTGCTCGTAGAATGGCTAGATGATCACTATTAGGCATATAAATTGTGATGGTTGTTGAAATACAATTACTTTCTAACAATTTTTTTTTCATATTGCAATAGTTTATGGCTTTGAATTCGGGGATGAAAAACATAAGAGAGGCCGAAGAAGCTAGGTGAGGGCTCTGCCTGGTGCCACTATCTAGCCTATAGATGTTGGGGCTAATCGGTTTTCTTTACTTTTACTAGCCTTCTTGCCCATTAATTTTAAATCCTCTTGTAACGGCCTATAAAATTGTTACAACGATGAAGGCTTGATTTCATTTCAGTTTTGAATCTAAGTGGTTACTATGGTTTGATTTGGTCTTTATTTCCGGAACCAGTTTTTAAGGTTAGCCTTCCATTATGAGTGGTGTGTTTTGTGATTCTGAAACAAGCTTCTTCCAATTTCCTTGCCACAATTTTGAAGGCTCTAGAAATGGATAATTGCATTGTGGAAAAAAGATGTAAGAACTCTTATTTTAGAAAGAAATTAGAATATTCATTGTTAGATTAATTAAGTTGTTTGATTTAACATTAGGTTTTATTATGCCAACTCACCTTTAATTTTTTTTTTTTCTTATTTGATAATAAAAATTATTTTCAAATCAATTTACATGTCAATTAAAATTAAGTTTTTTTCTCATATGATATTAAAAATATACCATGTAGTCTAATAAATTCAAGATAATAAATTATTTTAAAATTTGAATCCAAAAAATTAAAAAAGTAAGCCAATATCCTTGATCACGCAACCTTGGAAAACAAGATGTTATTACATGAGTTAACATTTTAATTGAAGACAATTAACCCTTTTTTCACATAAACAAAGATTAATAAATTTGATGGATCAATATAGATTTGAAAAACTGACAATTTAACTCAAATTAAAGATCTCAATGTTTCCATATATGTGGTAAGGATCATAACTGAAGCTTAATTAATCTCATAAGTCAGTTTAAAATTAAATCTTAAATAGGATGTGGAGTTTTTTTATGAAGTTTAAGATTAAACATTAACTATATATATGTGGAACTTTACTCTCTATTCGTAACAAAGAGTTCCCCTAATTAAAATCTCTTGTGCTATTGAGCAATGGAAACCCAAGACTATCAAGGTGGAACTCCAAAACCTGAAATGGAGGTAATTCATTTTCAAGCTCTATTTTTCCATGTGTGCGTGGACATGTTTATATATATTCCATAAAGCTAAAAAAACCAATGTTTTACCATCAGTTTTTTTTGGATAATCTTACTATCATTTCTTGTTTGTCCCAAAATACTTGTTTGAATTTACTTATAATTATCAAATCTAGTCCTGCAGGTTGACTCAATATCTAAATCATCATAAAAAAATCCTCATAAATTGGGCCAGGTTTTTTTATAAGAAAATATCATTTCAAAGTTGACCCATGACTTGATCAAAACTGGAATTCATTATTAAAATAATTTTAAAATAATTAAAATAATATCACTTTGATTGACTTGAGTCAATCCAGGTTAACATAGTCAACTTGTGAACCAAGTCATGTACCAGACTGAGTTTAAAGAATAAATCATTTGAGTTATTTATTTATTTTTAAAATAGAATTAATTTATTTTTTTCAATTCTATAAAGATAATTTTGAAGAATTTAGATAAAATATAGATGGTGAGACAAAATATGTATTAACTTCTTGCTTGTTTTTCTATAAACATCACCATAATTATATTCAATCTTTGGATTGAAATCAAATAAGAATCCAACTAAGAGTCCTCTTTATTGTTCTGAATGAAGAGGTCAGAGTTGGTGTTTATACCTTCACCGGGTATCGGCCATGTTACATCAACGGTGGAGTTGGCACGGCTACTTGTCAACCGAGACGACCGATTCGTAGTGACAATCATCTTGATGAAGCTACCCTTTGATGAGAAGTTCACAAGCTACTGCAAATCACTCACTGAGTCAACTATTTCTAACAATATCAAGTTCCTTGACCTCCCTCTTCTTGAACAAGCTTTAGATATGAAGGCAAAAGACGTTTTAGCTTTCTACATGGAAACGTACAAACCTTTAGTCAAAGAAGCTCTGGCTCAGCTCATTGAGTCGTCCACCTCAAGCCCTGATAAGCCGCCTCGGCTCATCGGTCTCCTGGTTGATATGTTCTGTGTAACAATGGTAGATGTGGGCAATGATTTTGGACTGCGCAGCTATGTGTTCTTCACTTCAGGTGTAGGTTATTTGAGTCTCTTGTTTTCTATGCAAACCATGAAAGATGAGCAAAATGTGGACTCAACCCAGTTCAAAGACTCCGATACTGAGTTGGTGATTTCAAGTTTTGCTAAACCAATTCCTGCTAGGGTTTTGCCTTCTATGTTTCTTAACAAAGATGTTGTTCCTGGCTTCTTAAATTTTGCAAGAAAGTATAAGCAAACGAAAGGTATTGTGGTCAACACTTTCTTGGAGCTGGAATCCCATGTAATGAGCTCATTTTTTGATGGCTTGACCCTTCCGATATACCCAGTGGGGCCTATTTTGAAGCTCCAACGTGCTGAAGGTGACAAAGGGTTAGATAGGGCTCGTGAGAAAGAGGAGATCAAGAAGTGGCTTGATGATCAACCTCAATCATCCGTGGTGTTCTTGTGTTTTGGAAGCATGGGAAGCTTTGACGAGGATCAGTTGAAAGAGATTTCAAAGGCATTAGAACATAGTGGCCATCGATTTTTATGGTCCCTACGTCGAGCTCCACCAAAGGGTACGATTGTATTCCCTAGTGGTTATGATAATCCAAAGGAAATATTGACGGATGGATTCTTGGATCGAACGTCTATGGTTGGAAAAATCATTGGATGGGCTCCACAAACAGACATCTTGGCCCATCCAGCAGTTGGAGGATTTGTATCGCATTGTGGATGGAATTCTATACTAGAAAGCCTATGGTTTGGTGTGCCAATTGCTGCCTGGCCAATAGATGGGGAGCAACAATTAAATGCCTTTCAAATGGTGGTTGAGTTAGGATTAGGTGTGGAAATTAAATTAGATTATAGGAAGGATTTTTTGAGTGATGATGAAGTTAAAATTGTGACTGCTGAGGAGATAGAAAGAGGTATAAACAGTTTGATGCAGAGTAATAGTGAAATAAAGAGAAAGGTGAAAGAGATGAGTGAAAAGAGCAAGAAAACCTTGATGGAATGTGGATCTTCACACACTTCATTTGGTCATTTTATTGACAATTTGATGAGCTAGTTCTTCTGCTGCAACATTATATTAGGTCCTCTTAGCAGAGGTTTTTTTTGTTCTTTTCCCTTTATTTTGGATAATAGTCCTCTGAAATTAAGTGTAATTTGAAGTTATGTTTGGTTAATATCTTGAAATAAAAAAAAATATATAAAAGATAGAAACATGTTTAGTTGAAGGATCAAAAATAAAAATATAAAAATAAATTTATTTCTATAATAGTTTTCAAATAAATTATATCATATAAAAAGAGAAGGATAGATGAACATATTGTCTCTTTCTCTTGTCTCTTTTTATCCTGGAAGAATAACTATTCGCTGCCTAGATAAATTAATTTCAATAATAATACCAATGGACGATGATATTTCCCTATTAATTACTCTCTAATAAATCCGTACCATATAATTGGTGTTTTGCAATTATCTTTTGCTGAAATTTTATTCATCTTTATTTCTATTGGCTTCTTGAAAAAAGGAGAGAAGCATGCCAGACATCTGGATCAGTTATCTCAATACATATCGTGTGAATAATCTCCCTGATCAGCTTGCATAATAGGGATCTATACTCGGCGACAAATTAAATCAGAACCTCTGATATATTGGTCTGATGTAATATTTTAACCTGTTTTTTGTATAGATTTAGGTTAAAAACAATCAACTTCAAGGACTTCTGATATGTTCATAGAAAATGTCAAAAGATGATGCAGCACTACTACTGTTAGTCTAGAGGAGAAGGTATGAGGACAGGGATATTGTATTCATTCACACGTTTCTCGAAATCTTTTGATCTGTTTGTCTACCAGCAGCATCCTGTGATCTGCTGTGTCTGTATTTGATCAAGAAGTGACAACAAAATTGCTGATGTTGTTATTGCAGCCCAAGGAAGCTTCAGATTTTGACCTGGCCAGGTAAATCTAACAAAGCAGTCCAATATGTCTGCTAAACATAGATTTGGATGTTTGTTCTGTTTCTTTCAAATGGACGTACACATATGATGCCTAAATTTTCTACCACTGAACAATTACCGATGAGAGCAAGATCCTAGTCTAAAAAACCATTGTTATAAAACATGATCTGACCTTGCTGATCAATTCAGTGATCTGCCGAATAGAATTCTAGCCCAGGTCATGTTTTATATCGATCCAAGTTTTGAGAGTTCACTGTGTAAAACCTGATCAATCTTATCAAAATCATTATTAGGCAGACTAGTCTTGATAATAACACATACAGGTGGCTCATACAAGAGTCTTTATTTTTCATTTTTTTGAGCTTCGGATTAGACTAATTTTGGAGAGATTTAAGTCATAGTGATTATTTTAGATAAAATCAACATTCTATTATACTAAAGGGTGGTCTTCTCCCATTTATATCATTATATCACGCATGCAGTTTGAGGCCACCGAAGAGCAAAAAATGTAGACTTCTCAAGAAAATAAAAGGTCACAGCGAAATAAAAAAAAAAGTGTATTGTCATCACATACAGACTTCATACAACTCTTTTGATTATCAAAATTGGCCAATTTTGTAATCCAAGACAATGAAACGAATGAAAGAGATGACATTTACAACACCAAGAAAGTGGTAGGCAAAGGGACTTTCTGTACCTTCATCAAGCCAAAGCTAAGTCAATCATATCAGTACAAGATTTTAAAGAAAAAACACGAGAAAAAGAGGAGAAAAAGGACTCCAGATAGCTAAAGCTTCAAGCCCATTTGGCAAGGAGAGACATACAACAAACTCCTAGAAGAAGAGAAACATTAACCCCAAATTGAAGTGCTCCATTACTTTGCACTTTTGGATGCATAAAATCAGCTGCCAGAAGATCCACAAGTGCCATGTAGATTAGGATACCAGCTGATGCAGCATTGAAAATTCCTTCAACAATAAGAGCATTAGGACTGCTCTCATTATAGACATTTGATATGCCTATGTCAATTGCAATGCCAACTGGGGTTGTTAGAGAGAAGAAGAGTGCCATTATCACAATAGTTTTGGTCTTGAATTTCGCCTAGAAACATAAATACAAGTGTATCAATTGACACATATTTAGAGAAAATAT
>Ga0307518_10001097_pt1 | contig 20342 bp, 22 predicted proteins | sample 25_EM_MG_FD_203889 | JGI IMG/M metagenome (GOLD analysis project Ga0307518, IMG submission 203889) | Populus trichocarpa ectomycorrhiza microbial communities from riparian zone in the Pacific Northwest, United States - 25_EM | ecosystem: Host-associated > Plants > Roots > Unclassified | place...
GCGCTCGCCTTCACCGCGCTGCTCTACCTGGTCGAGCTGGTCGACGTCGTGCTGCCGCTCGACCTCGATCAGAGCGGGGGCATCGTCGCCCGCGAGGTCTCCGATCTCGACGGCGTGCTCTGGGCGCCGCTGCTGCACGCGGGCTGGGGGCACCTGTTCTCCAACACCGTCCCGGTGCTGGTGTTCGCCTTCCTCGCGATGTCCGCGGGTATCGGCCGGTGGGTGCTGGTCACCGCGATCATCTGGGTGCTCTCCGGACTCGGCGTCTGGCTGATCGCGCCCGGCGGCACGGTGACCGTCGGCGCGTCCGGCGTCGCCTTCGGCTGGCTCGCGTACCTGCTGGTCAGGGGTATTTTCAACCGAGCGGTCGGGCAGATCCTGGTGGCCGTGGTGCTGCTGGGCATCTGGAGCGGGATGCTCTGGGGACTGCTTCCGGGTGATCCGAACGTCTCCTGGCAGGGTCACCTGTTCGGCGCGCTGTCGGGTGTCTTCGCCGCCTGGCTGATGGCGCGGGCCGACAGGTCCCAGGCCAGGAAAGCGACCGGCCCCGGTAGCCTCGCCGTGTGACCAAGCCGAGCGCCGACGCCCCGATCGGCGTCTTCGATTCCGGGGTGGGCGGGCTCACCGTCGCCAGGGCGATCCTGGAGCAGTTGCCCGGTGAGCAGCTGCGCTACGTCGGCGACACCGCCCGCAACCCGTACGGTCCGCTTCCCATCGCGACGGCACGCCAGTACGCGCTGGAAGCGCTGGACGACATCGTCGAAGGCGGGGTGAAGGCGCTGGTCATCGCCTGCAACACCGCCTCCGCAGCCTGCCTTCGCGACGCGAGGGAGCGCTACGACGTCCCCGTGATCGAGGTGGTCCTCCCGGCCGCGCGCCGGGCCGTGTCCGCCACGCGATCCGGGCGCATCGGGGTGATCGGCACCGAAGGCACCGTCCGGTCCCGCGCCTACGACGACGCCTTCAACGCCGCGCAGGACGTCGAGATCACCAGCGTCGCGTGCCCGCGCTTCGTGGACTTCGTCGAACGCGGGATCACCACCGGGCGCCAGGTGCTCGGGCTCGCGCAGGGCTATCTGGAACCACTGCTGGACGCGCAGGTCGACACGCTGGTCATGGGCTGCACGCACTACCCGTTGCTCTCCGGGGTGCTGCAGATCGTCATGGGCCAGGACGTCACGCTGGTGTCCAGCGCCGAGGAGACCGCGCGTGACCTCGTGCGCGTCCTCACCGAAGCCGACCTCCTCGCCGAGCGCGACATCCCGCCGCGGCACGAGTTCGTCGCCACCGGATCCGCCGAGCCGTTCACCAGACTCGCTCAGCGGTTCATGGGCTTCGCTCCGGGTGTGCTGGCTCCCACCAGCGCGTAAATCGCCGATTCCGTGCTTAAGGTGTCACAGTGCGTCTCACGATCCTCGGCTGCTCAGGCAGCATCCCCGGGCCCGACGCCGCCGCGTCCGGCTATCTGCTCGAGGCGGACGGGTTCGTCCTGGGGCTCGAACTCGGCAACGGGACGCTCGCCAGGTTGCAGGCCCTGCGCGACCCGTTCGACCTGGACGCGTTGATCCTTTCGCATCTCCACCCCGATCATTGCGCCGACGTCAGCGCGCTCACCGTGCTGCGCCGCTACCACCCGGCGTTGCCGTATCCGGCGAGGCCGCGGCGGCTCCCGGTGTACGGGCCGTCGGACGTGCACGAGCGGCTCGCCCACGCGTACGCCGCGAACGAGGACGAGCGGGCGACCACCGATCTTTCCGACGTCTTCGCCTTCGAAGCGCTGCGGTCGGAGCCCATGGAGATCGGGCCGTTCGAGGTCACCGCGGTCCCCGTCGACCACCCGACCCCGGCGTTCGGCCTGAGGTTCTCGTACGGCGGCAAGACCCTTGCCTACACCGGTGACACGGGCGTCTGCGACACCCTGACCGATCTCGCTTGCGGCGTCGACGTCCTGCTGTCCGAAGCGTCGTGGACCGACTCGCCCGACCGGCCCGCCGGCGTCCACCTGTCCGGCAAGGAGGCGGGCGAGCTGGGACGCAAGGCCGGGGTGGGGCGGCTGCTGCTCACCCACGTCGCGCCCTGGACCGACCGCGACGCCGTCCTCGCCGAGGCGGCCGTCGCGTTCCCCGCGGCCGAGCTGGTCGAGCAGGGCGCCGTCTACGACCTCTGACACGGGGTTCTAGAGTGGCGGCCGTGGCGAGAAAAGACGGCAGGAACGACGACCAGCTTCGCGACATCAAGATCACCCGCGGCTTTCAGCGGTGGCCCGCGGGATCGGTGTTGATCGAATTCGGCGACACCCGGGTGCTGTGCGCGGCGAGCGTCACCGAAGGCGTCCCCCGCTGGCGGGCCGGTTCCGGCCTCGGCTGGGTCACCGCCGAGTACGCGATGCTGCCGTCGGCGACCAACACCCGCAGCGACCGCGAATCCATCAAGGGCCGCGTCGGCGGCCGCACGCACGAGATCTCCCGGCTGATCGGCCGGTCCCTGCGCGCCTGCATCGACCTGGCGGCGTTGGGGGAGAACACGATCGTCATCGACTGCGACGTCATCCAGGCCGACGGCGGCACCCGCACCGCCGCGGTGACCGGCGGCTATGTCGCCCTCGCCGACGCCGTCACCTGGCTCGGCGCGGCCGGCCGCCTCGCCGACCCGCAGCCGCTTTCGTCTTCGGTGGCCGCGGTGAGCGTCGGCGTCGTCGACGGCAGGGTGCGCCTCGATCTGCCCTACGAAGAGGACTCGCGCGCGGAGGTCGACATGAACGTCGTCGCCACCGACGCGGGCACCCTGATCGAGGTGCAGGGCACCGGCGAGGGCGCGACCTTCGCACGGTCCACTTTGGACACCATGCTGGACGTGGCGCTCGCTGGCTGCGAGGAACTGACCCGTCTGCAGACCGAAGCGCTCGCGTTGCCGTACCCCGGCGAACTCCCCGAGCCGCGCCCCGACAAGAAGAAGGGTGCCAAGTGACCAAGCTGCTCCTCGCCACCCGTAACGCGAAGAAGCTCGGCGAGCTCCGGCGCATCCTGGTGGCGGAGGGGATCGAGGGCGTCGAGGTCATCGGCCTCGCCGACGTCCCCGAGTTCCCCGAAGCACCTGAAACCGCTCCGGACTTCGAAGGCAACGCGCTCGCGAAGGCCCAGGACGCGGCCGCCGCGACCGGTCTTCCGGCGATCGCCGACGACTCGGGTATCACCGTCGACGCGCTCAACGGTATGCCGGGTGTGCTCTCGGCGCGCTGGTCGGGAAAGCACGGCGACGACGAGGCGAACCTGGATCTCGTGCTGGCGCAGCTGTCCGACACACCCGACGAGCGGATGGGCGCCGCTTTCGTCTGCGCGGCCGCGCTGGTCGTCCCCGGCGGGGACGAAACCGTGGTGCGTGGGGAATGGCGAGGCTCGCTGATCCGGGAACGCCGTGGTGCCAACGGATTCGGATACGACCCGATCTTCGTGCCCGAAGGCGAGACGCGGACTTCGGCGGAACTGGAACCGTCCGAAAAGGACGCGTCGTCGCATAGGGGGAGGGCGTTGCGGGCGTTGGTGGGGGAGCTGCGGAAGTTGGTGGGTTGAGTCTCGTGAGTGGTAAGGACGGTTCTAACCGTCCTTACCACTCACGAGGCTTTACGCCAGCGAGAGGTCCCGCAGAAGCTTCGCGACGTGCCCGGTGGCCCGCACGTTGTACTGCGCCACCGCGATCTTGCCCTCGGGGTCGACGACGAACGTCGAGCGGATGACGCCTTCGTAGACCCTGCCGTAGTTCTTCTTCTCGCCGAAGGCGCTGTACGCCTTCAGGGCCGTCTTCTCCGTGTCGGAGAGCAGCGGGAACGTCAGCCCTTCCGCCTCGACGAACTTCGCCAGCTTCGCGGGCTTGTCGGGCGAGATGCCGAGCACCTGGTAGCCGGCGTCGTTGAGCTGCGCGAGGCTGTCCCGGAAGTCGCAGGCCTGCTTCGTGCAGCCCGGCGTGCCGGCGTTCGGGTAGAAGTACACGACGACCGACTTGCCGCGGAAGTCGCTGAGCTTGACGTCGTTGCCCTCGCTGTCGGGGAGGGTGAAGTCGGGCGCTTTGTCGCCGGGGGAAAGTCGCTGCTCGGTCATGACGCACACGGTAGCGAAACCGGCGGCGTCAGACCTTCCCGCAGTACTTCGCGGCGACGGGCTCCGACGGGCTCGGCCGCACCTGCAGGCGCAGCTTCACCGGCCTGTCCGGAACGGCGAACGCCAGGTTCAGGTGGACCGACCGGCCGGGCGCCACGTCCTTGCCGGCGTCCGCGACGCCGTTGTAGCCCTGCACCGGGTCGACGACCTGTTTGACCGCCGCGGTCTCGCCGTCGACCTCGCCCGTCACGGAAAGTCCGGAGAGCCGGTACGTGCCGTCGCCGGCGTTCGTCACCTCGATGCCGAAGGCCACCGCGCGCGGGCTCTGCGGATACGCCGACGCGCTGGGGTGGAACGACTTCGGCGCGGAAACGGAGATCGTGACGCCGGTCGCGAACCGGTGCGGGGCGCCGAACGCCAGGTCGCCTTCCGCGTGTGTCGCGGCCAGGCCCTGCGCCGGGGCGTCCGCACCGAGCACGGCGGCACCTTTTTCCGGTGCCGGGACCCCGCACGCGGCCGCCAGCATCAGCGAGCAGGCGGCGATGAAGAGCTTCGGGGTGCGCGGGGGCGCCATGTGCGGTTACTCCAGTCGGAGGTGCGGGTGGGCCGTTCGAGGTAGGTATTACTGCCGAAGAGTCCAGAGTGACGGTCTTCCGCAGCCGAGAGGAGCGGCACGGCCGGGTTGAGGCGCACCTGGTGTACAGCCGTGGCCGATCCGTGATCGGAAGGGTACGGCTAGTGACAGCCGTCACCTCGATGGCACATCCGCGACGGGTCAGACGGCGAAGGCGAAGAACAGGATGAAGATCGCCAGACCGGACACCCAGGCCACGATCAGCCAGCCGAAATCGCGCATCGGATCGACCGCCCGGCTTTCCTCGCCAGGGACGTAGACGCCGCGCTCTTCGAACCAGTCCGCCCACCGGGTCAGCCAGCGAAAGGGGCTTCGAGACGCCATGTGGTCACAGTACGGGCATGGGTGAACCGCGTCAGCCACGGAGGGGCCGCCCGAAAGGGCGAATCGGGCGAACCAGTTATCGCCCACTAGGCCCTTTTGTCCAACTGGTTCACCCGTCAGGCTGTAACGATGGCGCTGGGAATAGATATCTACAGTCGCTTTCAATCCGTTACCAAATGGCAGGCCGTCAAGGATCACGGCGTGACGTTCGTCTTCGTCAAGCTCAGCGACGGCGGTGGCCTCCCGAACGGCGGACGCAACACCGGCGACGCGTTGGTGGCAGGCGCGAGATCCGTCGGAATCCCGGTGGGGGGCTATCACTTCGCCCAGGCGAGTCCTTCGCCGGAGGCGCAGGCCGACGTGCTGATCGGCGAGGTCCGGCGGCTCGGGGCGACCGGATGTGTCCCGATGCTCGACCTCGAGGACAACCCGCCGGGTTCGGGAACGCCGAACATCCCCGATTCGCGCAAGCGGGACTTCTCGATCAGGTTCTGCAACCGCGTGGCGGGGCACGGTTTCCGGCCTGGTATCTACATGAACAACTCGCTCGCCAAGCTGCTGCGCCCGGACCAGTTCGGCGTGCCGGACCTCGTCATCTGGATCGCCCGCTACGGCGCCAGACCCGACGCCGCGGCGGGCCGCTACGACGTGCACCAGTATTCGGACGCCGGCCAGATCCCCGGCATCCGCGCGAGCGGTGTCGATCTCAACGAGTCCTACACGAACGCCCACTTGACCGGCGGCGGCGCCGCCCCGAAGCGGAAGGCGACGACAGAACTCATGGAACGCAGGACCATTCCGGCCAGTCCCTCGACCACCTCCGTGCGGCTGTTCCTCTCCGGCAGCGAGACGGCCGCGATCATCGTCCGCCCGCGGGTCGACGGGGACGGCGTCACCGACGCGCCCGTGTGGCAGGGCAACATCTACGCCTGGGGCAGCGACAAGGTCGGCGTCGGCGGCAATCCCTTGCAGACGCCCGGATTCAACCCGAAGACGGTTTCGCACCGGCGGTACCACCTGCCGGGCGCGGTGTGGGCCGACTTCGAATACAGCTCGAACGTGGAGTTCGAAATCGACATCGTCGGCTGAGCCCGCCTCGAAAGTCCATGCAGGCCTCGTGAGTGGTAAGGACGGTTCTAACCGTCCTTACCACTCACGAGGCCTGAACAGCGGGCCGCGTCCCGGACGGCGTCCACGATGAACTGATATCCCGTGCACCGGCACAGATTCCCCGAGATCGCCTGCCGGATCTCGGCGTCCGTCGGGTCCGGGTTCTCCTTCAGCAGTTCCGTCGCCGTCGCCAGCATCCCCGGCGTGCAGAATCCGCACTGCAGCCCGTGGTGCTTCCGGAACGACTCCTGCAGCGGATGCAGTTCGCCGTCCGACGCCAGGCCTTCGACCGTGACGATCTCCGACCCGTCCACCTGCACCGCCAGCAGGCAGCACGCCCGCGCGCTCGCACCGTCGAGGGTGATCGTGCACGAGCCGCAGACGCCGTGTTCGCAGCCGACGTGCACTCCGGTGAAACCCAGGTCGTGGCGCAGGAAGTCGGCCAGCGTCCGCCGCGGTTCGCAGTCGGCGCGGTAGGTCCGGCCGTTCACCGTCAGGGTGACCGTGATCATGCGTTCTCCTTCGCTCGCGCGAGCGCCCGGCGGGTGAGCACCGCGGCCATCTCGCGCCGGTAGTCGGCCGGAGCGTGGAGGTCGCCGGGCGGATCGGTCGCCGCGGCGGCGAGGTCCGCGGCGAGAGCGATCGCCTCGTGGGTCATGGCGCCGCCGGCGAGTGACTCTTCGGCAGCGGTGGCCCGGATCGGTGCCGGACCCGCGCCCGCGACGGCGATCCGCGCGGATTCGCAGACCTCACCCGCCATCGTCACGGTCGCGAAGACGGCGACCAGCGCGAGATCGCGACTTCGCCTGCTCAGTTCCTCGACGGCCCAGCCGCCTCGATGCGACGGCACCGAAATCCGCGTCAGCAGCTCGCCCCGGCGCAACGCCGTCCGATGCGGGCCGAGGAAGAAGTCCCGCGCCGCGACGATCCGTTCCCCGGAAGCGCCGCGGACGAGGAAATCGGCGTCGAGCGCGACCATCACCGCGGGCAGTTCCGCGGCCGGATCGGCGTGCGCGAGACTGCCGCCGATCGTGCCCCGGTTCCGGATGGCCACGTGCCCCACGTGGCCGACCGCGTCGGCGAGCAGGGGGACTTCGGACCGGACGACGGCGGACGTCTCGATCGAGCGGTGCCGGGTCAGCGCGCCGATCTCCAGCCGTCCGTTCTCCTTGCGCAGAAAGGAAAGTTCGTCGAGACGGTTGATGTCGACCACCAGCGAGGGGCGAGCTTGGCGAAGATTCAGCAACGGCACGAGGCTCTGCCCGCCTGCCAGCACCAGCGCGTCCGGGGTGCCCAGTGCCTCGATGGCCTCGTCGAGCGACGAAGCCCGCAGGTACTCGAACGGCGCGGCCTTCACCGGGCCGCTCCCCGCTTCAGCGCGGCCAGCAGCCGTGGCGGCGTGATCGGCAGTGAGGTGATGTCCACGTCGTATTCGCGCAGCGCGTCCTCGACGGCGTGCGCGATCGCCGCGCCGCCGCCGATCACGCCCGCTTCCCCCATTCCCTTGAACCCGCCGGGAACGTGCTCGGCGGGAGTCGTCATATGCGACACGGAGAACGGCGGGATCTCGGTCGCGGTCGGCAGCAGGTACCCGGTGAACGACGTGGTCTCCATCCGCCCGTCGGCGCCGTAGACCAGTTCCTCGTACAGTGCCCCGCCGATCGCCTGCGCCGCGCCGCCGTGCAGCTGCCCGTCCACGATCGTCGGGTTGATGACGGTGCCGCAGTCGTGCGCGATCAGGTAGTCCAGCAGTGTGACGACGCCGGTCTCCTTGTCGACTTCGGCGAGGACGGCGGTGCAGCCGAACGAGGTCGCGACGTTGACCGGGTCGTAGACCTCGCGTTCCTCCAGCGTCGGTGTCTCGTCCTCGGGCCAGACGCCGTTCAGCCGCCGGTACGCCGCGTCGCCGATCGCGGCGAGGGTGACCTGCCTGCCGGGTACGCCTTTCACCGCGACGACACCGTCCTCAATGGACAGATCGTCGGGCGAGACTTCGAGGATGTGCCCGGCCACCCGCAGGATCTTCGCCCGCAGCCGGGTCGACGCGTTCAGCACGGCCGCGCCGCCGACGGCCGCCCCACGGCTCGCCGCCGTGCCGTAGCCGGTGTACGGACAGCTTTGGGTGTCCCCGGAGAGCACGGTGACGTGATCGAGCGGAACGCCGAGCGTATGCGCGGCCACCTGCGCCAGCGTCGTGTGGATGCCCTGCCCGATCGCGGACAGTCCGGTGTGGACGGTCACGTGGCCGGTCGAATCGACCCGCACGACCTCCTCGTCGAACCCGGAATGGCCCAACCCTGCCAGGTTGATGATCCTGCTCGGCCCGAACCCGGTCAATTCGTTGTGGAACGCGTACCCGATTCCGACACCGTCTCCGCGACGTTCGGCCCAGCCCGCGTCTTCGACGGCCTTCAGGCAAAGATCGAGGCAGTCCTCGTAGCGCCCGCTGTCGTAGACGAAAACCGGGCCCTGGTACGGGAACGCCTCCGGTGGGATGAAGTTCTTGCGCCGCACCGCGTGCGCGTCCATGCCGAGACGTTTCGCCAGCCGCTCCACCAGATGTTCGTGCACGAAGTTCGCCTTCGGCAGCCCGTAGCCGCGGAAAGAACCGTACGGCGACCGGTTCGTCATCACGGCGACGAGGGTCAGCTCCGCGTTCGGGATGGCGTACGGCCCGGTCAGCAGGGCGGTCGTCGTCCAGCACGGGCTGGCGCCGACGGTCCCGAGCACGCCGCCGAGGACGCCGTACACGGTGGCGCGCAGGCCGGTGATCGTGCCGTCGTCCTTGGCCGCGAGCTCGACGTCGATCTTCTGCTCGCGCGAGTGCGCGTTGGCGACGAAGCTCTCCGCCCGGTCCTCGATGAGTTTGACCGGTTTCCCGGTGCGTCGCGAGAGGATCGCCGCGACGACTTCCTCGGCGTAGAAATCGAATTTGTTCCCGAAGCCGCCGCCGACGTCGGGCGTGCGCACGCGGATCCGGTCCATCGGGAGCCCGAAGACCTCGCCGAACAGTTCGCGCGCGAGGTTGGGCGCCTGCGTCGCGAGCCAGACGTCGAGCCGGTCGGTGAACGGATCCCAGGTCGCCACCACACCCCGCGTTTCGATCGGCGTGCCCATCTGGCGGGCGAACCGGAACGACTCGGTGAGCACGACGTCGGCCTCGGCGAACGCGGTGGCCACGTCACCCATCGGGATGGTCCCGGTGCCGACGATGTTGTCCGGCCAGTCCTCGTAGAGCTTCGGCGCGTCGTCCGCCAGCGCCTGTTCGAGCGTGCCGGCGGCGGGGAGTTCCTCGTACTCGACTTCGATCAGTTCCAGCGCGTCCTCGGCGGTCGCCCGGTCCTTCGCCGCGACGGCCGCGACACCTTGGCCGTGATAGCGCACCTTGCCGATGGCCAGGGCGTGGGTCTCGGGCGTCCGCATATCCGGCAGATTCGACCAGATCACCGGTTGGGGTGTCTTCGTGATCGCCCGGACGTCCTCGCCGGTGATCACGGCGAACACGCCGGGATGGGCTTCCGCCGCGGTGGTGTCGACGCGCAGGATCCGCGCGTGCGGCAGGGGACTCCGGAGAACGGCGGCCTCCAGCATCCCCGGCGGCCGCACGTCGTCGATGTACTGCGCCCGCCCCGTGAGCAGACGGACGTCCTCCTGCCGGGTCACGCTCGCGCCGATCAGCCCCATGGCCTCACTTTTCCGTACCGGGGACCCCTCGCGCATCGTGCACACGGGTCATGGCCTCCCGATCGGACACCGGGAGCCACTGCCGCTCCGGATCGAAGGGCCGGTAGGCGGAGCGGACGTGCTCGATGAGCCGCGGGAGCGTGGGATGCCGGTTCTCGTGCCGCCACAGCAGCGAGAACGGGTACACCGGTGTCGGGTCGACGAGCGGGATCTGGACGACGTCCGGACGCCAGGGCACGTGCATCTTCGCGCCGACGAAACCCAGCCGGTCCTTGGACTCGCCGATCACCTCGATGTGGTGCTCCAGCCCGAAGTTCGGGCCGTCGGTGTCGACCAGGATGCCGAAGGCCGGGCACAGTTCCGCCCAGAACTCCGTCCACTCGCCGGCTCGCGCGTTGTAGGGCATCCAGGCCGTCAGGCCTTCGAGTTCCGCCATCGCGACCTTTCGCCGCCGCGCGAGCGGATGCCGCCGCCCGACCAGCAGGTTCACCGGTTCCAGATAGGCGGGCGTGCGGCCGAGCCCCGGATCCGGCACGGCGCTGACGCGGGCGAAGGCGGCGTCGACGGACTCGGGCAGCATCGACCGGCGTACCGAGCCCAGGCCGGGCGTGACGAGTTCCAGTTCGTCGTCGTGGTCGGCGTGGAAGGCGCGGACGACCTCCATGGTCGCCAGCCGCGTGCCGAGGACGTCGACGCGCAGGGGACGTCGCCTGCCCTGAAGACGCTCGACGGCTTGGTCCGCGAGGCTGATCAGCGCCCGAGCGTGCTTGAGGAACTCCTCGCCGTCTTCGGTCGGCTCGGCGCCTCCGCGCGTTCGAGACAGCAGCCGCACGCCGAGATCGGTCTCGAGTTTGGCGACACGTTTGGAGACCGCCTGCTGGCTCAGGTCCAACCGGATCGCGGCCTCGCTGAAGTACCGTTCCTCGGCCACCGCGACGAACGCGCGCACGGCGCCCAGATCCAGTTCTCTTCCCGGCGTCACGCCGCGCTGCGCCGCGGCGTCCTGAGCTGCCCGATCTCCGACACGTTCTTCATCAGTTCGGCGTTCGACCACACGACAGTGTGACCGAAGGTCAGCCGGTTTACGGTGCGGGCATGAGTCCCTATGTCGCGCAGCGGAACGGCCGGACCGCGACCGCCGAAGATCTGGCGCCGCTCGCCTTCGCCGGCTTCGCTCACTTCACGGCCATGCAGGTGCGTGACGGCCGGGTCCGCGGTCTCGACCTGCATCTGGATCGGCTCCGGACCGCCTCGCTGGAACTGTTCGGCGACGCCCTGCCGGACGACCGGATCCGGTCGTACCTGCGCGCGGCGCTGAAGCCCGGACCCGCCGACGTCTCCCTCACCGTGACGATCCACCTGCCGGGTGACCTCGAAGTCCTGGTGCGCACCCGGCCCCCGGCGTCCGGTCCGGCGGGACCGCTGGCACTGACCGCCGTCGAACACGAGCGCGTCCTGCCCGCCATCAAACACACCGGCGAGATGGCGAAGACCTACTTCCGGCGGCGGGCCGTCGCCGAAGGAGCCGACGACGCGGCGTTCGTCGATCGCCGGGGCAGGCTGAGCGAGGCGACGATCTGGAACCTCGCCTTCTCCGACGGCGACACGGTGGTGTGGCCCGACGCCGACCTGCTGGCGGGGACCACGATGGGCATCGTCCGGCGACGGCTGGCGGCGCTCGGTGTGCCGCAACGGATCCAGGAGGTCAGGCTCGCCGACCTGCCGGGGCTCACGGGCGCGGTGGTCATGAACTCGTGGACGCCGGGGATCGCGGTGCGCCGGATCGGCCCGGCTCCGCTGCCGGAAACGTCGTCGTTCGTCGAGACGCTGCATCAGGCTTACGGAACTGAACCTCTCGTGACGCCGTAAGCCGGTTGACCGCGCTGCCACAGTGGGCAGTCGTGACCACTCATGACAAGGACAGACAGGAATTCCTCCGGCTGGCCGGGCTCGCGACGCCGATGGCGCTGCGCGTCGCGGTCACATTGGGACTGCCCGACCGGCTGTCCGGCGACGGCGCGGCCGCCGGCGAGCTGGCGGCGGAACTCGGCCAGTCCCCGCTCGCGCTCGATCTGCTTCTGGGGCACCTGACCACGCTCGGCGTCCTCGAACGGACGTCGTCCGGCTACCGCACCACCGCGTATGGAGCGAAACTCCGCGCCGACGCTGGAAACGGTCTCGCTGGACTTCTGGACATCAACGCCGCCGGCGGTCGGGGCGAGCTGGCGTTCGTCGAACTCGCGCACAGCGTCGCCACCGGCGAGGCGGGCTACGTTCGCCGCTACGGCAAGGACTTCTGGGCCGATCTCGCCGAAAATCCCCATCTCCGGGAGACGTTCGACCGGCAGATGACCCAGCGGTACCTGACGCAGGTGCCGCGGTTCGTCGCCGGGTTCGACTGGTCGCGTTTCGGCTCGCTCGTCGACGTCGGCGGGGGTCACGGCAGCCTGCTCGCCGCGATCCTGAAGGCCAACCCCTCGATGCGCGGCCATCTCGTCGATCTCGCGCCCACCGCGGCCGCCGCCGAAAGGGAACTGCGCGAGCAGGAGCTCGGGGACCGGGTCGAGGTGAGCGCGGGCAGCTTCTTCGACCCGCTCCCGGCCGGGGCGGACGCCTACCTGTTGTCCGACATCCTCCACGACTGGGACGACGAGCACGCCCATCGCATCCTGGCCCGATGTGCCGAAGCGGCCGGTGCCGGAGGCCGTGTCCTCGTCATCGAGGCGGTCGGCGGACTCGGGGCCCAGACCGAGTGGGACCTGGTGATGCTCGTGCTCTACGGCGGCCGCGAGCGGCGTCTCGACGAGCTTCGCGAGCTTGCCGCCGCGCACGGCCTGGTCTTCGACTCCATCACCACCCTGACCGAGCAGCGCAGTCTGCTGGAGTTCCATCGCGAAGATATTCCTTGACAAGAATATTCTGCTGAGTGAATACTTCTCGGCATGGAGCAGATCGCAGCAGCACTGGGAGACGGAGCGAGGTGGCGCCTCGTCGAGCTTCTCGCCGAGCGGCCCCGGTCCGTCGGTGAGCTCGCCGAGCTGACCGGCCTGCGGCAACCGCAGACCACCAAGCACCTGCAGACCCTCGCCCGCGCCGGGCTCGTGACGGTGTTCCCGCTCGGGCAGCGTCGCGTCTACGCGGTCGAAGCGGGGCCGCTGAAGGATCTCGAAGGGCGGCTGCGGACGCTGATCACGACCATCGAGGCGAACGCGGGCGAGCGAGACGTCCTCACGCGCTATCAGGCCGCGATCGGTGCTGACACTGAGAGCGCGAAGCACGACCGGTGGGCGGACGGGCGGGCGTTCTCGTTCGACCGTCTGCTCGCCGCGCCGCGGGACGACGTCTGGCGGCACTGGACCGAGCCCGCGCTGCTCGCGTCCTGGTGGGCTCCGCCATCGATGACCGTCACCGACTGCGTCATCGAGCCGAGGGCGGGCGGTCGAGCCGTGCTCGACTACCGGGACGCCGAGGGGCGCTACCGGTCCGCGGGGGAGGTCCGTGCCGCGACCGAACCCGAACAGCTCGAGTTCGACCTCTCGGTGCTGGACGCCAAAGGGGACACCTTCTTCACCGGTCACTACGACCTGCGCTTCACCGAGGCGCCGGGCGGGACCCGGCTCCGGCTCGACCTGCGCATCACCGAAACCACCGTCGAGGCCGTCCCGTTCATCGCCGGTATCGAAACCGGCTGGGGCCAGGTGCTCGACAACCTCGCGACACGACTCATCAAGGAAAAGGACTGAACGACATGACGAACCACACCGGCCGCCGCGTCACCGCCAACATCAGCCTCACCCTCGACGGCCACTACAGCGGCCCCGGCGGCCCCGGCGACATGGGCGCGATCGTCTCGTACGCCACCACCGACGTCGCCCGCGCCCACCTCGGCCGCATCCACGAGACGGCGACCACCGCGGTGCTCGGCAGACTGAACGCCGAAGGTTTCCTGGGCTTCTGGCCGACCATCGCCGCCGACGAGAACGCCGACCCCCGCGACCGCGCCTACGCGAAATGGCTCACGGACGCCGAAAAGGTGGTCTTCTCGACCACGCTGACCGAAGCGCCCTGGGACCGCGCCCGCGTCGTGAACGCCCCCGTCGCCGAGGTCGTCGCCGACCTCAAGGCGGACGGTGAAGGCGACATCCTGGTCAACAGCAGCGCCAGCGTCATCAAGGCCCTGCTCGCGGACGACCTGATCGACCGGCTGTACCTGATGATCTGCCCCGAGATCACCGGCGGCGGACAGCGGCTGTTCGTCGACGGGCTGCCCGCGTCGAAGTGGGCGCTGGCTCATCAGGAGGTCGGGGAACTGGGGGAGATGGCGCTGGTCTACGACCGGGTGCGGTGAGCGACCTGAAGGTCGGTCGCGCCGAGGCCGCCTGGAGCGCGGACCGGTATCGGCGTCGGGTCGCATGTGCGCGGGTTGAACAGTGCTTACTGCAACACGTTCTGGATGGCTTCGACGGTCTTGATAGCTGGGGCTGCCGCCTCGCCTGCCTCCTGGATGCCACCCAGGATACTGGAGATCAACGCGCGGATCTTCGATCGCGCAGGAGTAGCACTCTCCGCCTCTGCCTGAGCCATATTGGCCAACTCGATCTGGACGTCACTGCCCGATTCTAGTTTGGGACCAAGTGCTTCGAGCTGGTCTATAAGGCGCCCCACGAGAGTTGCCAGGTCGTCGCCGGTAACTTGCTTCGCGTCGCCGAATTCCGAGTTCTTGATGTTGATGTCGCGTCCTACGGCACCGCGGACCTGTGCTTTTTCGCCGATCTCGATGTTGTTGTCTCCCATGATAATCTTTCCTCCGTTGGTGTTTACCACGTTGATATACTGAGTCGGTGCTCCGTTGCTGCTTGGTCGAGCGCGACCGACATCTGCTGCTTCGGTGACAAGTCGGGTCAGGCTGGGCTTCACGTTGGCGAATGCCTTGGCTATTGAAGCATTGACGTCGGGTGACGACTCGGCATGCGCTCTCGACATGCAGGCTAGTAAGTTTCGTTGGGGAAGGCAATCGTATTGAGTCTTGAGAATCCGCTTCGAGCTTTCGTGCAGGTAGTCCCTTAAGTGTTCGGATTCGTCTGGGTGTATTTGGCTCGTCAGGCAGGCGCGAAGCACCGAAGTAAATGCCTGCAGCTCGCAGTGCAGCCGCATCGCATGGACTCGAACGCGGCGGATCGCATCTGGTGAGCTCCTCGGTCCGTGTGAGATGACCCAGAGTGCGGCGGTATTGTCCGACGGTGGCGACCATCGATGTTCGAGGAGTACGCCACTTTCGGGGTCCTCCATGATCGTATCCATGCCATTCCCACGAAGACCGCGCCTTTCTATGAGAATGAGCGGTGGACCTGGCACGACCATCAGACCGCGGGCGCCTGGTTCCTCGTAGGCCACCGGCATCGTCGACGCCAAGTACAGACGAGCTGCAGAAAGACCTACTTGTGCCAGCGGCTTCTGTGTGGATCCGCGTGCTCGAACTGGTAGTGTTGAGACTGTTTCGGCAATGTCATCGATATCAAATCGACTTGAAGCTTGAAATGAAATCTCGATTCGGCCGACTGTGCCATTGGTGAAGAGGTGGCGATATCTCGGTACTAGTCGCACTCTGGGGTTTCGGGTCGGCGAACTGGTAAATGTTATCGCGGACGAGGCGTCGCAATGGTATTCTTCCCCTGACCAGGGGTGCAGTCCGCCGCCCGGCGTCAGTCGTACCATCCCGAAATTCCGGACGAACTCATGGCCGATGAGGGGGAGTGGCCATGCCGGGCGCGGCAAGCGAGAAAGTCCTTCTTTCGGTAAGAACGGGCGAAGGTCGACAAAGGGTATTTCTGCGACTATGTGCAATCAGGCACCTTCGGCAAAGAAATAGTCCCCCACTCGCGAATCAGCAGGGGACAGGGCCGCATGTGAGTTGATTCGTTTCGTACATGGAAATTAGTTAAGCAAAAAAACGCTAATCTAGTTTCCTATGTGATCTTCGTGTTCTTGTAGCCAATTTCACGATCCTTTCCTCTTGTGTTTTATGGACTCCTACCTAGGTATATGTCCTTATGGTGGCATCGGCACTCCTCGTTCTGATCCGATGTAGTTTCCTATGGAGCATTTCTGCGGCCAAGCGGGTGAATCACCGACGGAGGAGGACCCGTTGCCCTGTCGCCGTGACGGTAGTCACACTGTGCCACGTTCTCGTCTGCGCGACAACGTGGTGCCATCGATGGTCGGGACCTTGTCGGCGATCGCGACACTTCTTTGATCAACGGATTGGCCGGATGGTCAATATGCCGAGAGGGTTACGGGCTGGATGACCGGAAGTCAGGCGCTGTCGTCGCGGGGATGACATCGCCGGCGAAATTGTGACCACGAAGTCACGTAGGGCTACCGTGTGCCGCCGTGGTGGCTCGGGGATGACATCCGGTTTTGGATAGGGCCCAACGAGCTGTTGATCGTCGGCTGAATGCCTGGCAGTTCCTCGCACACCCAGGCATGGGTGTGCGAGTGCCCGGGCGAGGCGCCGCCGATATGCCGGAGGGGTGGGCCCGGAGAGACTCGAACTCTCACTGGCACGGACCTAAACCGTGTGCCTCTGCCAATTGGGCTACGGGCCCCCAGTACTGCCCCGAAATCGTAGCGTGCGACACGATCCGCGTTTCTCGGCGTGGCCGGTGCCACGGTGCGGGGTGGCGTCCTCTAACGTGGGCTTCCAGCAAGTCCGTCGCGGCGAGGAGGACACGTGGCTCGCGATCCCGAGACCATCGAGCGTGAGATCGAGCAGGCCAGGAACGCGCTGGTCGCCACGCTCGACCAGCTGGGCACGAAGGCGAACCCCGCGAAGCTGGTGGATTCCGCGAAGACCGGTCTGCGCGCGAAGCTGGACGAGCCCAAGGTGAAGTACCCGCTCATCGGCGGGGCGGTGCTGATCGGCGTGCTGCTGATCCGCAAACTCCTGAAGTAGGTCTCAGGAGGTCTGGGCCGCCTTGGCGGGTGTCTTGGCGGGCTCGGGCTTCTCCTTGGACTTCGCCTCGTCGACGGCCTTCGGGAGTTCCTTGCCCTGGGGCACCGGAGGCTTGCCGCCGGTCTTCTCCTTGGCCTTGCCGTTCGACGGCGGGGGAACCTCGAGCGGTTCGATCTCCGGGAGCGTCAGCCTCGCCGTCATGTAGGCGGCGGTGAACTCGAGCGCGCTGCCGTTCAGCAGGTGCACCACGGTCGAGTGTTCCGGCGGGGACAGTTTCTCGACCAGCTGGTCGGCCCGGTCCCGTGCCGCGATGATGCCCGGCGCGCGGCCGGTCAGTTCCTTGCCGGAGCCGCTGACCGTTATCTTCCAGTCGTCGTCCTCCTGGACGTACGACGCGGTGATCGGTTCGGTCATCCGCCTCACCCCTCTCCTCGCGAGCAAGCGTCACTCAATGGACCTCGTCACGCCGCCGTCATGACGCCACTTTCGGGTGGTGGCGCCCCCTCCTGACGGAGGCCGCGACTGTCCATCAGACTTTCTACAGTGTCATCGATACAGTAGGACAACTCTGTGTCACAAGACACTGGCGGCAATGTGCTCTGAGTGACGACCGAATGGCCTAATGCACGAGCATCTTCACAGTCGTTTCAGCGGGCCCTCGCCGACAGGCCCGACCAGAGGATGTCCATCGCGTATCCGGTCGCCGTTTCGGGGTTGACGTCCTCGTGCCGTTCGCACCAGATCGCGAGCCGTTCGCAAGCCCCGACGACGAACTCCGCGGACGCCTCGGCGCGGAGGTCGTCGGCCTGGTCGAGGTGGTCGCTCATCAGCGCGGCGATCAGGTCGGTCTGCTGGCGGCGGGTCTGTTCGATCTCGTCGGCGGCACCTGTTCCGATCAGCGCCATCTCGTGGCGGAGCAGTGACCAGGCCTGTCGCCGTTCCCGGATGAAGACGAAGAACGCGAGCAGTCCGCGTCGCAGCGCGTCTTCGGCGGACGTCGCGCCGACGGTCGCCCGTTCGGTGACCTCGCGCAAGGCTGTCCGCGACTGCTGGATGCAGGCGAGCAGGAGCCCCTCTTTCGAGTTGAAGTACTCGTAGAGCATCGGCTTGGAGACCCCGACGCGTTCCGCGATGTCGTCCATCGACGCCGCGCTGTAGCCGCGATCGGCGAAGACTTCCTCAGCGATTTCGATCATTTGCCGCATCCGCTCCGCACGGGGCATGCGTTTGCGCTTCGCCGTCGTCACCACAACACTCTACCGAAGGTAACCTACTTCGAGTAAGGTGAACTCCCGGTAACAGGTAAACGCGAAAGAGAGGTCGGGTCATGGGCAACCGCACCGAGACCGGTGTCGTCATCGTCGGAACCGGCTTCTCCGGGCTGGGCATGGCCATTCAGCTGCGGAAAGAAGGTCGCGAGGACTTCGTCATCCTGGAGAAGGCCGACGACGTCGGCGGCACGTGGCGGGACAACACCTACCCCGGCTGCGCCTGCGACATCCCCTCGCATATGTACTCGTTCTCGTTCGAGCAGAACCCCGGCTGGTCCCGCGCGTACTCGCCGCAGCCCGAGATCTGGCAGTACATGCGCGACGTCGCCGCGAAGTACGACCTTCACCGCTTCATCCGCTTCGGCCAGGAGATGACCGGCGCCCGCTGGGACGCCGACGAGAACCGCTGGCACGTCGCCTCGAAGACCGGCGACGAGTTCGTCGCGCCCGCGCTGGTCGCCGGGGTCGGCGCGCTGCACCTGCCGCAGATCCCGAAGCTGCCCGGCATCGAGCGTTTCAAGGGCCGGGCGTTCCACTCCGCCCAGTGGGAACACGACTACGACCTCACCGGCAAGCGGGTCGCCGTGGTCGGCACCGGCGCGAGCGCGATCCAGTTCGTGCCTCAGATCGCGAAGGACGTCGCCGGGTTGACGCTCTTCCAGCGGACGCCGCCGTGGATCATGCCGAAGCCGGACCGTGAGATGCCTGAAGCGCTCCGGAAGACGTTCAGTTCGGTGCCGCTGCTGCAGCGTGCCTTCCGTGACGTTCTCTACTGGGGCCTCGAAGCCCGCGCGATCGGTTTCAACGGGCAGCCGTGGGTGATGAAGATCGGCCAGCGCATCGCGAAGCGCAACATCTTCAAGAGCGTCAAGGATCCCGAGCTGCGCCGGAAGCTGACGCCGGACTACACCATGGGCTGCAAGCGGGTCCTGGTCTCCAACGACTACTACCCGGCGCTCGCGCGGGACAACGTCGACGTCGTCACCGACGGCGTGAAGGAGGTCCGCGAGCACAGCGTCGTCGACGGCGCCGGCGTCGAGCACGAGGTCGACGCGATCATCTACGGCACCGGATTCCACGTCACGGACGCCTTCGACGATCTGGAGATCATCGGCCGCGACGGGCGCAACCTCGGCAAGGAGTGGGCGACCGAGGGGATGCGGACCTATCAGGGCATCACCGTGTCCGGGTTCCCGAACCTGTTCTTCCTGCTCGGCCCGAACACCGGGCTGGGGCACAACTCCGTGGTCTTCATGATCGAGGCGCAGATCTCGTACGTCGCGCAGGCGCTGCGGCTCGCGCGCGGCAAGGCGCTCGACCCGCGGCCGGAGGCGCAGGAGCGTTTCAACGGCGAAATCCAGCGCAAACTCGCCAAGGGGATCTGGACCCAGGGCGGCTGCAAGAGCTGGTATCTCGACGCGAAGGGCGTCAACCGCACGATCTGGCCGGGCTTCACCTGGCGGTACTGGCTCGACACCCGCAAGGTGCGCCGCGAGGACTACGAACTCCTCGGCTGAGGAAAAAGGGGGAGGGTCCGTGAAAGCCAAGATGGGGGGCATGGCCTTCACGGACCGGGGAACGCCGCGCTCATGAGGGGTTGAGCCGGCGAAGCCTTCCGATGAGATCGACGGTGGGGATGCCACAGAGTTCGGCCATCCGTTCCAGCGCCGCGAAATCGAGGTGGACCTCGGCCGAGCCGTTGTCATTCGATCTCTTGAGCCGGTCGTCCGCCCACCGTCTCAGGGGGAGCAGCTCCTGCTGCTCGTCCTTGATCACCAGGCGCAGGTCGATCCGCACCCGGCCCGGTTCGTCCACGAACACCCGGCGATGCACCTTGGCCAGCAGATCCTGTGGCAGCTCGTCCATCGCGACGCACAGTTCGACCAGCCGCACCACGGAACAGTGACGGGTGCCCAGCTCGTAGGTGGCCAGCGTCTGGAGCGAGATCTCGCTCTGCAGATGCTGGTTCAGTTCCTTGCGTGTCCAGCCACGTTTACGGCGGAGCTTGCGGAGCTCGTCTCCGAGTATCCGCTGATAGCTCTCAGCGTCGATCAGCACTCCCCATCCCCTGCCTTGCCAACCTTCTCCACCGCCCGTCCCATGTGACAAAACCCGGGACGAGCGCGCTCACGTGTATGAAAGTCGGCAGGGGCGCCGCTCTTACGCGGTTTCGGGGGTGGTTTTCCTATCGATTTTGGTCCGCTGGGCCGAATGGGTGAAGGAACGGCGTGCGGAGGGCCCGTTTCGGTGGCCGTCAGGGGTCATCCGGCCGT
>Ga0307518_10001098_pt1 | contig 20335 bp, 9 predicted proteins | sample 25_EM_MG_FD_203889 | JGI IMG/M metagenome (GOLD analysis project Ga0307518, IMG submission 203889) | Populus trichocarpa ectomycorrhiza microbial communities from riparian zone in the Pacific Northwest, United States - 25_EM | ecosystem: Host-associated > Plants > Roots > Unclassified | place...
GATAAACTAGAGATGCAAACTACTGGGAGATTTGAAGAACTTAACTTTGAAATAACCAGTAAATTATTAGTCCTGAACTACTAGTGTGTTAGCATGCATCCATTTCTAGGGTACAGTCTACTGTTTAATCTACTAACAATTTACTGTAATGAATATGAAACATTGAATTCAAAATGAAAAGTCATGACTTGTAAATTCTTACCTGATGATTTTACACTCTTGCGGCTCTCTGTATAGATTTTTCTTCAAAATCCAAGCTAAAATTATATATTGTTGAGAAGAAAAATAGCTAAAACTCCAAGTTATTTAGAAGATATGTAAATTAATTAATTATTTATATTTAAATAGACTTGCTATAAAATATAATTAATTAATTAGTATTGAAAGAGAAGATAGTTGGCTAATTAATTAGCATTGCTGTGGAAAGTAAAGTGGCGGCTGATGACAAGTAATTAATTTCTATTGCAAGGAAAAGTGGGATATTAGGTTTGTTGTAAAAGATGCGGAAAGTGGGGTGGGATATATGTTTGCTGTGAAACTGTAAAAGAGAGGAAAAGTGTGGGATATAGGCTGTGGAAAAATTTAAAAAAAAAGTGGGTTATTAATTTTTTTAACCTGGGCTACAGCCCTCCTTAGCCTTGTAAAAGGCTCCGCCCCTGCCTGCAAATACTATAGTTTTCAAGCCATTCCTTTGTTATTTATTTGATATAGATCATACATGTTTATTTTCATTATTTGATATAGATCATACATGTTTATTTTCATTATAGATTATTTCCTTGTTCTTCTAGTTTTTGTTTTATGATCATGATGATTCATGTACTGATACAGTTTTTATAAAATAAGAGATATAGTAAAAGGTCAAGATAACAATGCTGAGAATATATTCACCGCTGTCTTCAAATTCTTAGTATAATCTCCATTTGTAGGTTTTTAATTCGACCAAGACTTCTTTTCTAGCTTTACTGCCCCCAATTGAGACTGTAAGCAAACTCCAAAGAGATCCAAAACCACAATTAAGATCACAAATATCACGATAAGCACAGTATGTTTTGAATAAGACGACATTTTGCACCTCCATTTTCTTTAAAAAAATACATATTTTGCATTAGTAGGGTTGGATTAGGTGGAAAAAACTTATTCAAAACTAGTAACACCACGAGAAATGCATACAGTGGTGTTGCTCATGCTAGATTGGGCACTAAGAGATGCATAAAACTTGCAAGAGTGGCTTCCAAATACGGATTCTTCACCCATTGTCTCCGCAGTTCATCACTTATTTTGTGGACTTCATAGATTTTGTATCATGTACTATATTCTTAAACCTCATTAGATAGGTGATTAACACTGGTCCTTTCATAAGAATTGCCATCACATCTGTAAAACAACTTGTGTTTGCTACTGCCAAATTTCAAAATCCTAACAGAGACACAGTTATTGCATTTGTTGCACTTAATTAGGTGGTCCAGGCCGGGTTAATCTTTTGTAACTTAGAACAACGATGTTCAAGTGCTGCTAGCCTATTTTAGAGGGTGTTTGTGTTAGAGGTGGAGGTTGAGGTTTGGATGTGGGATTCACTAAAAAGCTATGAAAAGCAAAAAATATTAGCTTTTGTGGTTGAGTTTTGTGCATAATTGGGTTGTACGCAACCACAACCTCAACCACAAAAGCTAAACCAAACACACTAAGGAGAAACAAATTCTCGCAAGTCGAGTTATACACTTTACTAGGTCTAATAAAATAATTTAATTTAATTATATGATTAAGAAAACAATGATAGTAAATGAACTTAAATCTAAAGAGAAAAAGAGATAACGATGACATGTAAAAAAAGAATGTTTGCCAAAAAAATTTATAAAACTAAATTCCAAGATAACCCAATGTTTAAGGATGAAATTGGAAAAAAAAATAACAAAAAAAAAGTCTGAGCCAATCCAAGCTAGCATGGAAAACTCGTGACCCGAGTCGTGAGACCAAGCCATCCTCATAGAAAAAAAAAATAGAGAAGCTCAATCTTTAATAAATTCAATGTTGAAGGCTGAAATCAAAAAAGAAAACCAGTGTAAAAGAAATAAAAATAAAAGACCAATGTCAATCCGAGTTAATATTTCATATAAGTGACCCGGGTCATTAGACTGGGATCATCACATTGAAAAACGATATGAAGCTCAATTCTTAACAATCCAATATTGAAGGATGAAATTAAAAAAAAAAGGATCAAAAGCAAAAAAAATTAAAAGAATAAGAACCAAATTTGAAATAAAAATAAAATGATGTAAAAGCCTCGAGTCAATCCAAATCAGCATGGAAAATCCATGACACGGGTCATGATATCGGGTTATCATCATAGAAAGCAAAACGTAAAAATATAAAGAAGCTTCATCTTCAATAAACTCAATGTTGAAGGATAAAATCGGAAAAAAAAATTGATATAAAGAAATATTAAAAAAATATTGATGGCAATCTGGGTTAACATATCATACTCGTGACCCGGGTCATAAGATTAGGATCACCACATAAAAAAAATATGAAGTCTAATTCTCAATCAATCTAATATTGAAGGAAGAAGTTGAAAAAAAAATTAATTTAAAAGAAGGATCTAATGAAAAAAATATAAAAATAAAAGAAATTAAAAGATTGATGATCAAACTTGACATAAAAATAAAATAATATAAAAGCCACGAGTCAATCCAAGTTAGTATATAAAATTCGTGACCTAGATTGTCAGATAAGGTTATTCTTATAGAAAGAAAACCAAAAAAATTAAAGAAGCTTAATCTTTAATAAACTTAATGTTGAAGAATGAAATTTATAAAGAAAATCAATGTAAGAATATATTATAAAAAAAACCGATATCAATTCGGGTTAACTTTTCATACTCATGAGACTAGGATCACCAGACTAGAAAAAATTACAAAGCCATCCCAACCAATCCAATGTTAAAGGAAAAAAAATTGAAAAAAGAACACCAATTTCAAAAAAGGAACAAAAAAAAAACAGAAACAACAAAAAACTTAAGGACCAAATCTAACATAAAAATAAAATAAAATAACGAGGAATGAAATTGAAAAAGAAAAGCATATAAAAAATAACAGTAAAAAATAAGGATTAAATTTGCTGTAAAAATCAAATAAAACCAAATGCCAATGGATAAAATTGAAAGAAAAAAAAAACAATCAGATAAAGGATTCAAAAGAAATAAAGAGCAATCAAGACTATAATTGAAATAAAAACAAAATAGAAGGACAACTTTATATTTTAGTTTGGCTAGCACGATTCCCGAGAAGAGAAGAAAGAAAGAGGGGAAGAAAGAAATTAAACCATCGTGAATCACTGTACATGCATCGCTCCATGCAATGTGTCGCCACTTGACCCTTTAGATGACATGGCAATTGGCTTTTTCGGCCACCCAGAAGCACCAGACGAGCCACCCAAAGAGCGTGGACGTCTCCTACATGTTATTCATGTCACACACATGCCAATAACTTCTTCTTAATAATATTGATACAATCCATGCAAGGATTGCACAATCAAATTCGGTCTTGAGCTTATTTTTTATAATACAAAATTTTACACTAACAAACATAACTTTTGATCAGTCCATTGGGTCGAGCTGAAATTTTAACAAAAAGTTTTAAATGTCTTGTTTATATACGATTAAAAATTGTTTATATATGATTAAAAATTGAAAAGGCTTGTGATAAGATCGAGAAGATACTATATAGAAATTGTATTAGTTTCCTAGTTTATTTAAGATTTTTTTTCTATTTTATTTAGAACTCTTTTATAATTTGTCCAACATTTTTAGAATGTTTTTAACTATTATAAATAGGATTATTTAGTAATTTAGGATTCTTTTTCGTATTTTATTTAGAACTCTTTAATAATTTGTTCAACATTGTTTAGGACATTTTTACCTATTACAAATAGGGTTATTTAGTTTGTATTTAGGTTTTTTTAATAATAAATGAATTGATTATTCAGAAATAAAACTTGTGTGTGAGATTCCACTCTTACTCTTGGTTCCTTATAGAATTACTCTGACTTATCGATGAATTAACCAAGTATCGTGACACCTTCTATACTTCTTATTCACGTCTCGATCATAGATGTTGGGTGGGGGTTGGTTACTTATAGTCATGTGCCTCTGTACAGATTATTGTTGTGTCAAGCTCAATTACAAGCCTGAATTTAGCTTTCTTGGGAAGAATCGAATTAACTGTGGGTTTCTAGATCTTTATATCCATAATGTTCGTATCAAATATTTTATATTTTTTTAAAATACTGAATTGCCTCTAAGTTCACTTGATAATTAAAAAAAAAAAACCCAGGTTTAAATGACTTGGACACAAGTATAAGAAATTTTGATTTTAAGGATAATTTAATCATTTTAATTTTAAAACTAAAATGAAATTCCAAAAAAGCCTCTAAAAACAAGTTAAATGAATTTTGTTTTTATTGTATGTTTAGTAATTTTATTGTGCAATGAAAATGTGAGATGATTGAGATGCCCTCAGTCAATTTGGTAATGAGAAATTAATCCCATTGAAAAGACCATATTACCCCTCAAACCAAGTTATTTGGTTTGGCTTCGTAAGAGTAAATTAGTCATTTCACTATGTGAATCCATGGTGAAATGCGAGTACATGTACAGTTAAACATCGAGACCAATTAGGTTTTTTAATTGTTAAATGATTTTGATGTGAAATGACTAATTTTAATGTTTGATTTGTGAAGTTATATAAGAAAATCTCACCATGTTCATTTATTTTTTAAAAAATAAATAGAAATAGAAGATAGAAATTTCAAGTGGAAATATTGATATCATGAAGAAATCTTAGATCTATAAAACTAGTTACTACTTGAACCTATAAAATTTATATGAGAGAATGGTTGCATTTCAATACTTTAGAGCATTATATTAGCCCTTTTTTTTGGGTGGACAAATTACCTTCATGCCATTATAAAAGATGTAATGGCATATTTATTATAATAATTTTGATGTTATTTTTAGCTAGAAATTGATATTCATTGGTGAAAACAAAATACAGAATTTTTCTATAAAATTACACCCATCTGAAAGTGTAATTTTCAAATATAAAAGTGTCAAGTGTTGCCGTGATCAAGCCATATGATGTTGATTGAAATTTACCCATTAATTAATGATATATACTAATGACCGTCGAAGGATAACTTCCACGTTTCCGTTAGTAGATATTGCAATTTTTAATCATTCAATAAAGTATAACACTACAATGTTGTTATATTATCAAATCATAAATTAACAATGTTTTCATGATTTTACCTCTCATATCAAAAACTTTAACATTGGGAATTGAGGATATTGAAATCATTTTACAAGATTTATTGGTGATTACTAAATTAATAAAAAATAAATAAGTTTTTTTTCATATTAATTAAATAATGGAAGGACCAAAACACTATTGAAATAAATAAATAAAAAAAACTAGAGTCCAATGATACTTTTTTATTCTTATAATGGTTTTTACATAATTATAATGTAAGATGAGAAGCAATTTGGTATTTGACTAGATATATATAAAAAAAAAACACACAATGAAACGACTAAAATACTCTTAGAAATAAAAATATTAAAACTGGCCTAAAAGGATCTTCATCTTTACACCGAGATTTTTTTGTTATTTTGAGGTAAGCCAAGGGGCAATTAGGTCTTTTTCTTATTTTTCTCTCTCCCTTCTAAAATGACAACTTGATGTTGATATTTCAAATCCAGTCCTTATTCTTTTGATTTTTAAGTTTTGTTCTTAGTCTTTTTGTAAATGTTTTATTTTTTTTAAGTTTTATCCTTTAATCTCAATTTGTCATATTTTTTTTTTCAATTTGATTTTTATTCTTTTGATTTCTATTTTTTTTCTTGTCAATTTCATCATTTAATCCAAATTTATGGTATATTATTTTTACCAATTTGAACCTCATACTTTTATTTTTTTTCTTTTATTAAAGTTATTTTTTATTTTCAATTTCACCCTATAATAATTTTTTTTTCTAATTTTTATCTTCATTCATTTGATTGTTTTTTTAGGTTCTTTTGCAAAATTGATTTTTCTTTTCAATTTCACCCTTCAATAAAATATAAAATTTATTTTCTATAATTTTTCCAAAAATTAACAATATAACTTTTTTAAAATAATTTTTAATTTAATTGAAATAAAATAAAATTAATATTCTATAATTAAATTGTTACCAATATAAAGACTAATATAAGATTTTTATTTTTTTATAAAAAAAAATTGTAATTTTTATTTCTTTAATGAAAAAAAATATTTTCAAAGATGTTTTTTTTATTATTAAAAAGAAAAACTAAAAAAAATAAATTGTTTTCCATTACGGAAGACACCCTGGGCTCGTCATTTTTCATTCTCCATCGATCATTGTACTAATTTATACCATACCTTCCCATGACGAGCTGATCATAGTTCATACATTGTTCACAACCGAAGACCATGGAAGCCACCACTCTCCGTCACTCACTTCCCTTCTCCTTCACTTATCATTCACACCTAACCTCCAAATTACTACCACAAAAACCTTTCCTTTCTTCCAATTTCCCCTCTTTCTTCCTCCCAGGTCCTCCGATTTCCATCACCGACGCCACCAACCACCACCACAGCTGTCATCAAAATCACCATCACGGAGGCCATAATTCGCAACTGACTGGACCCCAAAGAGCTCTGTTAAAATTTGCAAAAACAATAGGATGGATGGACTTGGCGAATTTGTTTAGAGAAAACTTGCAGCTCTGCTGTTGTTCCGCCTCTCTCTCTCTTTATCACTGCCGCTGCCTGCTCTTGTATGATTCCGAAACCTGCAGTCAAGCCCCCTCAAAAATGCGTTCATGCTAGTCGCCTTCTCTCTTGTTGGGTAACAATTTCCATCCCAAAAGTCGGTAATTTTTATCTTACCTTTTCATTTTCATTGATTGCCAGTCAGGTCTCAGCATCGCTTGATGCACTGACTGATGTTACTGATGGGAAAGTTAACATTCATGTGTTAATAATGGCCCTTGCCTGTTTTGCATCAGTTTTTATGGGCAATACTTTAGAAGGAGGGTTACTTTTTGCAATGTTCAATTTAGCTCATATTGGTCACCATTTTTAAGTCAGTCCTGAAGATTACTTTCCAAGTGATGAATGAATAAAATGTGTTTGCTTATTTGCAGCTGAAGAGTTCTTTACCAATCGGTCAGTGATTGATGATGTTAAAGAGTTGAAGGAAAATTATCCGGATTCTGCTTTTGTGTTGGATGTAAATGATGACAAGCTGCCGGATGTTTCTCATTTGTCGTATAAAAAAGTGTACCTGTGCATGATATAGAAGTGGGAGTTGGTGTGGTCTGTCATTTTGAAGTTATTTAACTTTCTCTTTGCTCAATAATTTAATTTAGTTTTGATATTGGTAATGTCATGAAATCTCGGCTGAAAGCACAGCATATTATGGCCTGTTATTGGATGTCAATATGTGATTTTAAGCTTTTAAAGGCTTCATGGCATTTCAAGATTGCATATACCCTTCAATTCAAGTGTTCATGAGTTTAGGCTGTATTAGGACGAGTCTCTATGTTAGTTATAATATCAATGTCAACAAACATCAGAAGGTTTCCTCCTTACCTGAAAGTTCTGTTTCTAAATTCATTATCTAGGTAGGCCAGAACTTTCTTTGCTTAAGCCTTTGTAGTCATCTAAAAAAATAAGTTCAATGTTCAGGGGCAGTTAGTGGCTATAGCCACATTTCAATGGTTAGCTAGCTAACTATCCAGTGGAAGTTTTAGCATTATGAGTTGTAACAAGCTAATGCTCTGACTAATATGACATTCCATTTTAGTTATGAGATGGCTATATTCATTTTGTTTATCTTGATTTATCAAGTAATGCTTGTTATGGAAGTTTTATCAAGTAAGCGAAAGCTTCAAAGGTGTCTGGATGAATTTGGTGAGCATTACAGCAAATTGGTTGTAGGTTTGACAGTTGCCAACGCTCTACTTGAACCATTTCTTTTCGAGTGGCCATTCATGATCACACCAGGTAACTTGGAGGAAGAGTATTTATTTACTTTTATTCTATGCTTAAAAAACCATTTGTGTGTTTTTGTTGAACTTCCTTGTAGTAAGTTATCAACAATGTTGTGCTTAAGGAATTGTTGTTTTTTCGTAGATCATAACCGAACAAACGCATTGATTCTACTAATGATAATTGGACATCATGCATGCTTTGGCACACTCCTTGTGATTTGGATAGGGCTTTTTTTCTATGTTAACAAGTCTCATTGAGGATGTACACTGGTTTAGATATATGCAGTGGTGAAGCTCGGACATCTCATTAAGGGGATCCTAGATACATTTATCATTTTTGTCTAGAAAAGGAATCCTATTGTAGAAAAGCATATCATTTCCATCTTTCCTTATTTGTTTTTTTAAGAAACAATTTTTTTCATATATATTTTAATACCTTTATTTGATCTAAATTTTCTTGTTGTCTTACTGAAAAATTAATATATATTTGTACAAGGAAATATAATTAGACTAATAAACGTGATTATGTGCGCGCGCGCGCGCGCTCTTTATGTTGTGTTAACATAGCCATATTTTAACTTAAATCTCTATGCACATGGATGTATTCAAATTTACAAAGTTTTTGCAAAAGCATAGTTATTATTCCAGCATGTTCTATCTTCTTTTCGTCAATTGAATTGGCTGGCTTCTTGCTGTATTTGTGCTTCTTGGGAACAAAATAAATAAATAATTGAGGGGGCATCTTATATAGAAACAATGAACAAGGGGGTGGGTGGTGTCTTGGGCCAGGGGTGAGCGAAAGTCCCCTCCTCTAATCTAGCACTTGGCCGGTGTAAGAATCTGCAGTTGGGTACTCTTAGGAAAGAAAGTCTCTTAGTCATTTACTTGCTTAAAATTTCAAATCTGCTCCACAGTGAACCTGAAAATCTTGGAAAGATATTGTTCTGCTTTACCTAAAAGCTATATCAATTGGAGTAGTGTGGATTTAACAAAACATATTGGGTCAACAGTGTGATCCAACAAATGGCAAAAACTAAAATATTTGCAACATATTTGTTAATGTAGACTTATTTTTCTTTAGAATTAACCAAATGGTCTAAGTTCAATGCCTTTATGATATTGCTGGGTTTTGATTTTTTTTTTGGAAAATTACCCTGTAGATTGTGATTACCCGTTATAGTTTGAAAAACTATATTTTACATCTTTGCATGCTAACACTTAATATCCTCTAAAAAAATCAACAAAAAATATTTAATTATTTACAGGATTGTCATTATTTTTCATTTAATGATTAAATAGCCTTTATATTAAATATTGCAAATTTTCCGGTGAATAAAAAAAAAACCCTGACCATAACCATAGCAGTCATTCCACCCATCTTCTTCCTCCATTGATCGATTCCTGGAGAAGCAAGCGAATGATGACCAGATGAAATTGAAGATTCAAGCACAACATCATCTACTGAACAGGGAGAGTCGGTAGCATCCTCTATTGAACAGGGAGAGTCATATATGATTTAGATCATCCACCTTCCAAACCTATCTTGACTTTGCAAACCATCATTAACCAAATTGTCCCAATGAATCACTAGTGCCTAGGACAACAAAACACTTTCTCTGAGCATCTGAATTTACTTGAGCACATGTTAGCTAGTTGTAAACACTGTCTGGACTATTGAACTGAGTGTTACTACTCCTAACAATAGACTCGGTCAAATTGCCCCGAAAGGGTCTAAACATAGTCTATAAATCTCAAACACAAACCCTCACATAACTATCTTTGGCTTCAAATTGCTTGATTTGATCTCTTTGTGGGGTAAAACCACACCTCCATTGCCCAACAGTGGAGTGCCATCCGATGATATTGCTAGGTATGCAAGCATGCTTCTGATGCGAACTCCACACCTCACAGAACAACAAGAGAGTCTAACTCTAGACTCAACAATACATCCTGGTCCTATTGCAACATTAGGTTATTGAGTTTGTGAGGAAGGTGTTTGATGAAATGCTTGAGCCAAATGCAGTTGCTTGGAAAGCGATGATTATTGTGTGAGCCAAATGCAGCCATTGGTTGAACCGCTTGCTGAGATTTTAGGCTTTCTTCTTCCATTGTGGATTGTGTTCATTGAAGTAGCAGAGAGCTTGTATTCCATTGTTTGGGTTGTGTTTGAATCATCTTGCAGTATAATGGGCACCCATTTGCCATCATGAAGACAGAAGCACTAAAAACCCAAAGAAATCTGGTGGAGAAAATCTAAAGAAAGTCCTGGTCTCCTTAATTGATGAAATCAGGGTTCATTTTGTGTTTGATTTGGTAATTTAGGTTCAGAAAGAAATGTGTAAAAGAGAGAGAAATAGTCATTTGAAGAGAGAGAAGATCAAATCTGTTGTTTGGTTGAATTTCTGATATAATATATATATAAGGGTAGTTTGGTCATTTCATCCAATTTAAAAATTTGTGTTTACTGAAGATGTAAAATATAATTTTTCAAATTATAGCAGGTAATCGCAATTTGGACTAAACTGTATAATGCTAAATGTAATTTTCCCTTTCTCTTTTTCCAGTAAAGGTTTTGGTAGTTTGATGCTTTAATGATAGTTCTCTCTTTCTGTCAAGAAATTTATAATATCTTAGCCGCTCATGGTTATTTGTCCGATTAATCTTCTAATATGTCTGTTTTAACAACTCTCTATGACCATTTAACTGACATAATATTTACTGGCACATCCATTCTATCTTGTTGATGCTTGGGTTGACAATGTAGTTTGCAAAGGATCGGTCTACAGAGCACAAGACCTGATGGTGGCGGCATCACATTGTGCCTTGGCTGTAGCTCCATTGGCATATGCCACTGCTATTAATTCCTGTGCAAGAAAGGTACATGAGAATTACTAACCATAATCACAAATGAAGTGCAGCCATAACCATTTAGACAATTTTTTTTTTTTTTGTCTTTGGATGCAATGGTTTTAGTGTTAATGTCTAAGTAATGCGGAGATGCTATGTTGAAATGTGGGTGCTTGTCGGAATTGTCCTCATGATTCCTTTAGTGGAGCTCTGTAACCATTGTCATTTCTTATGTATGTGAATGAGTCAGAGTGCCCTGTTTATAAGCTAATGTTTTATTCATTGTTAACTATGCCTCTGATTACTGCAGTATTGCCACACTGCGCTCTGGAATAAAGCACATGAGATTTTTTTTCATGCTTTGTACTTGTATTTTCAATCTCTCATCTAAATATGAAACTAGTTTGTTCATGGTTGATATGTGATGTAATTAAAGTATGTATGAATATTTCCTTAGGAATTTGTTGAAGAAGGAATATTTTAAAGCTGGTAGGACTGAAAATATCCATGGCGGAAGCAAAAACTTAAATTTAGCTAAACTGTAGATCAGTTTTTATATGATTTAAACTTTCATGTTTGTGGCAATCCTGGTTTAACTGTGCTGATCTTTGTTTAAAGGGGATATTGCTTAAAGGAGGCCACATTCTAGATGCTTTAGCTTCCTGCCAACAAAATATAAATGGAAGAAAAACATGCCTTCTTATTTATTGCTTTTCATTGCTTCCCCCATTGATTTCGTTTTGGTTTGATAGCAAGAAAGAGTTATTTCAACTTATTCAATGGTCTAGGTTCTTCTCACTGGTGTCTTCATTGTATGCATGTCGTGTCATACCAACTTCTCAGTTTGAATTGTTTCTCATTGCCTTACCCTACCTTATCTATCTTGTTGCACCATTAGATGTTTCATTGTTTGGTAGCAACAGGTGAAAGATCCTTTGTGTTCTAGGGGTTTTTCTTATTAGTGAAGGCTTTTGTAAATATCAGAGCAAATGTAATTGAGTGGAAGGAGGTTCTAGGGTTAAGCAATCTCTGTTTAAGGAATGATCTGAAGTTGATGGGTTCTCAAGTTGTTCTAATGGAATTTTGCATGTGTATGCAACCTACCGCGATTTTCTGAACAAATTTTGGAATTTTATTACAGGAGGGGGTCTGGTCATGGTGGGAAGGTATTAATTATGCACCAGCTCTTGCTGCTGCAACTGTAGGGATTGTGCTTGCTCCACGGGCCACTGCAACTGCCATAGCTGTTGCTTGTGTCCTTACTGCTAAGGGATGCCACACCTGGTGTTCCATCCTGTATTTTATCAAGTCTCGCCAAAGAACTTCCCTGGTACTTGTCTTTTTCTATCTCCTTTCCATTTGTTACTTTCTTGGCGTAAAGTTCTTGAATCCTCATTACTTGTACAAATGTACATGCAGTTCGAGCAAAATGCAGCCCTCGGATTAACCTCTATATTTCTGGCCTTCCTTCCATCCATTTTGAATTTCCTTCCTCTCTGGTCAACGGTATGAATCTGTTTGATAGTCAGCTTCAATGAACTTCATTATTGATTTGTTTCCCGAATGTTTTTGTCGTGCTAGCTTCTAATTCTAGGATATTGGAAATGTTCTTTGGGAACATGTTTGGAATAGATTCTACAGAAAAATGATAAACAGCAGTTTTCCATCATGTGTTGTTTCTTTCATTGAAACTTCGCTCATTAATTAGTTATAAACTGATGAAGGTTAGTTTATCCTTCTTGGTCCCAAGATGGCATGATGGGACGTCCTCCATTTAAGGGAAGTATGAAGTTAATCATTTGTAATTATGAAATGGTGCTGCGGTTTGATACTTAAGAATACTTGTGGTTTGATTCTGAAGAACACTTAACCCAGAGCTCAACTTGTATGTACCTTTTAATTTGTTGTCAATTTACAGGACAATGCAGCTAAAGCTATCTCCATTAGTTGCTCAAGTTTCTGTTCATTTTTTTAGTTTTGAGATAGCTTCACTTTCTAGTTCGTAGTTTAATACTATTTATCAAAAGAAACAGAAAAGTTCGTTTATTACTGATTTTCATTGGTAAATGATCAGGCTCTTCACTTAAGCTCTTCTCACATGCCTCGATTCTATATGCGCTCTGAGTGATCCCAAATGGTCCTGGAGGGAAGCTTTGCAGCAAGTTGTGAAATCCAGAGTGATGTTAATGGTGACAGATGACACAAGCTCAAGCACCATGGAGTCAGCACCTTTGTGACTCACACGAGGTTTCTCGAGCTTCCTCTTTCTTTCTTTTTTTGTGTTTTTTTTTGTCTAGAAGAGAAAACATGCACAGAACTTGTTGAGCTGTAGATGGTAGCGTACAGAAAAAGAAAATGCCAGAATCATAGATACAGAGGAAGCCATGTAATTCTGCAGTAAGAAATATTTTGTCCGATTTTGGTCCTTCTTCAAGCTGCAAAGGGTGGACAATTTACACGAAAATCTAAATAAGACGAGAATCACTTTGCCTGAAACAGTATCGTTCAGGATTGCCCTTGTAACATTGTGGTCGTTGGAAATTCCCAATGGAGAGCATAGCTTTTGCAACTTCATGCTTGGAATCCATAATTGATATGTAATTGTAATTTGTAAAGCTGCTCGTTATGAATAATACTAGAGGAAATAGAAGCTGACTGCCACAAGGGTGAGAGTTGCTATTTCAAGATTATTTTATTTTTAATATTATTAGTCTTTTTATTCTTACTTATTTATTTTTGGTGGGTGAGAGTTGCTATCACAGATGGACCATTCTTGCCTTCTGTGTGCTCTCCAAGTCTGAAGAGATTAATCCAAGGAAAAAAAGAAGGGTGAGGAAAGAAGCATGTGTTGGCTAGCTGCTGCCCGCCATTACTGCACGCACTGCAATAAAAATGGAGGAATGGAGGAGAGGGTGTTTGACAGTTTTGTCTTGTCACCTTCCCAACTGCCTCCTTTCACGTCAATCTTCGAAATCAGCATATTTTTTGCATGGACCTATTTTAAAGTGCTCATTTCTTAAAACATTATCCAAGATTATTTTTTTAAATTTGATATTTATTTTTTTTATTTTTTTATTTAGAATAATTTATAAAATTAATTATTTTTTAAATTTTATCCTCCTTTATTTGTTATATTTTCTAATAAACTTTAAAACAAAATTTAATTTAATTTGTCAAATTTTGTTTCTATTCTTTTAATAAATTTAAACAAAAAATAAATTATTTTCATCTTATTTTTCATAAGATAATAAAACATTAAAAACAAATTTCAACTAACAAACATTAAAAAAAAAAAAAAAAAACTCTTTTCTAGTAAACAAAATGGGGCTTGAAATTAGGGAAAAAATAAAATAGACATCCACACGATTCATAATAAAATAAAAAATAAAAACCAGCTGAGAGTTGAGACATAAGACAAGCTTAGATTAAATCTTAAAATGACCTTTTTTTTGGTGTTCTTGTTGCAAGTTTTTCAGTTCCCTCATCAAAACAACAATCCAGTTTTACACAAATGTCTCAATTTTTACCATTTCTTCTCTCTCTCTCTCAACTCTCAAGGCATTCTCTCAACATCATTTTTCACCTTTTACCCTTACCTCTCTCTCTCTCTCACGCACACTCTGTACAATCCCAAAATTATTCCCTAACAAAAAGAGAGAGAACAAAAGCCCAGTTCTCTCTCTCTCCCTACACTCTACACTGTCCACATTCCTCACCCTTTTTTTAAGCTCATAATTTTCATTACTCAATCTTACCAACCCCAACCCTATTCACTGCAACATTCCTAAACCCCTCTCCACTCATACCCTGATAACACATGCCCCCACCACTCTGTTCCATCATATAATTCCTCACTTCCCTCCTTATCATCTCTTGCATCACCGTCATTAGCTCCCTGCTCAACCCAACAAAACCGCATCCGGGCCGTCCAGTCTGACCAGCCACTCCCGGGGTGGTCACCTGGGCTGGGTCCGCTGCCACCAAAAAGGATGTCACTGTATTGGGTTTTGGCTCCTGAGTTGACCCGGCGACTCGCTCCTTAGTTGACCCGGCGACTCGCTCCTGAGTTGGCCCGGCGACTCGGTTGGGCAACTTGGTTGCTGGATCAGCCCCGGGTAGAGATAAACTCAGTAAGGTAGGTGGGTCGTCGTCGTTGTTGTCAGATGATGATGCCGTTTCAACCGGAGGCAAAACCCCTCCAGTTCGGGCAACGGGACGGTATATATTATGATTATGAGCAGAAGATAAACCGGGCGGGCTCGAGTCGCTGACGTCAGATCCAGAGGGGCTGCCCGGGCTCATGTAGAGCCCCGTAGAGAGGGGCACACCAGAACCTGCGCTGACCGATCTCTTGGAGGGCTGAGTATCATCAACATCCAAATTACCATCATACCCCTCGAGATTGGAGAGATTACCGTCATCTGCCATAGAAGAGCACTTGCGTTTGAGAGTGGAGTTCCAGTGGTTTTTAATGGCGTTGTCGGTGCGTCCGTTGAGGAGACGGGCAATTGTAGCCCACTTGTTGCCAAAACGAGCGTGGGCTCGGATGATCCTGTCGTCTTCTTCAGGAGTGAAGGCACGGTGCTCGACCTGAGGTGAGAGCTGGTTGCACCAACGGAGCCTGCATGATTTACCTGATCGACCAGGGATTGACTTGCTTGTTAGCGACCAGTTCCTCGGACCATGTCTTTGAACTAGCTTTTTCAGAGCCTCATCTTCTTCTGGACTCCATGGCCCCTTGATCCTATCCATTTCCTTTCTCGTAGTAGCCATATCTTCTCAATCCCAGTCTCAATTAAAAATATATATAAATAATTTAATTTCGGTCAGATATAAGATGAGCGTATTTTGTTTTTCTTTGTTCCTTTTCTCTTTTCTGTCAACAGGAAGGAGATGAGACCAGAGAAGGTCGCAAACAGGGAGGGCGGTGAAGGGTGATTTATGGAAGATTATATATATATTAAAAAAAAAAAGGGAGTGAAGCGGGTGACCGGGAGAGGCGGTTAGAGGTAGGAGTTATGGGCATCGAAATGAAGGCTCAAGGCAGGCGGTTGGGTTTTCGGGACACAGCTGGCGAGGGACACGCGTCATGTATTAGCAGCACTGATTTGCATAACTCGCTCCCTTAATTTACTTTAGAGATGAGTGTCTTGTTGAGGAGCGTCCGCCCCACTCTCTTGAAAGCTGTGGCTGAGAGTGATTTGGAGCGGTTAATAATCATCTTGTTTGGAGCGTCTGATTTCGATCTTGATATTTGAATGTTTTGTGTACGAAGTGCTGCGTTGTTTTGCCTCTGAGTTAGGATAAGGGTGCAATCATTTCGAAGAGGATTAAATTCCCATAATTACACCTTCCTTACTGCTTCCAAAATTGTACTTTTTTAATTTTTTATTTTGAAAATATATTAAAATAATATTTTTTATTTTAAAATTATTATTTTTAAAATTAACAGATTAAAATAATTTTAAAAAATAAAAATAAATATAAATATAAAATCAAATATAGTCTTTAACTGTCCCAAGAAGAAAAATTTGGAAAGAAAACAAAAATTAAATATATCTTAAGATAAAGATGGCAACGGTTGGTTGGGCAAGGTTTTATGACCCTCTCTCTCTCTCGTTGACTGAGGACTGCCAGCCTGTATACCATTTTTGCGCGGGGTTTCTTACAATTTCTTCTTAAAAAGGAAAGGTTTCACGGAAATTGCTGACGTGGCGGGAACGACAAGTGTGGTAGCCGAATCACAGTGTGGATCAGTACTGGCTGTACTGCTACATTTCCTTGCCAGCCTGGAAACCTGCCACCGACACTTGCCGGTCCCTATCCGTTCTAGGCTACCAATCCTAACCTGTACGGAACCGGTTTTCCAGAAATTGCCTTAAAATGCACATGCTCCCTTGCCCAGGAACTTTCCCTTCATTAACAATTCCCTGTGTTCTTCAACCAAATTAATTAATACTAGAACTAGTATAGTATGAAAGATTGAGAATAGTTGTAATTAATTAACTAATTACAGTTGTTTAATGATGATGTATTGATTGATTAGGCATTCTTTGAAATTGCAGTACAATAACAATTTTTACGTTATTATTGATGTTCTTTTCAGTTTGCGTTCTTGCATATAATGAAATCTATTTTGAAATTGTAGTTTTATTTTACTAAGAAAATAGTAGTAATAATAATTTAATATCAATTTTTAATTAGTATTATATTTTTTAATAACTAATTTGTGTTTAGCTGGTTTTGCTATTACTTGTATAGGTTCTATAGGTGATGTGTTATTTGTATTGGAAGAGGTTGCTTTATTATAACATATTTCTAGTATTGAATACAATGGTAATAAATGCATGGTAATAAATGCATGGCGTAAGTTGAATTGAAATTGCTTTTTTTCTCATGATCTTTTGCTAAAACATTGCATAATCAAAGGTAGTATAATTGTCTAATTATTATAATTGCATGCTGGTTTTGTAAAGCTTTTTGAATTAAAAATGAAATTACCAATTAGGTTATGTGTTGAATGAAATAATGTTTCTTTTCTTAACATGCTTTTATGGAGCATCTTTGTGTGTTTTGTCAATTATTTAATAAACTAAACTATTACACAACATGCATTTTATATTATTTAGTTTTTCTTATTATTTATAATAAGTATTTAGTGTTTGTGTTAATGCTGAATTTTGCATATAAACATGATATCACTAGTTATTTTCTTCGTTAAATGTTTAAAAGATACAATAAAAGATCCTGAATCTATGGATAAGGTTGCTTGGACAGAAAATGTTGCATATACTTTGTGGCATATGCATTAAGGCCATTGACTTGAGAATAAGACCTAATAATCATTTCGATAAAACGGGTTGAAAATTTCTTATAACATCATTCAAAGAACAAATTGGTCATGCATTCACCCAAACATAACTGAAAAACAAATGGTATGGATGCAAAAAAAATTAAAGGATATGGACAAAGCTTATTTGTGAAACTAGTATGGGATGGGGTAGTGAATTAGGAACAATTTTGGCTAATGATGAGTGGTGAAAAGAAAAAATTCAAGTTAATTTTCATGATCTCAACTGTTTCATTTGTTGTTGTCATGTTTCTTAAATTTCTTTACTATTTAATGTTGAATTAATTACGTGTAATTCTTTTATTTAGAAAATAAAAGGAGTAAAAAAATTCAGACATGATAGTATTAAACCGTTTTTGAAGTTCAAATTTGACTAAATGTACTTCAACATTGTTGCTATTAAAGAGTATGTGTAGGCACCATCATCATGAGTTCTTAATGGCAATGATGATGTTGATGCTGACACTAACAATGCCAATACTGATGAGGCTAATTTGGAGGAAGAAAGCGATGATTCAGAGAATGATGAGATTCTAAATTTTGAGAATGATGGGATTCCAAATTTTGAGAATGACATTTCTCAAATGGTTAGTATGGTTAATATATCAAGCAACAACAGCATAAGAAGCAGTGTCAAGAAAGAAAAAAAAAGAGATCATTCAGAGGTTCGAGGTGGAAAGAAAAATATTTATGGAGTTGGCTTACAATTACTGTTAAGGTGGGATCAACTAATTGAGAGCATGCCGCCCAATAGTGATTCCACATCTTTGCATATGGATCGAAAACGGTGTAGTATCTTAAAGGTTATGGGTGAGCTCCACTCAATTCCAAGAGTCACAATTAAAGATGATTTTCATGACTTCACTATTTAGTATCTTAATTTAAGAAGGAGGAGAGAAATGTGGTTTAGTATAGAAAATCTTGAAAACAAGTTAAAATGGCTACAAAGAATGTATGAACAAAGTAAACGTGCTTAGCTGACATGGTATGCCTTTTTTTCCTAATACATTAATTTATTTATTCTTTTACAATGTTAGCTAAATTAAATGTGTTATGTTATTTAACATGTTTGATACTTTATTTATACATGTTTACACTTGCAGAATATTGAGCTGGCAGTTTTGAAAAGATTAGTTTCCATTTGATGCATCCTTGAAGTTAGTCTTCATTCATTTTATTATTCAACATTTGAACTTGTCAGTTGTGGGCATATTCATTATGGTTGGTTTTCATTGCATTATTTTTTTATTTAAATGTTACTGAAGTTGTGAACTTGTTAAGTGAGTTATTTGATTATTGGATTGCTTGTGCTTATCTGTATTCAAATTGTAATTTAAAAGACTAGTTGCTAGTTTTTAAACAAATCTTCTTTTACGGATGTTGTATTAATGCATTGTTAGGTGAACTTTGTTTAATTAACCTTAAACATGTAATATATTAGTGAGTATAACTATTTCAAAATAAACTGGAAATGTAATGGAGCATCAATTAGTTTGAGCATTAAATTTTAATTCAATCTAAATTTTTCATTTTTATGTATGTTGGTTTCAATAACTCAATATGTATTTCTATTGTGAAACTTGGTGGAAATAATTAAGATGAATTGGAACATTTTATTTTAGGTAATTTTTTTTTAATTAAGTGGATTGACATGTACCCTTAAAATATATTACCAATTAATTTAACATATGTTTGTCAAACATCACAAACAAAAAGAGATTAATTTAATACCACTATTTTTTCTAGTAACCTTGTTTTGGTGTGTATTTGCTAAAATACTAGCACAACAAAAAAAAGAAGAAGAAAAAGTAGCCTTGTCAAAACCATAACAAGAAAAAGGAAGCAAAAAAAAAAAAAGAAATAGAGAAAGAAACAATTGTTGATCACACAATCTGGCATAACAAGAAAAAAGATGCCAAGAAAAAAAAACCAAATAAAGAAAGAAGAAATATTTTATGACACAATCTTTCATAACAAGAAAAAAGAGGCAAAGAAGAAAAAAATGAAATAGAGAAAGATGCAAAAGAGGATGACATAACCTAACAATGAATGTATCTTTGACAAAAACCAGTAAAAAGGCAGCTCTTAGACATAAGAAGTGATGCAAACAATTATTTACAATGCAAAATCAGTATAAAATTTACATAGATAATAATTCAGCAATGTCGTCAAACAATTTCAAAATTTTCATGCCATGTTACATTTCCTTTTTTCCATATAAGGGGGAAGGCTTCTATTATGTATTATGATAAAAAAAATTATCGTCATAGCAAACATCTCAACTTAAATCATTACTGGCAAATGAATCAACTTTTTGTTTTAACAAGTCAGTTATAAAGTCATTCTTTCTTGGTCTTTAATTTTTTTTTTCAAGCATGCATATTTTTTATTTATTTATGGTGTTCTATTAAAAAACTATTAATTTCTTTATTTACATGTCATTGAAGATATGGATGATGCACGATTTAATGCTATATTTAACGAAGATTTTGATGACGATTACGAAAATGTAATGAATCGAGTTGTAGACACATTAATTATCGTGGTTGTGAAGGCAGTGATTCCTCAGTAAGGGGTGGTGATGTTAA
>Ga0307518_10001099_pt1 | contig 20331 bp, 23 predicted proteins | sample 25_EM_MG_FD_203889 | JGI IMG/M metagenome (GOLD analysis project Ga0307518, IMG submission 203889) | Populus trichocarpa ectomycorrhiza microbial communities from riparian zone in the Pacific Northwest, United States - 25_EM | ecosystem: Host-associated > Plants > Roots > Unclassified | place...
TGCAGGGGCTCAACTAGGAGCTCACTGTCTTCCACAGCGTCAAGCTAGTTAAAGCGATGCTCAGGGAGCTGGAGCGCTGTCTGGTGCATTGCTGCACACAGTGCGCTCACAGGGCTCATAACCTGTTAAAACAATACCTATGTACGTAGAGGAACTGCTACTCCTGCTCACCTGTTGTGTGGAAGGGACAAGCTGAGATGATAGCGGTAGCTGGTCAAGAGCTGTTTTTATTATATAAGCGATGAACGCTGTTTATATACAACAAACATTGTGACGCGTGACTGTGACGCGTGACGTGTGACATGTAACATCTACTCTAAAGAGGACTATTACTAAGTCTACACTAATATGGGTCGCAGTCTTGTGTGCACTTCGTCGACGGTTTACGCCTGGTGCACGTGCGACTTCAACAAGAGACACGGCACGTAATTGATAAGGGTAAGGAGCCAATGCAAAGTCATGACAGTATCAATGTGTTTCTGGTCAAGGTAGCCTAGTAGCTGAGAGACGGTCAAGTTGGACCGGCGAGAATTTGCCACATGTGCCATTTTGTCTGCAAAATTCAAAGCATTCGGATGGATACCTTCCAGTTCAACGTATGTGGCAGCAAGGCCAACATTCATTGTGTGCGTGCGACCGATTCGTATGTCACGCTGCATGAGGTAATTTTGTACGTTGTCCATCACCACGACACCTCCCCTTGTGTGGTCCCTGGCTCGCTCAACAACGAGCCTTGCTTCTTGCTGGGAGAGCTCCTCAAGACAATGCCGGACTGCTCCATATGACACCGTATATGCAACACGTGAATTGCAAGCAAAAACATCGAAGGGGACGCCATTTGCAAAATCAAAGAGGCCTTTGATTATCGCGAGTTTATTTGCATGGCTATTTCGCGAGTAGTCCATCTGGGAAATTATGCTGGCTGTTACCTGCAAGGTTGGAGGTTAGTTTTATATCGAGCAATTTATCTAAGTCTCAATCAAAAGGACCTACCCCGTTAACAGGACGTCTTTTCCGCTCCACAACCACCCCATCCTGCTTTCATGGCGGACGGGCACATATCTCTGTGACGAGGTCCCAGGTGAGTGGTTGCAACTTCTGGATTACATCGGCTACAGATGACACAGTAGTAGAACGAACGTCCACCCAAGAGACCTGTTGCATTGCATGCAGTCCACTTCGTGGCTGTACTGCAGCTTCTGCTTCTTGCACGAGCTCTTTTTTAACCAATTGGGCAGCAAATGAGGTGAGAGCCGGTCGTGCAGAACAGATATTTTGATATGGAACTGACGTTGTGAAGTGCATCGACTTTTCGGCATCCTCCTCCTCTCCAGATTGAAACCAAGCATTCAAAATGAACCCAACTCCCTTTCCTGAGGTCCCACAGCGCCCGCTGAGAAGTTTATGGACATATGATGCATGCTTTTGAGATCGGTGCACAGGATTGCCCTTCTCATCTTGCTGTCGGAATAAATGATAAAGAAAGTCACCAAGCGTCCAGTTGACGTCTTGAAGGGCCTTGAAAACAACTTCCAGCTTATCCTCAGGACTTCGTCTCGCAGTGTATTTTGATTTCTTCAAGACCGGCAGAGATGAGTCCAAGTTCTCGTCATTGGCTCGTTTGCGCTTAGGAGATGGACTGGTGGGTGGTCGTCTCGTTTGCTGTGGGGTCATGGGTAGCGCAGCCCCTTGAGAAGAAAGCTGACTGTTCGTAGCTCCTGCACATCAAACGCAAAAGACTCGGATGTGAAATGGTATCAAGATAGGATGTGCCGGCGAGCATACCATAGTAGTGGTGGTCATTGTGATTCAGAGGGTATGGCCTGTGTTGACCAGCACTTGGTTGTGATGGGACATAGGGGGTATATGGGTAATACATGGAATGTTTGTGGTATCTGAAGTTTTCTGGTATGAAACCCCAAGAGCTTCACCTATGTCGCCACCAGTTCACTGTCGCTGCGGTGTTTCGGCATGCACCCAAATGTCCAGCATGCCTCGCTTAGGCTCAAAAACATCCCAATTGCTGAACTACTGTAACCACCCTGCCATTAAAAGCAGACTCTCCTTCTAGAGGAACGACTATCTTCATCTACGAAGAGAGTCTGGCTTAGGGAGACTAGGGGGCATACTATGGGATGTAGTAAATCTATAGCACTCTCTAGCACAGGCACCTGCTTGGAACAAATCTCATGTCCAACGCCTACAACTAAGATATGCAAAGTGGAGCGCTCTACATATGACTACAGACAGTGTCACACAGTGTAGAAGAGGGAAAGCCTTCCCACGTTGCACTGACCTTTACAGTCTCGAATTCAGTACGTCCGTGTCGAGACAGTCTAGGTCCAATGTCCTCGTAGGATACTACGATCAGTGCTGTGGGCCAGTTGAGGGTCTAATCACATCTGAAATCATCTGGGCCAGACAGCTCAGACACTCTAGATGTCTGATGTCAGATAGCCGATGTCCTTTGACAAGTGTCTGATTTTGTCTGACTTGAGGGAACACCTCAGACAACAAGATGCGCAGACCAGCTATTGACCATTGAAATATTGACTGACCAACTTGTGTTGCTTGACAACAGCATCCATCAAGTAAAACAATCATAGTGTAATAAATTTATTAGTGTAACTAATACATGTGCTAATACTAAGCCCATCATTGATGCCAGGGGTGGGGGTCATTGCCATTGAGGTTGTCATCGTTGGCGTGGGGGGTGGTGGCCATTCTGTGGTGGTGGTCCATCATCATACCACCATCGCCATCATTGGGGTCCTCGTCATCGTCATAGGGCGCGTATCGTTTGAATGCCTAACGCTAGGTGATGCAAGACATGGAAAGGCAAAGCCATTGAGAATCACTTTGATTGATGAGGATAGGAAACCTGATAAAGGTTTTTCGTGGTGAACAAAAATCAATTGGCTGACTAATAGGTCTACCAGGTCTACATACAAGGTCCATATCTTACATAATTTTTCCATACTGGGTGAGGTCCGTGCCTGCAGGTCCATTTGCAGGCACAGGACGTTTCTGCCCGACACAACCCTCCCCCACTACCGTGGGAGTCGGGGAACAAGTGTCAGAGCAAGCAAACTCCCGTATGATCGGGAACTGAAAAAACGCAGAACTCCAGTTCCCACAAAATGTCGCATCAATAGAAAAAGGTGGCGCGTATCCATTCTCTTGTATGCAGACAGCACAAGCTTATAAGTATTCGTACATGATCAGTGGAAGCTATAGTCATTTCAATCTCTTAGTCGTCGCAATATCAACAAGTGCACCCCTCGGCTTCCTCAAACTCTCAGCAATCCCAAGGAAAGTCTCTGCTAATTGCACCTAATATATCCAAAACGGTCAGCGCAAAAGACTCACACATAGAAGAGCCGTACCGTATCAAGCGCTTCCGTGTAGGACGACATGACAGTGGCGGCAGCAGGAAGCGCACCTACACCACCGGGGGTGTTATTCTGAGCAGCTCGGGCGATATTTGCCATTCGGCGCAAGTAACCCGATTGTGCATTTGACCCAAAAGACACAGAGTGGAATGAGACAGGTTTTCTATGGAGTAACCATCAATGACGATCCCATGAAATGATCATATGTACGTACCCTAGTCGAACGGATGTGCGACACAAGTCGTCCATGGTCACGTTGTCGATCCGGCATTCTCCATCGGAAAGGAAAATAATCACAGCAGACCTTTGAAGAGGGGCATCCCTGGGTCAGTTAAGAATAAAGTGTGGCAAATTATTTGACCACCTCTCGGTGCTCCAGTTCCTCTCCATAACAGTTTGCGCTTCGGTGATGGCGGCTGTGAAGTTAGTGCCTCCAGACCCTGGGTGAAGTAAGAGTTCATTGAGTAATTGATCCGGATTCCTTGCAAAGTCATGTTCGATAACAGTCACGGCGCGGGCGTCGAACAGAATCACGCTGTAAGCATCTCTGCGAGCCCCATGAGAACTCGCGGTGGTTGCCGCCGCACGGGCGGACCAGAAGCCGAAAAGCGATGAGAGCACAGCACCAAACCTGTTATCCGAGCGAGCAGCAATCCTAGCTGAAACTGGGGTGTTCGGCAGTGGGCGTCTATCGGTATGGGTCATAGAACTAGACCTGTTAATGGTTTCAGGATAATAACATGGGAAGACATTCACGAGGATATTCACCGGTCTGCGACAAAGATTCTGTGGCACCTTTGAGTCAAACCAGACACGGGTATAGATTTAATCTTGCACATACACATGATATGCTTGTTGCATCGCCACAGGGTTGCGACAAGTAAATTGATGTCCGTCGTTAGAAATATGCCCCGCATTTGGAGCCTTACTAGAAGGATTACACGGACGATGGAACATCGGAAGGGTGCAGTACGAAGGCTGAGCGATGTTTCCAGCGTCACCAGCGTGTTCCGGACCTGCTCCCTAGTTATCAGGACATCTCTGCTGAAACAGGGGAACTCACCAGGGCACATAGCATCACTGTAGGAGTGAGTATTCGTAACGATCAAAAATGCTTAAGACTCACCATTTCGCAAAAATTGCTTGCTCTTCCCTCGAGTAAGGATCCTTGAAACCTAAGAAATCCTTGTCAAAAGTCGGTCGCGGAAAACAACGTGCATCCTCACCACTTCTCTTCCAAAACAAGTGATGGGTAACAAAATCTTTGGGGGAATCAGTCGCAGACCGTGAGCGTGCTTTGATGTGCTGAATTTCGTCATTCCCGGAACAAGCGGCAGCATTCTCGGCACGGCAGTCTTCGATGTGTACATGACGACCCATTGCCGCACATACAAGGTTGCACATCATTGGTGCTCCTTCATCATTGGTAGAAAATCGTCTGCCTTCGATCTCAAGGGCCGCATCGTCAGAACCCTCTACCATCCAACGCGTCTGAGACATGGAACCATGCCGTGTCTCGTGTTCTTGTTGGGAGTGACCTATGGAAAGGCGCATGAACAACTGGGATACAAAAATACGGAATTACCGAACATATGGGTAGCGTGCAGAAATAATCGCAATGTTTACACCTAAAAATATTATTCAAAAGGAGAAATGGTAGCGGGTCGCTGAACTGACCTATCTTCACAGAAGTGAATCGCTCTCTTATCGAGACTATGACTGTGAGGACCGTCGTGTTCCGTCATGCCAGGGGGAATCAACTTGATGCATTTCAGTCGTTTTGCAACTTCCATGGGCATTAGGATAGAGCCCACATATATTTGCATACAACGAACCTTGCGAATACTGGAAAGAATCGGTAAATAACGTAAATCACAAACCGCTGTAGTCTTACCTTAGTGTACAGGAATGTCTCGTGCCTACCTGTGAATGTGGTTTGGATGGACTGCGGCGCTGTCTCGATCTCACATATGCCCGGAGAAGCACAGATGGCAGTGCACGGGTGATCTTGGCTACGGAGTCTGTCAGATTAACTCGGGCGAAGTAAACAGACAACACCTACCCGCAAAGGTGAATTGCTCCAGCTTCTAACCCGTGCATATGATCTTGGTCCGAACACAGTCGCTTACACAGTTGGCATTTGATGGAACAAAGGCGAGCTTCGCATTCGTGCCGCATATGACCATCATCACTGAGAGGTAATCAGGTTCATTGTACTATAGGTCGTCTGTGATAGGCATTACCTTGGAAGACGGCAAGTTTCTGGACATGAATAAGTGGACCCGTCACTAAGTACGACTCCAGACAGATCGCATGGCTAAGTAGAATTCAGTCAACGTTGACTCCTGGGATGGAACGTGGTCACCTCGCCACATGCGTGGACCGAAGCAGCGCATATGTGTTCATCGTCTATATGATCAGCAACCTACGAAGTTTTAGAATCGATTCAAGCGCTGAATATATAGTTCACCTTCGTGCACTCTTTGAGGCATCCGCCTCTTCCTTGCAGTCTGCATGGCTCTCCACAAAGGTGAGCATTGACGACACATCTATGGTTATGAGCTATCTGATAATGATAAGAACTGCAGATCGACTAACATATGCTTGCCAGCATGGCCAGCCCTGTGTGAAAGTAAAACAAGCAATTGTGGAAATTAAGAAGGTCAGGAACATACATCATTGTACAATCCTTGTATTGACCGCTCTCCTGGCAAAAAATGCACTGGTGAACGCAACGGTGGTTGGTCTGACAGCTATGCTGTCCATCGTGGAAGCGGTTCTGAATGCACAATAACTGGCAGTCGACGCATTGCACTTTGCAAAGCCGGACGTTGCTCTTCAGGTCGACAACTGCATTTTCAAATGTCCTCCGGAGCTCCTCAATGCTTGCTTGTCCTGTCTGAAAGCGTGCGAGGTTCTGGGTAAGCCACCCTTGCACGTGGTCAATCCGTAAGTTGACGATGTGTTCGATGTATTGGGACAGGTCCTCCATCCACTCTGAGTCAGGTGCATGCTGACGGGAAGAGAAGCGATCCCACGATCCACATAGGATGGCTAACGCACGCTCGCGATCATCAGGCTGTGCGTTCACCACTAGAAATTGTGACCGTGTATCGGGCAGCTCCACTGGCATGTCAGTGTCAATGTTCTACATACAGCTGTGAGTAATTAACGACAGAGTGGCGTGCATAAAGTGTACCTTGAGAGGCTCCCATTCAGGATCAACCTCTTGGGCACCAAATGCCAGTGCGTTTGGCAGCAAAGTTGCTAAGAGCTGAGTTCTGTGAGACGCCATGGTTTCTTTAGACAGGTAAGTGGCATGTGCAGTAGTTTCAGTGTAGACAGCATCGCTTACGAGTCATCGCGCCCCAATCATTCGCCTTATACACTGTGAGCAAGAGCAATTTCCCAAAGCACTGACCTACCTTGAGCTTCGCCATCAGTGTCTTCATGACGTGAAGGAACTCTCCTGCAGCCCCATGCGTAACAACTTGTTGGTCAAGGCGCGCTTTTAATGCCGGAAAGAGTTGATAGAATCCCCTGGATTCAATGACGGGCCTGAAAAGTAAATGAGCCTTGTGTTTCTCTACAGCGTTTCTGGAACGTACCAAGGGATGATCGACAGTCTTCCAGCGTGAAGGCGGCTGATAAAGTTCTCTTCTTGCTCCTCCTGCACGATCTGCTGAAACTTTAGAGAAAACCTAGGAGTCGGGTAAGTTGTCAACGAAAACCCCGTCAGTAGGGAGTAGCCCACTCTCTGCCTATTTCGTCCTGATCAGCTTCTACGACATCCTAAGATTGATCGTCAAATTTGAATTCTTCAGGGCATACATTCCTTATACCTTGATGATGATCACCAATGTTGACTGAAATAACGATGGGTTTGCTGCGGGATCTAAGACTGTTGCACTGGATTGGAACGATTGAAAGAGGCCTGTGATGTCGCGACTGAGGGCGAAGTTATTCCGGAACAGGACCTGTAGTGAGGTTCACCACTGTGGACACCGAAAAAGAAACGAGCAAACCAGATTCGAGATCGCCGTGTTGAACAGCACCAATAGCGTATCTTCTTGTGTAGATCGCTCAATACTATGTACACCTGGGAAAATATTAATCATCAGCTTATCCTCATATTCGCTGGGCAGTGCGACTACCTTCGAAGTCCAGAGCTACAATTAGTTCCTTCTCTGTCGGTGTGACAGACATCCATACGCCCTCAGTTGTACGCATTGCTGATCCTGCAAATGATGTGTCTACAAGGTGGTTCAGCGCATAGCTCTTGCCAACAGACTGCTCCCCCATGGAAGAAACCACCCTGACAGGCTGAATGCGTTGTCAGTTTACATAGTACAACTTGAAAGAAAGAAAGAAATACCTTGGTGGACATATAGGACTGGAAGAGTGACTCATACCATCCGAAAGAGATGCTGTCGACAATACGGTTTACATCCGCTCCCAATAGCGATTTCTCTAACTCCGGCGAGTATACGCCATCTTTGAGTGGGACGAAACGATTCTCTTTCGTCACTGCGATGTGAATCGGAATAAGGCATAGCAGATCTACTATCCATTCACCCGCGCGATACTGCGAGGCGTTCCACTGCCCAGCGCCACATAGCTCCTGTACAAACGCGGGGAATGTTTTAGCAGAGACCTTGATAGACTTGAGGATGCCGCCAGTAGGTTTCTTGGACGTGCGCTCGAAATTATGAATCATCCGAGAAAAATATGGGGCAAACTCGTCAAAGTCACGATCTGTGACAAATACGAGACTTTTATCGTTTCTGAGACTGGCAGAGGATATGGTTTCTCGTTGCACCGCTGCAAGAACTGGGAAGCGGATCCACACCTCCGAATGACAGTCGATCATACAGTTATGTGCTGTTGCATTTCTCGCCCCTTCATAGCTGCGGTTAGACTTCTCGGGTCGGAAGGTAAATTCCGTCATTCGTCGAGTGATATCGAGTGCATAGGACTGCAGACAGCGTTCCGAGAAATCTAGTCTCAACAAGTGAACTGCTGCCCGTGGAAGCAGCGATGTAACCACGACGTGTTCGTCGTCAGGAAGGAGAGGAATGTCGAGCTTGATGCCTTCAGTCGATCCAAAGGAGTCCCAGTGATATGCAGTGATCGCGAGATCTGACCCATGCTTATAGAAGACCAACAAGCACGATCCGTCGGTCGCAGAGTGGACGCTGGAAGGATTTTGATCTAGGAACAATGTTGCAGGCCTGATGTAACTCAGAAAATGTTCATCCACAAAGATGATAAACCAACCGAAATTGCAGAGTGACCAGAGAAAATATTCTAGCTACTGCTTGAGAGTCCACGAGCAGAATATCTTCGGTACCGGTGACAGAACACGCGTGACAGAGAGAAGTTCCTTCAGGATACCATGGGCTCAAAGGGATTGGACTCCCCACAGCCCGAAGATGGTTGTCGTCAAATTTAAAAATATGCAATAAAAGCTGTGCAAGAGCCGTGTTATCACCTGTCTCTAAGAAATTGGGTTACTTGCCTTATCTGACGACACAATTACTAGCATCTTTTGCGACTCGTCGAAAACCAGGAGAAAGTTGCGACCAATTTTGTCGCGACGAAGTTGCTTGCACGGCCCATGCTTGATAGTACGATCTATTGCAGGGAGACGATCCAGGAAGACAAATAGATCTCCATCTTGATTTGAAGCAACCAGGAGGAGTTTCTCTCCTTGCAGCAGTTGTGCCCGACTGTGCAACGTGAATGCAAGCGCTCATTGAAAGCGTTGGTAATACTTACATGATTGAAAGGGCCAGCGGCAATCCAAACGAATGCGGGGATGTGAAACGAGGAGAGGGGACAGTGGATGGGTCAAGCCGCAGGTTATGGGTGTCTTGTTCACTGAGTCTCGTAAGATAAACAGTGAACCACATCATGGGATCCGTTTGGATTTCCTGAAAGCCCCTGAGTCGGTAAGATGGCCAACTACCCCTGAGTTCTTCTACAGAATCGATATGCAATGTATCACTATAGCCAATGTTCAACTCGTTCTGTTACTAATTTGACGCACTCACACACAATCCTCCTGATTTGATGCAAGATTGACTTGGCGGATGAAACGTGACCTTAGCCTACGCTGTTCTCCGTCTTCGTACCTCGATATCTCGGCTTTGATCTCGGCTGTGTAGTGTTCTTCTTGCTTGTGTCGGGCGGATGACGCAATTTGCTCCACCAGGCGCGAAATTGTCGACCTGAGATAAGATATTGCTATCTCCTGAGCATTCTCTGCAAGTGACTTCAATACGGAATCTTGCACGATTTCGGTCTTAACGATGTCTGATAGGAATTGGCTATCGCTGATGTTTCGGGATGCCTTGGGAGTTTCTTTGATAGCATCTTGCACAATAGTAAGGATGGAATGTCCTTCCATTCCTTTGGGGATGAAGCGAGACACCAAGGATGTGGTCCACTGATAAAGACCTCCCGCTGTCTTTTTAGATAAACCACTACCTTGGGGAATCGCGTCAAGGAAATTTGTCGCTTCTTGAAGATCTCCCTCTATCACAGAACCTAAGAGCTGTTCGCGAATCGGATCATCTAATTGCATTGTCCTGGATGCAAGCTCCACGAAGTTGCAAATCTTGTTTTTCGCTTTTCGGAACTTTGGATCCGAAATTAAAGCACACTTCTTTAAACCATGCTCTAATTCTCGGGCGGCGTTAGGGTACAGCGAAGCGATTGATTGAAAAGGCACTGCAGAAAATTAATAAAGCTGCAACGCATGCGCAATCTGGAATTCCTCGTACCTGCAGTGTCCAAGGGTTCGTCGGGGTACGGGAAAGAAGTTTGATCGAAAGAACTATTGAAGGACAAAAATAAGGCTAGAAGCATCTTTTTCCAAAGGAAAACCTACGGATATAGCTGCAGAATTTCTTTAACGACAGCCTGATGAACGGCATACGGGAGACATTTCGAAGCCATTTTGGCCCTGGCATCGTCCAGTTGTGTTTCCATCTGCTGCTTGCAAGACATACGGATGTCATTTGATTGGCGCACAATACTATCATTTAGCTCCGGGAAGCGTTTCTTGAGACCAACACGAAAAAGTATGTTCAACTCCTCGGCACTAAGCGCATCATTAAGGCATAGACGTCTGGTTTTGCTGGAACAAAACCGAGTTGAGGTCAACGCAGACTGCAGTCAAAAGGAAGAAGCACGTACAGGAGCCGTGCTAGGGACAAATCACTAAAAGAGTGTTGGCTACGCAGATCAGTCATCTGCCGCCCAGCCTCAAACTTCGCGGTTATGAACCCTTGCGTTGTCTCTCCTAATAGCGGAAATGGCTTCGGCGGGACTTGCTGAGGTACGCCCTCTAATGTCAATTCCGGGAGAATGATGTGCTCAGAAAAGGCCTGTGGCAGAGATGATGCTCAATATTGGCCTGAAGGAAAGTGTTACACGTACTTTGAAACCCTTGCGAACATTGATCGACTCTTCTTGATCAGTCGTCCTGTCCACGATACAGTTGATAATCCGGGTACTACCAATGTCCTTATCAAGAACATCATTGTCATCGTTTCCGTCATGCTGTTTCCACACAATGGACCGAGCATGTTCCGGTGATATCAACGCAACTACCTGATCGCACAACTTTGTCAGGTACCTGGCACGTACATTAAATTAGAACCCTAGAAAAGTTGGATTTGGAACATGTGCACACCGCATGAACGTTGTACGATTGCGGCTGACGGCGGATGAAGCGGAGGCATCCCATGTGTCTTGCTCTGGCCAATAAATAAGAAAGATCTGTTCTGTCGGGCCAGTATACAATTCTGGTCGAAGAATGTATAGACCAGAACGAAGAGTCTTCTGCGTGCGTGGGTCATTCCTATCCGCAAGCAGCTGTGTTGCTCTGAGAGTATATATGCTTCAGAAGTAGGGATGGTGAAAACGACAATGGAACTAACATGGTTTCATCAACAACACGAAGGTGTGATAGAAGGTTGACTATTTGTTGCTTGCTGCCGTAGATGCCGATTGGTTTGATTCCGAGCTCGTCCAGCGCATTGAAGTTCACCCTTGTCACGGACGAATAAGCACCGGGACAAATGGCATTGATAAACGCCTGAAATGGGGTCTCAGAGATAACGATTTTGTCCACTGTTACAAATCAACAGTTAATGCAGAACCTCGGACAAGAATGCAGACACTACCTAGTCCACCGCTCCCTTGCTCTGCGATCAAATCAAGGATTCTATAAAGTCCTTTGATAGATCGGGCCAAATCGTGATCGCCGATATCATCGATATGCTCGGCTGTTTTCCCCTGTCCAATACATGAGATATAGGCAGGGTTCCTTACAAATGTACTTGCCTCATAGTCCATGTGCGGCTCAGACCCCACAGCCGATTCGTAAACGGTCTCATCTGATTTAGTGTCATCTTCGACTCTCCACACGGTGGTTCCAAGACCACCTGTTTTAGCTTGCTGAGTGGCCCTATCAGTTAATGCTGTTGGCATTGTTTCCTCGGCAATGATAGGACTTGACATGCTCGTATCGGTTGAGAACCCATCGTCCATGTAAGGACTGTATGAGCGTATATAGGATTGAGATTCGAGAGCGACTCCCGACACGGCATCCACAGTGGATGCCTTCATACCGAACGAGTCTGGGTGATGTACATAGTTGGGTGGCGTGAATGAACCGTCCTTACCACTGGTACTGTACTCACCGTTGTCCTGAGTGCTTGGGAGGTATGGTTCGTTGTCTTTGACAAAGAGATTGGGAGGCTTAAACGAAGCGTCCATGGCGACGGTAGAAAGGCGAGGGAACTTGGAAGTCCCTTTACATAAATTCAGGAGCACACAAAGAGCGCTTCATGGCACAGCAACTTTGTCCGATATTGGGACAAGCTGTAGTGATGATCTAAATAAATGTCGGCATCTGTCTTCCCCAAGATGATTGCGATTGCGCCCAGGTCCTGTGGCACTGCCACACCACTACATAGCTCATTCCCCTAAGTGTTCCCCTGAAGTCGAACCCATAACCCCAACCTTCCGCACTTTCGATGTCGACATTTGCTTCATCTAGTACCACGGCTAGGCGCGACTCGGATACAGTGTATGACAGACCCCAAGCCTCCTACACCCCCACCAGCACACTTGCTGTAGAGGTCTTGCAGGGAAAAGAACGAGTCGTTTGCTTCCCTGGAACCAGCCAATTCAGACTCCAGGGCGTCTCTGCATGCGGTCTCGCAGCCTTCAATTTCGCTAGGATTTCGTTCCGGATAGCTGGGAGTTGTCGCAGCCTTTTAGAGGCTCTCGATAAGATCGCATCGAGGGAGACAGTCGAGGTGGGGTTGCGATCACGACCACTCCTATGAGCGTAGACTGATCCTTTGTTTAGGAAGTCATCGCGATTTGCGCAGGATGGTCGAGCGAGTTGCATCTCGAGGTTGAAGAGATCTCCCAGATACCTCTCTTTGAGCACACCTTGAAACTCAAACATACGTCCTTTGGCCCACCGAAATTAGGGCATTTCAGGAAGATCTTGCAGTAAGCATCTTCCCTTGTTAATCTGGAGCGATGAGTACTTATTCAGACAATTATTCAGATCCATGGTATCATTGCAGAAATCTGCGGCGGTGATCATCACGCGCCCACCCGAAATCATTGCTTGTCTCAAAGTCACAGACGCGAACTCTGAACATAATGCCTACATCGTATTCGATTCCCATCCACGTCCATCACATCCGGACGGCGCAGGCCTCATATTCAGTTCATCTCTGGATAGCGCTGCAAAAATACTAAGGAGTATCCTCCATGTCGATAAGGACTTGATATCTTCTCCGGATCTACAGTGGGAAGCTCAGCTACTCACAAACTGCTCGGGACACACCTTCATCGCAAAGAATGAGCCTCTTGATGCAGAGAAATCCATCCTCGAGTCTAGCTTGGCCGTCTTGGCTCTCCGTGCAGAGGTAAAGGAACTAAAACAGCAGAACAATGCTCTTGCTTCTCAGAACGGAAAATTCGAAGAAGAAGTCGCTACGCTCGAGTATGCCGTTAAACAAGAGAAAATGAAGGCAGCAAGAGCAATAACCTATTCCACGGCATTAACCCGACAAGAGCATAAGCAAGGTTTCCGTAATTATTACCAGCCAAATGCAGTTGCAGGACCATCACGGCCTCCCATCCATGACCGCGTTCCATGGTATAACGGCGCTCAGAGTATCCTCTCTGATAATCCACGTCCAACATCTCCAAAAAATTACCAGCAAGACACGGTTGCAGGACCGTCACAGCTTCCTTCCTATGCCCGCGTTCTACAGTATAAAGGCGCCCAGAGCATCTTCGCTGATAATCCACCTCCAGTACCTACCAAGAAGCAAAGCACGTACGAGTTCGAAGACGATATGGATATGCTGGAGAAAATGCAGATCGATTTCTTCAAAGAAGATAGCAAAGAATCGGTGCAAGATCTAAATGCTGCATTTAAGCTGCAGAAGATGTTCGATGCTGAGGACGCAGGGCTGCGCTACCAGCAAGCAGAACTCGAGACCCACTTCCAGGCGAGGTTCCATTGCGGTATTTGCCTCGAGGAATGTCCCGAGGATGACGCTGCGAGGGTGGATGGCTGCAAGCACATGGTGTGCCGGAGTTGTATGAAGGGTTTTATCACCGCAAAGATCGCCGAGCACCGTTTTCCTATTATGTGTCCAATTTGCACAGCGGATAATATTGGCCATTCAGCTGCAGGTACGCACCACCCATTCGAAACGCTGTCATTGTGTACTAAATGACGGCACTCGACAGAAATATCCGGTTTCCTCGTTGAACAAATTGGGGTCACAGAGGAAGAATACGGAATCTGGGTAGAAATGGAACTGTCCCAGTTTTCCATCTTGTTGGATTGTCGAGAGTACGCTATGATATTAACCTGATGCATACAAGCACTAACCTTAAATAGGTGCAACCGTTCTGCATTTGTGGATCGAGATGATTACAACGATATGCCCAACATCGCATGTCCCCTACCCGATTGCAGCCACATATGGTGCAAATCGTGCTACAGAAGCATTGAAATTGGAGGACCGAAGCATTCCTGTGACGGGACTTCTGAGCTGGACCACCTGATGAAGGAAAAGGGATGGAGGTACTGTCCCAGTATGTCGCTTTCCCGCTCTAGAAAATCTTTGCACGCTCACCAACTGTCCACACAAGACTGCAAGACCCCGATTCTGAAGGAACATGGGTGCAACCACATGGCAGTACGTTTGTGGTTTTTCGTGCATCATGTGCCGCGCTGATTTACGCTATTACCCAGTGCATCGCTTCGGGCTGCAACTCTCACTTTTGCTATACCTGTGGGGACCTCATTGTTCGTTCTGCTCTGAGGGACGAAGTCAGCAAGGCGGTCAGTACACATTATACGAAATGCCTGTTGTTCCACGTACCCGATTAAGATATTAGATTTCTATCCCCAAGGCTTGTATACAGCTCAGTAGTAGTTTCATGAAGGGTCGTTGTATAGGAACCATTCTTGCCCCAGCACCTTCAGTTCTCGTCTTAAGGGTCGGGGGCCTTAGAGGCCTGGGAAAAGGGGTAAACCTCCCGTGTGAAACAAACGTTCCAAGCCTGGTATCAATCACACGTCATGTACATAACTTTGAAGGCACGAGGTGTTATGGCGCCCAGAGCCATGAAGAGGTGGGTTGCATGGGTCTTGGACTAATACTCGTTTCTCCAAGCGCTCACCTGAAATCAACCCCATGAAGATCGGACGTGCACCGAAGCCTTCTTCACCTAGTAGTACTCGTACAGCTAGGTGCGCGTCGGATATAGTGCATGAGCAATCCAAAGGCTCCTACACTACTCCTACAAGCATACTTGCTGTGGAGGTCTTACAGGGAAAAGAACGAGTCGTCTGCTTTCCTAGGTCCTATCAATCCAGGCTTCAGGGCACCTCTGCATGCGCCCTGGCAGCTCTGAATTTCGCTAGGGTTTCATTGCGGATAGCTGATAGCAGTTGTCGCCTATTAGGGGCTCTCAATAAGATCGCATCGAGGGAGACAGTCGAGGTAGGTTTTCAGCCACGACTAGTATTTCTTTCCCACATAGACCGGTCATTTAGGAGGTTATCCCGCTATGTGTGGCAGGATGGTTGAGCGATTTACATCTGGAGGTCGAAGAGATCTCCCAAATACCTTTCTTCAAACACACCTTGACACACATGCATACGTCCGTTGTCCCACCAAAGTTGGGGCATTTCAGGAATATCCTTCAGTATGCTTCTTCCCATGTTGCTCTTGAGCAATGGGCACTCATGCATGCGGTTACTCAGAGCCATGGCAACATTGCAGACATCTGTGGCGGTGATTATCACGCGCCTACCCGATATCATTACATGTCTCCAAGTCACCGACGCGAACTCTGGACAGAATGCCTACGTCATATTCGACCCTCATCCACGTCCATTACATCCGGATGGTGCTGGCCTCATATTCAGCTCGTCTCTGGATAATGCTGCAAACATACTTGGGGGCATTCTCCATGTTCATAAGGACCGGATGTCTTCGTCGAATCTACAGTGGGGAGAACAGCTACGCACAAACTGCTCGGGATACTTTTTTGTCGCAAAGAGTTGGCGCCGTTATACAGGGAACTCCGTCCTGAAGTCTAGCTTGACCGTCCTGGCTCTCCGTTCCGCGATAAAGGAACTACAGCAGCAGAACGATGCCCTTGCCTTCCGGAATGGAAAGCACGATGAAGTGGCTACGCTCGAGGATGTCTCTAATCAAGAGACATTGAAGGCAACAACGGCAACAACGGCGTTATCCCGACAAGAGCATACGCAAGGTCGCCGTGATTATTACCAACTAAATGCAGTTGCAGGACCGTCACGGCTTCCCCTCCATGACCGCGTCCCACAGTATAATGGCGCTCAGGGCGTTAATCCACCCCCACTACCTCCAAGAAAGCTGCGGAACGCCTTTGATGCTAAGGACGCAGTGCCGCGTTACCAAGAAGCGTCCCACTTGCGGAAACGGTTCGATTGTGGCATCTGCCTTGAGAAATGTCCCGAAGACGACGCTGCGAGGGTGGATGGCTGTGGTCACACGATGTGCCGGAGCTGTATGAAGGGTTTCATCACCGCAAAGATCGCAGAGCACCGTTTTCCTATTCTTTGTCCGATTTGCACAGTGGATAATGGTGGGCGTCCAGCTGCAGGTACGCATCACTCATTTGAACGCGATCAATCATGTAACGAAGGCACTCGGCAGAAATTTCCCGTCTGCTTGTCGAACAGATTGGAATCACAGAGGAAGAATTTGGAATTTGGACAGAGATGGAATTGTCCCAATATTCGATCTTGTTGCGCTGCCGAAAGTATGCTATGATATCGAGCCGATGCATACAGACACTAACGATAGAAAGGTGCAAACGTTCTGCATTTGTGGATCGAGATGATTACAACGAGATGTCCGAGATCACATGTCCCATACCTGGTTGCAGTTACGTGTGGTGCAAATTTTGTCACAGGCGCATTAAGACTAAAGGGCCGAAGCACTCATGCGACGGGTCTTCTGAGCTGGATCACTTGATGAAGACAAAAGGATGGAAGTACTGTCCCAGTACGTCAGTTTCCTGCTCTGGAAAACCTTCGTGCGCTCACTAACTGTCCGCAAGATTGTAAAACTCCGATTCAGAAGGACAATGGGTGCAACCACATGACAGTATGTTCACGGTTTCCTGTGCACTATATACTGTACTGATTCGCGCCATTAGTGCATTGCTCCGGGCTGCAATACTCACTTTTGCTATATCTGTGGGGACCTCATTGTCCGTTCTGCCGTGGGGGGTGAAATCAACAGGGCGGTCACCGCCCATTACACGAAATGCCAGTTGCTCCAGGTGCCCGAGTAGGATATTAGTCCACCTGTCAATCTCTTGGGTCCCATCTAGTGTACATCGCAGTGATGCTTAACGTAGAGGATGCTTTACGGGATGACTTGAGCGAATGCGGAATCGAGAACGGAGGCCAATAAACTCAAAGAGATCGATTCATGAGTGACACCCGTAGTGTCCAAGTACCTCCGACGAAAATACAAGGTGTTCCTCAAAGGAGAAACGTGCTGCCGTGTTGTAGAGTGGTAATCCCAACACTAGCTGCATTGCACCATAGCCCCCAAAACCCAGTGCATCACTTCAAGCGTCTCTAGCCTCTTGGTCCTTGAATTGCTTCGCCCACTGTAATTCAATTGAGCACGGGAACAAACGAAGGTCAAAGAAGGGCGCACCATCATCGACGGTATGGGCCGATCTGGTGCAATATATCTCACCTGGGGGACACACGTCTCATATCAACCACTGGATGCACAAACGGAACCAACAGGGCCACTCACCTCCCGCTCAGCGCTTACGTTCCACACTCCATACGCGATGGCCAATATACCCATGAAAGTGATAGCGGTGTTTGTTCGCCAGTTTGCAGGACGCGACCACCAGCCACCTGCAGTTCCATTTGATCGAGGTTCAGAACGGAAGAAAACGGTTGAGTGACATTGTGTTACTACAGACCTGATGGTGTCCAGACATGCTTTGGATATGGATAACGCGCTCCACCACCCTGTGAGTAATAAACATCAGTTTCTGGCTGCCAACAGTTTCACATTAAGGTGCACCATTTGTGTGTTCTGCAACTCGAATAACGATGGTCGCGGTGGTGAGATTCGGAAGCAAACCCTAACCTTAGATCGTGGGAGAAGTGCACCGCCACTACTCCCAAGCCTGGTAGATCCGATGATTTAATTCATCTTGCTACCACCTCGAGCTAACAGTGCGCAAGATTTCGCAGTCCATGCGTCTTTCCTGACTGACGATAAGTAGGATTCTTCTCGCTTGCGGAATACAGCGTACTTCTGTCCGTGGATGTCGGAGTAATCCAGTTTCCATTCATAGATCCATCGATTCGCAGGGAATAGGCGTAAGGCCCAACGACCGATAACTCTTCTTTTGAAACCTCTGGATCAGACAGTGACATTTTTTGGACTGCTCGTTAACCTATTAAGCCAGACTGAGGCATCCTCGGGCCAGGACGCTATATAACAACAGCCCCCGCTGTTCCCAAGCCCATCTCTCGCAGCTAATTTCGCGGATGAACATCCCTGTCACCTTGTTATACCCTCTTCTAACATTATATGGTTTTCATACCTTACTCTTCGGACTATTTCGGCACCTCCTCCCGCGATTGTATCCCGGTGAGTGATGCAGTCTCTTCCATCGACATTGCAGTACGTGTGGCCTGATGCCTACCCTCTTTTCATGAAGACCCGTACAAGCCAAAAGTACACCTCGTTGTCCATCCTCGCTGCGGACCTCTCTATGGAAACTTCTCCGACGTGAACGCAGGACTTGATATGACGAAGTATACAACAATCGTTTCCTTCGGGGTGAGTTACCCTTCTCAATGCGTGTATTCGCATGTGGAGGGAGACTCTCTCGGACCAAACTACGATACAGGACTCCTACACGGATGGTGGTAGTCACGATGGAGGATATCTTGCACCGGCGGTGGTCAATCCACCAGATGCTTTTGCAGGCGGCCGCTCGACAAATGGTAAGGTTTGGGTCGAACACCTCGCAGATGACGTCGGAGCCAGGCTTATGGACTACGCGGTGAGCTTGACTTTGGTGCATTTACAGTGCGGTAGCTTGAATCGCAGTCTAGTGGTCGAGTGCGGTGACCAACATTAGCTTGTGGCCAGACAACCCCTTCCCAAGGGACTTTATCATGCAAAGTGAGAGTCGCAATCGCATGTGATGATATCCATAGAATGACATACACCCAGCAACCTTGTTTCTCGATCAGTCACATCATCTTGACCCAGATACGACACTTTATACCATATTTTTTGGGATCAAGTCAGATATGTTTATCGTCTGTTCATATCTGTCACTGACAGATGTCACAGTGACTGGGAAGACTCATTCAGTACATATAATATGCTATCTTTTTTCGCGAATACCTGACTGATGTATCGCAAACAGTCGACGGGAATAACCTGCCACAAGCAGCGGCAGATCTGCTAAGCCAAATAGCCCTTCTCTCCCAGCCTTCAACCAATGCACGTAACTTCCTCGTGACTGATGTCTATGGACGCGGCAGTCACAACGAATGGGGCGAAGCGTGGCTTCAAGCTATCTTTGATGGGCTTGTCAAGTTCCATACTCAATCATCTCACCGCTTGAACGTAGCATTCGCCAACTTTGCAACCATCTGGGACGGAGTGCTTGGTCCCGAGCCAGGTTACGAGGCTTTCGGGTATGTTAGCACAGATGCCTGTAACCCGGGGAATACCACTGCGTATACGTGTTTGGACCCTGATCATTATTTCTATTGGTTCTATGGGTGGGCCTAGTCCATTTATGTCGGTCGTGCTAGCGGCAAGTGATGCTAATGGTGTCGGGATGCAGGCACCCATCTGGAGTGACACATCGGATTATGGCCGATTATGTCCACGAAGTCTTGGAGTGGTGTCGGGTCCCGTAGTATTTTGAATGCCCCCCTTGAGCTGGCCTGAGAGAAGGAAGATACTTGGTAGAACATATAGATATACAGTCGACTCCCTTATAACCCATACCCCTCGGGATAAGCCAAAATGTATGGGTTTTGAGGGAGTATGGGGTGTTTGAGAGACCAACTACTGACGGCGCAGAAGCCCTAGTATAGGATGGTTTTAAAAGATACCAAAGGCTATTTACGAGTGAAGTAGCTAGTTAATTTACTGTCCTTTGCTCCGCATCCCAGCAATGCGCGTCCTCTGTCCAAACGAACCCAACATCATCTCCAACTTACGAGCGAATGGATCATCAAGATCTTGAACATATCTCTTCAAAATCAACACAGCTTGAAGTGCTTCGTTCCGTGCAGGACCCAGTTCAACAAGCAGGTCGCTAT
>Ga0307518_10001100_pt1 | contig 20329 bp, 19 predicted proteins | sample 25_EM_MG_FD_203889 | JGI IMG/M metagenome (GOLD analysis project Ga0307518, IMG submission 203889) | Populus trichocarpa ectomycorrhiza microbial communities from riparian zone in the Pacific Northwest, United States - 25_EM | ecosystem: Host-associated > Plants > Roots > Unclassified | place...
CGCGCCATGCCCGCCCAAAGTCGTTGACGAGACTCAAGTCGAGCTCATAAGCTCCAGTGGAGTTAGAAAACTCAGAAAATCCTTCGGTACCCTTTTTTTCAAGGAATGTTACTTTGTTGTTGATTCCAATCGTTGCCATGAGTGGAACCACTATTCCTCCCATCAGGAACTATCAATGAAAAATACTGTCAGGCATACTGTGGATGACAGTCTACAGATAGTATTTGCCTGGTAGTATCCAGCGTTTGACGGGGTATGCCAGACATTCATCGTTCCATTCCAGTAATAGGTTGTGAGCAGGTTGTCTGCACCACATAAATGGGTTAAGTCCCCAGAGCAAGGCATATTGCACTCAGAATCTGCCACATAATTCCCCCCGTTCGCAGAGACATCAGTGATGTCCCCACAGACTACTCTATTTGTCAGCCAGTCATTTTCAGGACAACGGCCATGAAGCTTACGGCACTTCGACCCGTCCTCCAACCCAGCTGCTGGGTAACCAAAGGCGGCACACTGATTCAAACACGCGTCGACAGTATTATTGCTTGTCCAATCAATCTCGTATTGGAACAGCTTCTGTCCAGATGGCCCACTAGTAGCGATAAGAATGAGAATTACAACCCCCGGTCACAAAGTAGTAGTGCAGACCTTAGACAACCTTGGTATACCCATTGTCCTGGAAGCCCCGTAGTTTGTATGGTAGCCACGGATTGCGCTGTGGCATAAACAATCTAAAAGAAAGTTAACGAAGGCAGAAGAACACTGGGGAGTACATGTACCTGTGTCAAGACAGAATATGCCAAAAACAAGACAGCCATTGTCGGTGACATGTGGATCTTGCATTCCAAAAGCTAGGCCTTATATACATAAGAGCAAAATCAACCCTGCGCGAATAGCTTTAAAAGCGGACTGGCAACATTTACTATTTTTATGCTCGAAGAGAGAAAACGTAAGGTCCAGTGGAATGGGCAAAAGAAGTGCGTACCAGCACCCACTACGGCATCTGCATCTTCGAAGACAGGGCGCAGGTGCGCCGCGGACGAAATTTGCGCATCCATGCTGTCATGGATTCACCTTGAGGGAAGGTCAAGATTCCCAGAGTGCTGAATGTAATGGAATACGGGGACGATATGCAGGTATCTCATAGGTAATGCTTTCATAACAGCTCGAACTCCTGTATTGTGAGTTATTCCGAGGGAAACTACTTACCACTCAATGTCTCTCCTTCACTGCATCTGCGAAATGCGGGTTCAGTAAAGCCTACGGGAGGGGTTCGGGGAGCCGCACGGGTTTCTTAGAACTCGTCCACGAGATACCGTGGCTGCGGGAGCTGTGTGAAGTACAATTTCAGTATCTAGAGAATGGTCGGTCGCATGATACATGATGATATCCGGTCCATGACATTGAAACTCACAGGAGATCGAACTTGGGGCCATGCGACTGCCTAGTCTTCTTAGACGTCAGAGACAAGAGAAACACCATAATGAGTTCGAAAAGAACTAGGCGGGTCACGAAGAAGCGGTTCAATAGTAAAGGCTGATGCGGCGAGAGTAACAATAACCCTAGTCCATGGAGCTCCAAGGTGGATCAGTGGACACTATTGTTTACCGCGGGTTGCAAATGTTCGCGGACAACGCAAAAACCAATCTACGCGTTGGGTAAGCGACTCGGCGCCTTGCCTCTTTCTTCTGCTCCGAGGTCTCACACTCAACCGGTTTCCCCTTAGCGCGCGACGAGCTCGCCCTGTCTTTCGAACCCACACCTTCTCACAGGCCCTCACGCGAGCCCTCCTCATCACCTGCCTTTTTCTCCCGCTCACCCATCTCGGCTTCCGCAGACCTGCTCGGCTCCCATCCCACCCTCACAGCTCAGCCTCCCTCGCGGGTTCATTTCGGCCGGAAGCCATCTGGGCTTCTGCCAAATCTCTACGTAGCATCTACTAGCACGTTAGCTATTGACCCTCCTTCAAGTAATCTAATTGTATCTCTCCTTTCCTCAGCTGAGCGCCAAACCTGCAGAGTGATGTGCACCAATGAAGGCGAAGTCCGCCCGTTACAAATCAGTTCTAGGATTGAAGGAGGTCATAAACAGTTAATCCTATAATCTGACCGACTACATACAAGAATAATCACGGTGCGACTACGTTGATACGTTGATTATAGATTTTTTTACACTCCCGGCCTAGTGAAATCTGGGAAGTTTGGCCAATTTCCAAGTTTCCCTGGGTCTCCGCCGATGCGGACCCATGCGGAATGCGATGGAGTCGGTCCATCGAGGACGAACAGTTGATGCCAGCCCGCTGGAGATACAAACGCATTGGGTGGTGCCGTGATCGTACAGACGTTGCCAGCGCAAGTGAACTGAGGAAAGATGATCCGGCCCCCGCTCATAACGTTTCCATGAGTGCTAGACGATGCTAATCTACGTGTGAACAAAGCAGATCGTCGACACGAGAGTACCGATGTACATACCTGCAACAAGGGATACACGCATGTTGGAGGTTGTTCCTTGGAAGAGAGTGACGACAATGTTGTACTGCCCCGAATAAGCCCAATCCGTCTCAGTGATGGTGAACTGAGGTTGCTTGAACCCTTGATTCAAGTATGGTGGGATGTATACTTCAAGGCGCAACTCTTCCGGGTATACGTACGAGCCATTTGGATAACGGGTCTGGGGGTCTGAGCCAGAGACAAGAACGCGGCCGTCAGGAAGTAGTGTGGCCTCTGAGTGATACAATCTGGCGATGGTTGTAGAGCTCAAGATAGACATGCGTTGTCCAGCTGGTTGGGATGGGTCATACAGAAGGGCATTGAGGTTCGGGTCGGAGGCAAGCCCAAATCCTGCGACACCTTGATGGGCACCATTCAAGATCATGTAGGTCCTAATACCTAATGAGTACGGTTATTACCGTGATTAGATACCTCATTACTTACCCATCTGGCAATGTGACCACACAAGGCATGACTCGCTTTGATGGCTTTGGACAGAGCATGATAGCGATCAGGACTATTTGATGTTCTAGTGCAAGCACATACCATCCTCTCTAAGGTCCAAGTGGGGTTTGCTACCTCAGGGGCAATTGAGATGCAGTTATCCAGCGCAATGCCAGGCCCAATTGTTGAACCACCACATATAAGGATCTCAATGGGATCTGTGTATGGCGCATGTTGAGGCAGAAGAACAGCGGATCCTTCCAAAGGATACGTGCGGCCAGCCAAGAAATTGTTGACTGACCCAGGCATGTTGGGTAGGAGAGTGACAGTATTGAATGTGACGGGGTCCAGAATGCGGGCTTCATTATAATAGCCTGGATGAGCAAAGATGAGTAGCCGTGCAGTCGAAAGCGCCAGGTGGATGTTTACCAATGAAGAAACGGCCACTCGGAAGCACCATCAGGAATGGATACAAGTTATTCGGGTCCGTGCGCTGCAGATAGTCAAGCGTGATGACAGGGCCGCCGCCAGGAAGAAGCTCCAGGGTAGGCTCAGGAGGACCATTGCTACCAGTCTCGCCCCCAACTACGAGAATGCTTCCATTGGGCATCAGCATAGCCGTAGGGTACCAACGGCCCCTCTAACGGACGGTAAGCCACAGACGAAATCTGAAATGGGAAGACAAACCTGCAGGGAGAGTTCACTATGATTCTCTTCCCAGTCGTTTGTTCCATTAACTCCTGGGCTACCGTCAGGGGTATAGAGTCTGACACCATAAGTAGATTCAAGTGACCATCCCCCCACATTAAGTTGGCGGGCGCCTTTATCCGGAAGAACAATACTCGCTGAGCAGAACACGTCCGATTTGACGTGCATTTCGCGCCAAGCGAGCCCAGGGTCGTCGACAAGGCTCAAGTCGAGCTCGTAAGCTCCAGTGGAGTTAGTAAACTCTGATGTACCCCATTTTTCAAGGAATTGTACTTTGTTGTTGATTCCGACTGTTGCAACAAGTGGGACCACAATCCCTCCCATCAGGAACTGAAAACGAAAGATCCCGTCAGGATTGCTGCGGAAAAAAAACATATAGGTAGTGCTTGCCTGGTAGTGCCCAGTGTTTGATGGCGTATGCCAGACATTCATCGCTCCGTTCCAATAATAGGTTGTGAGCAGGTTGCCTGCACCACATAGATAGGTCGGGTCCCCAGAACAAGGCATATTGCACTGGGGATCTGCCACATAATGCCCTCCGTTCGCAGCCACATCAGTGATGTCTCCACAGACTATTTCGCTCGTCAGCCAATCGTATGCAGGGGTTCAGCCCATGGGGCTTACAGCACTGCGACCCGAACTCCAACCCGGCGGCTGGGTAACCAAAGGCGGCACACTGATTCAAACACGCGTTGACGGTGTTGTTTTTTGTCCAATCAATCTCGTGTGGGAAGACCCTTGATCCAGTGGGTTCACTAATAGTAATAAGAGTAAGAAGGATGATCTCCATTCATAGAGGTATTGCAGACCTTAAACAACCTTGGTATGCCCATTGTCCTGGAAGCCCCGTAGTTTGTATCGTAGCCGATAGCGCCGTGGAAGAATATACAATCTAAAAGAAAGTTAACAAAGGTAGAAGGACACCTGGAAATTGGTCTCCCCTAGACAGACCAAACACTCAATATAAGTCAGTCGCACTTGGGAATACACGTACCTGTGCTAAGACTGATGCCCAAAAGACGGTGAGACTTGGAAAAGCCATTTTGGGTGACAAGCTTACTTCGCTTTCTAGGAGTTGGGGTTTATATACATAAGTGTGAAATCAACCGCGCTAGAATAGTTTTGAGTGTATACGTAAGGTCAAGTGGATTGGGCGAAATACTAGTGTCAGCTACGGCATCTGCATCATCGAAGACAGGGTACAGATGCAATACGGAGTTTGCAGGCCACCCTGTGCGAAGATCAAGGGCTGGAACGGTTGAATGTATGGCCGTAAAGATGGCTACATGCCACGGTACGAAGGCCATACGTAGGTATCGCAAATGCTGAAAATAACGCTTTCATGACAGGTCGAATTGTTGTCTCTCTTGTCAAAAGGTTGCATTGTGAGTTTTTCCGAAGAGCCAGTTGCTGTGACGGTGCTTACCACTCAACGCCTGGCCTCCACGTCGAGCCCTTAAAATAGAACTCGCCGAAGGTCCTCGGCTCCTCTCAAACAGCCGGACTATTCAACCACACAACTACGGGCTAGTCGTCGCGACCCGAGAAGGCTGAAATATGATGAACCAGCTTGTAGACAATGAGCTGCAACCTGCCGTGTTCTGTCCTGGCTGAGAAAAGTGATCTAATATGAAAACCAATGCATACCTTATGACTAGTCGATTGGCAGTAATTGAAGATATGTAGCCTAATCTTAGTGATGCTGACAACTTGGCAATCTCAGGAGTCAAACTCAGCAATGAAAAATTGTTCTGCGGGCCGTGTCGGGAGACCATTTCAGTGTAAGAGAAAAAGTTTTCTGATCTTGAAGAATTGAGAACCCGGGGAAATATTCTGGAGACGGGGAGAGAGGGGGGTACCTCACCTCAAAATATGTTTGGCTGGATTTGAGTACTGACCTCGGGAGTCCCGGGTAACAATATTGGCCCACGTTGACAACGAGAAAGACAACGCCGTCGTAGACGGCAGTCACCTTGTTTACGGAGCATGCACATGGAAAGGAAAGGAAATATTGTCGCACTCGAGTCAGTGTCTATACATGAAGGAGGGATAGAATGTGGGTAAGCCTCAGACGTGGTTGAAAATAAATGTAAATAGATAGGCAGATGAGACTGTCCATGATGCGAAGAAGGCAGCGTTGAAAATGTGAGAGAAGCGGACGTTGGGCGGCAGCCAAAAACAAGATATTCACAAAAGACGAAAATAGCACACAATTTCCACTCGCACTAGTGACCGATATGGTTTCAAGGGAAAGCAGACAGGGGGACTACAGGGGACTACAGGGGACTACCCGCAAAGTCGGGGCTCAGGAATAAGCGCTGAATGTCGAGTCAGTCATCTGGGCCGCCACCGTCCTTAAGTATTGTATGGAACAATGTAGGTACATTATATGTTCTAAAAGGGCCTCACTTGAACGTGGGATCAAGGTCGTGTGCCTACAGATTCAGTTCCTGTCGTTGATGTCGCTGCCTAGCTAATCGATCCACACTAGTGTTTGCGTTAGTCAGGAAGCTTGGAAACGGGCTCATGGCATATCTGCAATATGTCTCTGCCTGAATCATGCCGAGTGATGACTACTTTTCAAATTGTAGCGGTGTACGTGTTGATCCTTCCTCGCTGGGACAGTCGAGGGTCGCATGCGTGTATTGCAAAATTCTATGTGGACACCTGGGTCCACCGTGATCCTACTTTGAGTGAACAAACTAATCCATACATTCTTGTCCAACAAACAGTATTCTGACCATCTCAAAAGGCACAGGACGATGTCAACAGATGGCCATACCATTGCAACACTTGCGAAGCAAGGCGATGAGTGTCAGCCAAGCTACATGCGAAATAATAAAAACACCACACCATAGTGTTTACTAAGTTTGTGCATAGGTACCAGTAGCAACGCCTTCGGCCTTGGCGCCTTCGACGCCCCCTTTGTATGTGGCGACGACGTTGCCGTTGTCAGCGTCAAAAAGTTCCAACTTAACTGTGGCGATATTTCCGGTATTACCAAAGGTCAGCACGCAGGGGCCAGTTTTTGGCTGCAGGTCCTTCGGGATTTCTGGGCTTCCAACATATGAAGGTGCTACATCGAGGTAGGGACCGGCATCTCCCGAGACATTGTTAGGGACGGTGAACTTGAGTCGGTCACCGTCTTTCGTGATGTTTAGCTTCACGATAAGTTCTAACTCAGTAGTAGTGAATACACTGATAGCAATTGCTCCAAAGAAATTTACCTGGACTCTTGTCAGACATCCTTGCGACGCCTACAATACGGAACAGTCAGTTCGCATGTACTATGGTTAATCAAAGAGAGTGGTCATACAAAGATGCTTGATGTGTTAGTCTGGTAAAGTGAATAAATCGGTCACTGGAAGGTTTATAAAGGGGAGACTCACTTGTACAGCCGTGTGATGAGGGCGTTGAGGATCTAACCGGAAGTCCGTCCACCTTTTATACCTTTTGCACCTCCATACCTGTGGTCCCGCACACCCGCTATTGGAAATTACTGTGCTAGGGCGCACTGAATTTCGGATATCACCTATCGCAATCGCATTGCAGATCAGTACTAGAATGAGAACTTTCAATGAAAAATTCAAGTACAAGGAAACGATCATGGCAATAGAATTGGATGACTGCAGGAAGAAATCGAACTGACCCCGAGTAATATACACATGCTGACCAGTCATGTTCGCCGTCATCCACCGTCGTTGATCAAGGCTTGATGTCAAACGATTTAACACCGGTATTCCGTACAAACTTGATAACCTTGAATGGACCTATATGGTGGAGAGAAGGTATGCCACAGAGTGGGAACTATGTAGGAGTCAGGAAGCTAGAGATAAACTATTGTAAGCCACGTGGACCATGAAAAAAAAAACATTCGGAAAGAACGAGTACATATGCTGATCACAAAAAAAACGGTGTGCAGATGTGAGGTGGCCCACAGCCCCACAGCCCACGCCTTAAGCTTAATCCGCTTGAGCGCCGAGGAGGAGCGTACATTGTTTACTAACAACCATAGAGTGCATCTATGGGATCTTACATAAATAAACAGGATCGGTCTTCTGTTGACTTCAAGTTCATCATGGGAGAAGTTTGGTCTCCGAAACGTGATTCAGGATCAATGGTGTAGCGGCGCCAGTAAATTTACTACTGCAGGTCAGTGGATTTAGACGACATCATACTAAGCCCCTGGTCAATCAGTGACCCAAACCCGCATATGCGTTTGCACCAGCCTCATGTGAAATAGTTGGGTTGTCTCGTCAGATCCGAACACACCTGAAGTTCTCGGAATTGCCAGGGTCAGTGGTAAATAACCATCACTGGGTCATCCAACTACATACTATAAGCTGTCCGACTAAAATCTCTACAGATTATGTATACGCAATGTATTTCAACAAATCATTCCCAGAGAAATGTAACTTTAGACAAGAGAACAGACACGCTAATATTATCACCGCGAATACACCAAAACCGATTATAATTTTTTTTACACTCCCGGTCTGGTGAAATCCGAGTAGTGTGGCCAGTTTCCGAGCTGCCCTGGGTCTCCGCCAATGCGGACCCATGCGGAATGCGATGGAGTCGGCCCATCGAGGACAAACAGTTGATGCCAGCTTGGAGGAGATACAAACGCATTGGGTGGTGCTGTGATCGTGCAGACATTGCCAACACAAGTGAAATCAGGGAAGATGATCCGACCCCCGCTCATAACGTTTCCGTGAGTGCTGGACGATGCTAATATATTTGTGAACAAAAGGGATCTTCGGCACGAATACTAACGAACATACCTGCAACAAGGGATACACGCATATTTGAGGTTGTTCCCTGGAAAAGAGTGACGACAATGCTGTACTGCCCCGAATAAGCCCAATCAGTTTCAGTGATGGTGAACTGAGGCTGCTGGAGGCCTTGATTCAGGTACGGTGGGATGTATACTTCAAGGCGCAATTCTTCTGGGTATCCGGGAGTCTGGGGGTCTGAGCCAGAGACAAGCACGCGCCCGTCAGGAAGAAGCGTGGCCTCTGAGTGATACAACCTGGCGATAGTCGTGGAATTCAAGATGGATATGCGTTGCCCAACTGGTTCGGATGGGTCATACAGAATGGCATTGAAGTTGGGGTCGGAGGCAAGCCCAAATCCTGCGACACCCTGGTGGGCACCGTTCAAGATCATGTAGGTTCTAACATCTAGTGAGTACGGCATGTTTTCATGGTCAGACATCTCGTTGCTTACCCATCTGGCAATGTGACCATGCAAGGCATGACTCGTTTCGATGGCTTGGAATGGAACATGATCGCCATCGGAACTACTTGGGGCTCTAATGCAAGCACATACCATCCTCTCCAAGGTCCAAGTGGGGTTTGCTACCTCAGGGGCAATTGAGATGCAGTTATCCAGAGCAATCCCACCCCCGGGTGTTGAACCACCACATATCAAGATCTCAATAGGATCTGTGTATGGCGCATGTTGTGGCAGCAGAACAGCGGTCCCCTCCAAAGGATACGTGCGACCAGCCAAGAAATTGCTGACTGACCCAGGCATGTTGGGCAGGAGAGTGACAGTATCGAACGTGACAGGGTCCAAAACGCGGGCTTCATTATAATAGCCTGGATGAACAAAGGTGAGTAGCTGTGCAGCCGAAAGTCCTCGATGGATTGTTACCGATGAAGAAACGGCCACTCGGAAGTACCATCAGGAATGGATACAAGTTGTTTGGGTCCGTGCGTTCCAAATAATCCAGCGTGATGACGGCGCCACCGCCAGGAAGAAGTTCCAGAGTAGGCTCAGGAGGAGCATTGCTACCAGTCTCGCCTCCAACTACGAGAATGCTTCCGTTGGGCATCAGCATGGCCGTAGGGTACCAACGACCCCTCTAACGAACGGTAAGTCACATACGAAAACCGAAATGGGAAGACGAACCTGCAAGGTGAGTTCATTATAGTTTTCTTCCCAGTCGTTTGTTCCATTAACTCCTGGGCTACCGTCAGGGGTATAAAGTCTGACACCATACGTAGATTCAAGTGACCATCCCCCCACATTAAGTTGGCGGGCGCCCTTGTCCGGAAGAACAATACTCGCTGAGCAGAACACGTCAGATTTGACGTGCATTTCGCGCCAAGCGAGCCCAGGGTCGTTGACAAGGCTCAAGTCGAGCTCATAAGCTCCAGTGGAGTTAGTAAACTCTGATGTACCCCATTTTTCAAGGAATTGTACTTTGTTGTTGATTCCGACTGTTGCAATAAGTGGGACCACAATTCCTCCCATCAGGAACTGCAAATGAATCAATTGTCAGGGCTGCTGCGGAAAAAAAAAAGCGATAGGTGGTGCTTGCCTCGTAATATCCAGTGTTTGATGGGGTATGCCAGGTATTCATCGTTCCATTCCAATAATAGGTTGTGAGCAGATTGTTTGAACCACATAGATGGGTCGGGTCCCCAGAGCAAAGCATATTGCACTGAGTATCTGCCACATAGTACCCCCCGTTCGCAGCCACATCAGTGATATCCCCACAGACTATTTCACTAGTCAGCCAATCATTCTCAGGACAACAGTCAAGGGGCTTACAGCATTGTGACCCATACTCCAACCCAGCTGCTGGGTAACCAAAGGCGGCACACTGATTCAAACACGCGTCGACGGTGTTATTGTTTGTCCATTCATTCTCGTTTGGGAACACCCTTGATCCAGGAGCCGCTTCACTAATAGTAATGAAAGTGAGGGTTACAATCTCCGTTCATTTACGTATTGCAGACCTTAGACAACCTTGGTATGCCCATTGTCCTGGAAGTCCCGTAGTTTGTATGGTAGGCACAGGAAGCGCTGTGATATTTCCAGTGGAAGAGTAAACAGATAGGCGATTCCCCGCTCCACACGCCTCCCTACTTGATATTAGTAGCATGTTCGGCAAGAAATTCATGCAAACACTAACGAAGAATTCCCCCCACACGCCATATTACATTCGCTCTCAGGTGCCTTCGTAGCCCCGTTCACAAGATAATTCCCACAGACTAAAGGGAAAGATGTCAGTATCAATATCAATATCCTAAGATAAAGTTGACATGACCCACAGCACTGTGTACCGTACTCGATACCCGCAATAGTGAAATTAGAAGAGCTGCAGTAAGAAATGCAGCTCTCAACTGTCATGGTGTTGCTGTCCTGTTCATTTCCAAGGACTCTTCCGTGAGCATTATCCACATAGCATCCGCCGTATGTCCAATTTCCTGGAAGACCCGATTGCAGGTGTGAGGGGCCACCAGTAGATCCGCCGCCAGTGGTCAGTGTCCCGGTATAGTTGTACAAGTTAAGACGGTTCGGGCCACCGCAATATTCGGAAGAGTTCCCCGCGCATGCCATGTTACAGTCGGACGCTGGAGTGGGTCCAGAACCATTATCCAAGGTTGCCCCACAGTCTGTTCCCCTGGTGCTCAATATGAAAACGTAATGCGAATGCCGACAGCACTCACAACACTCGTTAGCGTACTCTGCACCTGCTAGTGGGTAGCCAGAGTTCTGGCATGCTGTAGTGCACGACTCTATCGTAACCTGCCCTGTGACAGCCGTACCGTGAGCCAGCGCCCTAGTTGCCGTAGAGTCACTAATCGTGCAACACAACTTGGTTAACTCAGGTTGAAAATGGCATATCATGCATTTTACCTGTAACACCCTAGCGAGGTCCAGTTGCCGACGTGGGGTACGATAATAGGTGTCGACGGGCCACTTGGAGTAGTTAGTGTTCCTGTGTAGTTGTACAAGTTCAGACGGTTTGGGCCACCGCAATATTCGGAAAAGTTCCCCGCGCAGGCCATGTTACAGTCAGATACTGCCGTGGGTCCAGAGCCATAATCCAGGGTCGACCCACAGTCTGTCCCATTGGCGTTCAGTAGGAAAACTCAATGTGAATGATGACGACACTCACAGCACTCATTAGCGTACTCTACGCCAGTTAGAGTGTAGCCAGCGTTCTGGCATGCCGTAGTGCACGACTCTACCGTAACCTGCCCTGTGACGGCCGTGCCGTGAGCCAATGCTCTCGTTGCCGCAGAATCACTAGTGCGATCGCAAATTTGTTAACACTGAGGGAATCCACACACATCGAGCTTACTTGTAACAGCCTAACGAGGACCAATTGCCGACATTGGGTACAATAATGGGTCCCGGCGGGGGTTGAGCACCGCTCCAGTATACATTTAGTCGATTACCCGCGCCACAGAATTCAGAAGTATTCCCCGTACATGACATATTACAGTCAGTCATGCTAACGTTAGAGGCACCAGAAGCGATGTTGTTCCCGCAGTCTAGAGAGGTGTCCATCAGGCGTCCAATGGAAGGGAACGTAACATCAACTTACAACACTCTTGAGCATACTCTACACCAGCATAGATGTAAGAATTGGTCCCTGTTGAACAAAAGTTGATACACGACTCGACCGTCATGGCGGTTGTGCTGGTGTAGGACGCCGATGGGAGCGCGCGCCCCCCAGTGTTGTCGCTGTAATTGATAATGAGATATTGTACCCCACTGAATACACGTACTCACGTCCAGCAGCCATATGATGCCCAATTACCTGGTAAAGAACGACTGTGCAAAGAGTGGTGACGGTGTCGCAAAGGAGTGTGTGGATAGTGAGAGAAAGCAGACACAATCTAATGAAACCATCAATGAACACAGAAAAACGTTGGGGTGGAACAATGTACCTGTGTCAAGATAGAGGATGTCAAAAACCAGACCACGAGGCTTGAGAAAGCCATCTTCGGTGACCTGTCCGACGATTTCAAAGAATGAGGGCTTATATGTGGTATGAAATCCACTGTGTCAGAACGAAATATTCTGAAAGCGCATCGATGAGAAAGGTGCCTTTATGCTCAAATGGGATAAACGTAATAAGGTCCCATTGAAGGGGGGGAAAGGGCGTACGAGCGCCAGCTACGGCATCTGTATCAAACCAAAACTGGGAGCAGGTGCACCGAATGGATTTCCCAGGCTAAGTTTCTGAGATGTCATGGGCCCGCCCAAGGCAAAGATCAGGAGAGGCAGACATGACCGAGTGCAATCGTGACGCCAAGGGTTACATGAGGATAGGGAGGTATCGCAAAGGCGGAGATAGTGGGTTTTAATTGCTCTCATGGCAATTTGATTTGTTGCACATATCTTTCGAAAGGACCAACTGCTGGCAAAGTACTTACCACCCGACCCTCCTCCACGGAAGAGCATGATTTCCTGGCGCGACCTTTTACAGCCCCTGACCGAAATAGTGGGAAATGGAGGCCACAAACTTCCGCTGCCTCATAATAGAATTCCTCGGTTCCTCTCAATCAACATGACCTTTCTGACGGAACCATACAAACTTGGAAACTACGGCCCGGTCGTCATGGCCCAAGGGGGCTGAGATTGTCATGAGCGAGTCTGTGGTCGAAGGGTTAGGAACCTGCCGTGTTTAATGCCCTGGCTGAGCAGGAATGATCAAGTGTGGGAGCCAGTACACACCTGCAGACCAAAGGGGAAGTAATTGAGGATGAGTGGGCTAATCTTACCCAGGGGTTATGCTGGCAAGTTAAGTAAGGATCAGAAGATGCCAGGAGAACACTTTAGCGTGAGAGCAAAATTTTCTGATGGGGCCCAGGCCCTGGTGCAAATATTATGGAGGCTCGTCTGACGGTCTAACGGTCAATATTGTTTGTTCGAAACAAGAGCGCATTGGTTGGTATTGGCTCTCTCTGAGTCCACTATCGAGAATAGCACTTCCAGAGTCCGGCCACTCCCTTGTTGGGCGATGCGGTTCCAGAAATACAAAAATTTGCCTGAAGAAAAGTTGACGCATTATCTTGGGAAACTACAGAGGCAGCCCCACGAGCCCAAGGAAGAAGGTCCTTTGGCCTTCCTATTGGCACTGGGCCAGGTAGACGATTGACCTATCGAGGGTCAGCGCTTCAGCAGGGTTTATTGGCGGAGATGGGGAGTGGATACCATCAATGTGACGGATGCACATGTAGCTTGCTACATACCTGCCGCCGAGCCTATCGACCACTTGTGCCCTCCGAGGCCTAAGGACGCGCACCATTGTTTACCCACCTGTGCAAAGCTAATTGTGGCTTACATAACCTTCGCGGACCACAATTCGTGGTTTAGTCAGCATTGTGCCGGGAAACCTTAGTGTTGAAGCCCGACATGAACTCTGTTTCAATGTGGCAGAGCAGGCACTTGCTGTGACGGTTGAGAGCATACGACGATGTTTGTTCGAGACGCGGGTGGGCCTCCAGCAGGTAGATAAGGCGTACAAGGTGGAGGAACATTGGGCACGGACCTGTTTCTGTTATGGACAACTGTGGCGTGAATGTCGGGAAAATCCTAAATAGTCCATCTTCACGCCTCCGTCTCGCAAATCTACCTGCTCGGTGAGTCAACCTTGTCTGTCCCGTGAACTTTGATTCAAAGTGGCTGATCATCTTCGTTTATCTGTACAACTTCACTCTGATCCATCATCATGTACCATGTAGCTAGCAAGTATCCTCCAAAGTCATGTCTGCGAATCAGCAGATCAGCTCCCCATCAAGCGCTGGCGCTGCTGCTGCTACTGCTGCTGGAAACCAACAAGCCTCTCAAACAACTTGGACAGAGCCGCCCTGGTCGGGGTGGATAGAAACAACCGGTGATGCTCTCCTCATCCTCGAGGCCGCTAGGCGTGGTCTCATCCCCAGAGTCACTCGTCGTCTCGTCGACTCCGAGCGAAAAATGATCACCTCAGGCTCCGTCTTCGTCTTCGACGAGGACGAAAGTGGCATTAAGCGCTGGACTGACGGTTTTTTCTGGAGCCCTTCTCGCATCTTAGGCAACTTCCTGCTCTACCGCGAGACAGATAAACGTGGTGCAGGTCACAGAGGCGCGCGCTCAGACTCGGCCGACGACCACCAGTACAATGATGGAACCCGACCTGACGGCCACTCCCTCAGTCGACCCAAGGGCGAGACGAGTTCATCTGGCTTGGATAGGCATCGTGAACGTGTTCTCGTCGGTAGCCTGACCAACAGCTACAAGTTCAAATCCGATGGTCTCATGAAAAAAGTGCGTGCTCTGTGGCTCCTCTCTCCTTTCCATGTGGTTCTCACGCCCACTCCCTTACTCACTTTGCAGACGTTCTCCCTCACCATCGGCGGTGTTGCTCAACATTTGATATCTTACTACAAAATTGAAGATGTCGAACAAGGCCGACTCCGCTCTCCGTCCTCCCTACCCGAGCTAGCATCATTAGATATCAGTCCTGAATACCTCGATAAAACCCATTTCCGCAACCCCCCAAAGGTAGAAATCGGCGTTGATGGCGTCCCAAGGTACCGTGGTGAAGCCGACGACATCGATCCATCTCCCTCGCTCCTTGCAGCTCCACTTTCGACTGGTCTACCCCTTCTTACAGACGGCCGCGTTTCAGATGGTAGCAAGCGCGGGCGCTACAACCCTTACGGTAGCGGTAGCTCGAAGCGGCGAAAGGGAGGAAAAGGTGGAGCTGGAAGCCAGTCCAACTCACCAACAGACAACCAAGCCGTCACCCTTCCCCTACCCTCACCATCCACACCCACCTCCCCACATTCCCATGTTCATTCCCAAGGTCCCCCTCCGCCGTCAGCTGCTGCGCCATACAACGAACAGCAACAACCTTCTGGCGCAGGTCCAGCAGGTCCCTCTCCACCACATCCACACCCATCGTATGTCCAATATCCAGTGCCAGGATACTATGGTGCAGGGTACGCTCCACTTCCGCAGTCTCTGCTCTATACGGGCTCACCTTTCCTCAGCATACCTGGTGTGCCGCATCCGCAGCAGGTTCCGCCTCCTGGAGTGTCGTCCGCACCGGCGTCATACGCATATCCCGGCCCGTCACCTGCGTATGGGACTGCGCCGCCATCAGATTCCCAACACCAAGGTCTCGTATCGCAGCCCCAAACTTATTATTCCTACTACCCACACCCCCTGCCATCCCACTCGCACCCACCACACGCACCATATGGTGGGTACTCCCCTGCTCCGTGGCCGACTTACAATGGCTACTCGGGACATGCGGGACACACCCCTGCTTCACCAACCACTTCGATCTCCGGTCCGTCGACTATCAACGAATTACCGGAGAAGGGTCGGAATACGCCTTCTTCCAGAGAAGTAGGTAGGGAGGGATCTGGACCATGATAATCCGTGCGCCCAGTGGGAGCCAGGTTAGGGTTATCTGGCAACCAGACTATTAGCGTGGCCTTTGTACTTCGTTCGTCTTTCTCGTTTCGTTTGCATGTGTCCATACCACTACTAGTTTTCGATGATTCTACAGTTTTCGGCAGCCTTTTGACATGTTTTAGCCCGAGTGTAATTTCGACCTTCTTTTTCCCTATTGGCCCTCTTGCAATGAACATAGACCCTGGAGCTCACATTTTCCGCACTATCCCGTGTATATGTACTTCTAGTGCTCATATAACTGTTCACTTAGCTTTACAGGTTCTATCCACATGTTCTCCTACAATATACAGGTCTTTTCGGTATCATAGTGTTCGGCTCAGTGTCCCGCTGGTCATGCAAGCAAGTTAGGCTAATGGGGTAAGGACATTTGCGTCGTGCACATTCACACCAAGTCCGTCTTCCTTCGGAGTAAGGCTGGTAAGAGTGTACTCGAAGACTTGACCACTAGCTATTACTAGGGCAATTATTCAAACGAGACTTTTGATATTGATAGGAATTGTAGGTCTCGAGGACGACTTGTGCTGGACAAGAGTAGTACAGCCCAGGGAAACGTGCCAGGTCTGGAATCCAGTACCTGGTCATTAAATATAAGGGAGCCAGTGGTCCAATGAAATACATCTTACAGGAAAGGGTAACGAACGCAGCAGTGTCATATACTTGGTTGTGTAGAACTATAATCGGCATATTAGCTCTTTGTCCCACTCTTCCGAGCCTACACCTTCAGCAACTACGAAGAGACGGAATGGATCATATTTGTCCTTTATGGCCTTCAGTTGAGAATAATGAGACCCGAAGAAGGTGGTTTGCCAGTCGATCTCAAACAAGGACGCCTTGGCATAATATGTTAATTAGTAAATGCAAAGGATAACATCCTGGACACCCACCTCGTTCAAATAGGCACCGTCATTTGGGGAAACATCGTGCAAAGATTTAATCCACGCCTTAAGCTGAGAAATGTTCCCTTCTATCTCTTTCGATGAGGCTCTTTCGTCCCAATATATACTACACGTTGCCTCTACCACGGCATTCCTCCATGCCGGATTGACACCTGCCGATTCAGGGTCAATTTGGGACACTTTTCCACCTGCTACCGTACTGCCAACAAAAAAAAACATCAATGTTAGGTATGTAGGGGCGTGAGTGAACTCACTTGAAACCCGCCTCGCAGTCAGTAAGGATTTCGGCGACGTCCCTGGAACGATTTGCGATTGTGTCTCGGGAGAGAAGACGGGAGGTCAACATCTGATTCACGCCGTTCTGGCCAGAAGTGTTGTAGATGCTTGTATATAATTCATACCACGAAGGAATGGCATAAAGTTCTGCTATTGAAGATACGCCCTGTGACCGTAGACTCGAGGCGTATTCGGTCCACGGTTGGGTGCTTGCATTTGCGGTCTCGGTAGACATGTTTGGAACGATGGTGAATAAACTTATGCTGGTATTAGATAAGGCTCCATATCCGCCCCAGCCATCATCAGTGAGATTCGTTTGAAACTGCAACATCCTCGCGGCGAGTTCTTTCATGACCGTCGTATTTGTCGCGTTGGCCTGGAAGGTATAGAAAGCAACAGGAAGTGACTCATAGGTGCGGTAAGTGACAGATGTGACGATGCCGTAGGTGCCGCCGCCGCCACCGCAAAGCGCCCAGAACAGGTCGGAGTACTGGTAGTCGTTGACCGTGAGATGTTCCCCAGTCGAGGTGACCACTGTGATCTCGATTGCATTGTCGACCCCTAAACCACAGTATATGAGCATATGAGTAAAACAGCACCGACAACCATACCAAGACCATAAGTAGGTGACAGAGCACTGTGACCTCCACCCTGAAGCCAGCCGCCAGCTGCGCCTACGGAGCCGCCAAGAGATGCCCCACCAACCATCATGCGATCGTACTGGTTCACAGCATCGTATGCTTCGTGCCACTGCACGCCAGCGCCAAGTGTTACAGCTGTGAACATTGCCAAGTGAATTACCATGGGGAACCCAATGGCAAAAAAAAACGCTACCTTGGTACGTTTCATTTGAAGGCGCTCCATGTGGAACAAACGTGGGATCGTACGTGATGTTCTTCATGTTGTGCGTCCACACCACAAACGCTCCTCTGGCTGTACTACGTCCCAAGTAATCATGCCTGGACCATCCATCAAGTTCACGAAGATCAAGTGCACTCGACATTTTCACTCACCCCGTATTCTTGACGACCAATTTCAGGTTGTACTGAACTGCAAAGTTGACGGCAGCCTGGATGTCCCCTGGTGTACGGGCGTCCACACCAATCACTGGCACACTTCCTTGCTCGCAAGGAACCCCGAGAGTTGTGTTGAGATAGCAAGCACTTATGGTACCATTTTTGAATTCGAAAGTCTCGAAATTGGGGGCTTCCATCGAGCCGGGAATTGAAGAACGCCAATTACCATCTGTCCAGTTTTGGATGACTTCCGAACAATTTCCGGATGGGTTCGTAGGAGGATAGCAAGCAGAAGCAGTAGGAACAGGATAGATGAGTGGTTGAGAAACTTGGGATTCAAGCCCGGCAAATGTCGCAGAATTGGGCCAGCATGGATCGTTATGTGTACAACAGCACCCAGCTTGATAAGGCCAGGCTCCAGCGAGCCTCCCTAACGCGAATACAGACAGGGCGGTGAAGCTGTTCAACATCACTAGTGACGGGATTCAGCGTCACGAGTGCTGTAGCTTGTTGATGCCAATCCATGCTTCTAGGATATATACCGGGTTCCAGATGCCGCCAAGAACCTGCAGGGGGGCGATGTTCTGATGGGCGTCGTTGAAAATCGACTAGTGCTGCGCCTTCACCGCCTGCGGTTGCGGAAGACTGCAAAGAGCGATTGGCATCAGCACGTATTCTGACTCACATCTGAACTAATCCGTGCCTACGAGTCACTTCCGCAACCGTACATAAGTCACTGACAGACATAATCAAGACTCGACAACTTACAACAGAGCATCATACAAAAGCCCTCGATCTGGTGCAAGAACAAGACAGATTATCATCCAAATGTCACACCAGACAAAGTTGCCTTTTGCGAAGGTAGCTGGATCCACTCCGACACCATCTCGCCGTCTTGCTGTCGACAGAACGCTGGAGAACCCGGAATCACAACAAGAAAATCGTTCTTCCTTCAGGTCGGGCGGCTCGCAACGTAGTCGTCTCAAGGATATTGCAGATTCTACCCTGCGTGCCATTGAAGCAGGACATCTATCCTTTGCAGGAAGTACCCTTGATCTAAACGCCAAGATCAGGTTTTCAAACCGTAACACCCGCTATTATACCCACGACGTCTCTCCACTATCGTCCTGGGCATCTAATGCCCCATCTCCCAAGCCCAACAAACGTACGGTGTGCGAAATCTCTGTTATGGAGATTTCGACCCTGGGTGGCGCACGGCTGCTGCACGACTCCATGTCCTCGCACTCTACGTCCTACGGTAGGACTGCACTACTTAATTTCGCGTCGGCGACGCGCCCTGGAGGAGGCTTTCTCACTGGTGCTCAAGCCCAAGAAGAGTCGATAGCCAGGTCCTCTACATTATATCCATCCTTGATGACGGACACCGCCCAGCAGTTCTACAAGCTGCACAGAAAAGATCGCCAGGGGGGTTACTACTATCATGCCATGATATATTCTCCTGGAATAGTTATCCTTAAGGATGACAAGGGTGACTGGGTGTCCCCTTTCGAGGTCGACATTCTGACCTGTGCGGCCGTGAACGCGGGGGATGTGCGAACGAAAAATGCAAAGAGCGCAAATCCAGTGGACTCTCAGAAGTTGGAGAGGTGGATAGAGGCTACCATGCGGGAACGAATGGCGAGGATTTTGTTTCTATTCGAACAACAAGGGGCGAAGAATATTGTGTTGGGAAGCTTTGGTACTGGGGTGTTCCAGAACGACATAGAAGTGGTTGCAAGAATTTGGGCGGACCTACTGATCAGCCCTAACGCACGGTACAAACACTCATTTGATCGTACCATGTTTGCGATCATCGGACACAAAACCTTCACCACGTTCAGAGACGCATTCGAAGGCTGTCGCATCAACAGGAACGGGAATGGGACTGGAACTTCTGGAAGGGCGCGTAGTTGTTTAATTACATAATATGGTTGCTACTTAAGCTTAAATTCTATGCGCTTCGAGCTTCAGAATTTGGTGATGGCCTTGAGTAGTAGATCGGGCGATATTTTTCCGAGGGACGAAGTAATATATATGAATCCATGTATGATACAGCATGAGTACTTTTGGACTTGGGCGAAAAACCTTCGGTTTTTCCGGCTCGAAACTGGACCTGAATCTGTCAGAAAGAGTGAGCTGTGAGGGCGGGATGGGCGAAATGAAATGAACTGATATTACGGCCGACTACGCTATTACAAAGCTCAGGTCAACAAGACCTCGTCGGCACAAAGAGAGGCAAATACAAGACAGGAAAAGAAAACAAAAAGGAAGAAACTACAACAAA
>Ga0307518_10001101_pt1 | contig 20329 bp, 23 predicted proteins | sample 25_EM_MG_FD_203889 | JGI IMG/M metagenome (GOLD analysis project Ga0307518, IMG submission 203889) | Populus trichocarpa ectomycorrhiza microbial communities from riparian zone in the Pacific Northwest, United States - 25_EM | ecosystem: Host-associated > Plants > Roots > Unclassified | place...
CCCCTACCTACAAATTTTATGGCCAGTGGAAGGACTTGTCAGAAAACGTTTTTCCGAATCTCGACTGCTCCTTCTCCCACTCCTCGTCTTCTAAATATCTGTCCAAGGCCCGAGCCTCTAAGCCAATTAGGTTCATGCTCACTCCAGTTTCTTTGCACTTGACTGCATACAAACTCTCTTCGTCTGGGTCGTCGGCCAATGCCACATACGCTTTAGCCACGCGCCAGTCTGCTTCTTTCGTCAGTCTCTGTAGCCGTTTCTCAGCACGCTCGCGACCGCGCCTGGATTCAGCCTCTGAATCGATAAAGGAGGCTGTGTGACCAGGCGGAAGACGTGTAGAGGATGGCAACTTAATGGATGTGCGGGTGTGTAGTAGGTGCGGTGTGGTGCTGAGTGTGCTGAGTGGTAGGTTATTGAGACGGCACAGTTCGTGCCTCTGAAAATCGTCCATTAGATAGGCCAATTCATGGCTCTTCATGCGTACTAACATTCACGTCGAATCGGAGAGCAATGCCTTGTAAGGTATCTCCACGACTGAGATGGTATACGGACAGCACCACGTCCTCGCTAACGATTGCATTCGTGTCCTGATCGAACAGCGGACCAGTATCTGGTGACGAATTCGATGGGTGACTGAGATTAGGCTTTGTAGAGGCCGCTGTGTAAGAGGGGGAAGGTTCAGTGAATAGGGCATGGTCCGCTGGTGATGGGCCATCATCCTCTTCCTCATCGTCTCCCAGGACAAACATGGCATCATCTTGAAGAGCGCCATCAATATTCACCGAACCCTTCTGCGTTCGGCGTACAAAAGACGATGCGCTGACAACGTCGACGCCTCCGAGGCATGCGAGACACGGATTGTATCTCCCGAGTCTAGGATTAGAAGATAGGCATGTTGGACAAATAGGTCGGGTACAGCATTGGGTCAGGAAGATGTCCCGTGCTCTGGGGGGTAAAGAGGACGAGCACGCGAGACATAAATCCACAGAACGGTTTCCTACCATCGTGTACTGAACATAAAACACTTCCCCGAGGAACCGATTGCAGTAATTCACATTCACAGCCACCACTTGACTAGGACTCCTGGCCTCTCCTGGCCGCCAATTACAGGATGTCGACGACGATGCCCTCTCCACCAGGTGAAACGAGTGTCGAACAGCCACACCTTGTTTCACTGGTTCTACAGTCGAAGAAGGCACTCCAACATGGACAACAACTTTGCTCAAAGGCAAATATCCTTACGAACGAGTCTGCCCAACATGCCGTGGATGTCCTGGCGTTGGATGCCAAGATCAGGTGGATCAGCGAGGCCGTGATAGAACAGCTCAAGGTGTGTGCAATGATACCGGAGCTGTGGAAGAGGGCTAATGCACATATTTCGCGTGGTAGCTTGCTGCGAGTGTGGCAAAGTGCATTGAACTTAAGCGTTCGCAACTGGACGGGCGTATTCGTGTACGTATCCTCCCGAATCGCATCTGACAACATACAGAGTATCACTATCCTACAGGAATGGGACATTGTCCGCTCGCAGCGTGTCACCGCACTAGACAACATTCTCGAAGCCCTCGGTGCTCAGCTCGTCCCGCCAGACTTTCACCAGACCTCCACCAACTCGTCGCTATTTGGAAGCCAAGGTTCGGAAGACAGGCCGAACGGTGTCATTGATCCCCAGCTGAGCCCATCTGCAACCGTGCGTGGAAACCCTATCGACCGTAAGTCGCACTTGAACAACGACCGGACCAAATGGAAGACCCTCCGGGACTTCGCGGACGAAGCTGCTGTTGAGGAGGTACTCGATGCAGTGGAGAGCGATAGGACACGTATTGATGTAAGCATTTGGCATTTTGACTGTCTCGAAATTCGACATTGGACAACCTTTAGGACCTCATGACGTCTGCATATCACTACCCGGAAACACTGACCAGTGCGGTTGCGTCTATACACGACTCGTTGCGGACCTCTTTCGTATTTCCTTCCATAGAACCTATCATTTCGACTCAGAACACGACTACAACGACGATGGCAAAGCACCTGGAGAGTCTAGCGTCACATTATGAACAGATGGAAAGTGCCTTGAATGTTTGTGAAGCAGGCGAAGAGCTCAGCAAAGAGGACCTGCGAGGTAGGGAGGTTCGTTTGATGTTTGCCTTTGTAATCACAGTACTGCGATCCAGAGATGTACCGGGATACGGATGAGCTCCCAGCGATCATGGCCGAACTTGATGACAACGTTAATTTAATTCAAGCATCCCAGTGAGTAATCATGACCACAATCAGTGGTGATTTCAATGAGCTGATAGGTGTCCAGCGATAAACTCATTACGACTAAGGATGCCGTCCAGGAACAATTGAACACCAGTAGTAGGATCCTAGACAACCTAGACGAACTTGGAGAAATCATGTCCGACATGCTAGAGAAACAACAGGAAATTGAAGTAAGCTATATGTCAATTTTCCGACCACTTTTCGGTGACACGCGCTTACCGTTGAGGTTGATAGGAGGACTTCGAGGATCTACTGGACTGTCTGCAGCAAAGACTGCTCGTGGTGGAAGATCTCTATCACCGCTACGTGTCATTCCGGTCTTCATTCAGCAAACTACTCGTCGAAATTGGCCGTAGGCGGCAGTATCAGGAGGCTGCGGAAAAGATCGTTGACGGCATGATGGCTCAGCTGGAAGCCATGACGGAAGGCAAGTCCATTTCTGATTTCATTTACCCCTGCATTGTGCTGTCATCCGCGCTCCCAGTACTAATATATAAGGTACACAATAGAGGAGCGCCAAGTACGAGAAGAATTTAACACGGAGCACGGAGCTCACATTCCTACCGACCTATGCTTATGTATCGAGAACCCGCCCACACGGTGGGAGGTTGTGCCGTGGCCAGGAGATGTCCGAGAGACACTACCGGAGATCGATAGCGACCTACTAGCTCAGGTGAGAGAGTTGGAGGATTACTCCTCCGAGCTATCGAGGTACTGACCGTCTGATAGGCGAGAGAGAAGCTGTCGACGGTGGACATCACCTTCCCTGGTACTGACAGCGTGTAGGCCCACATGGATGACAGCGCCTCGCTTGTGTGGATGTGTCAACAAATTAAGCACCTGGCTCTATCTGTCACTGGCACAAATATACCCTGTGTGACTTGTTTACTTGATGAATGCGCAGTGCACGTCAACAACAGCAGCCATTGATGAGTTGTTCCGTAGCAAAGCGCGGTTCGCGATAAGGTGTGTTTTTTTTTTTTTTTTTTAAAAACATTAGACGCTGTGTGTACTTCGAGGCAAGTGCCGGTGCTGTCAGATCTATTATCTGATTTCATTAGTGAGGTACGCGCGTGAACCAGAATGTTATCATGCCTCGATTCTTGAAGCTACATAACGTATTTGGTGGTCGTGAGGCCTGAGCTTAGGGGTATTTAATTTTGCTATAGCAAAACACCGAGTTGGTCACGTGAACACCTCCGTTGCTTCTTTTGAATCTGATGACTTGTCCTCAGCTTCGTGCCTTGCACAATGCTGACACGCATGGAGGACTACTGCTATGTCAAATCCACTGTTTTGAACAACTCTTCTTCAGGTGAGATCTAACAAGGAATTTTTGTATCACCGAAGATATCCAAGCTAGAATTGTGATACCCTCTAACGCTTCAGATGTCGAGCAGCATCGATGCTTCTTCGGTCCCTTTTATCTTCGAATGGCTCAAGCCGTTACGAGATACTACCTCGGAACCAAAACTGACAATTTGCGTGTGAGCGATCCCATGCTCGATGGACAGGTTTTGGGGTCGTGGTCGCAAAACGTCCTTCTTTACTTGGTTCGATGATTTTATATTATTCTGTGACAACGCCATTTGCGTACATTGACTCTCCTTCTGCCCCAACAGGCACCCACGCTCTCCAGATTGGCAAGATCACTTGTCATTATGAATGAGAAGGCTTGTAGCCTCGAAATGGTTAGATGCAGATTTGTACTGGCGTGTGTCATAGGAAGAACGCTACGAGCAAGTTCAAGTGGCGCAACGCTCGCCGTCATGTAAGTACCTTTGGACATGCGTATGCAGCACCCTACTAATGACACAACCTTAGGTTGTCGACCAGGTTTCCACAATGGACGTTCCTGTTATCTGTGACCTTAGATCACGGGTTACCCTTTGGCTGCCATCGAAGTGGGTGAAACAAATCTCCGTTGCACTTTGACACCTGCCTTTCTGCGAAGTCTCCGGATCGAAGTCTCCGAGTATTCTCCTGTCATTATACTGCCACATATCTCATGTGCGTCTTCTATTCGAGGGATGATGGCAAGAATCGAAGAACTTGCAGAAGGGGAAGGCCCAGGAGTTGGTACCCCGCACTGATACCATGAAGTCGTCAAGATCCACACTGAACCGCCTGGATGTATCCTGGCTACGATGGTAGGCCTAACTGCCTTACAGAGCGTCGGTTCCGTCCGATGTGCCTTGGAGTGCCACCGGTTCTGTACGTAGCCCGTGCCGCATGGCCAAAAATTTGCAATAAGAATTTTATGACACATCTATAGCTGCGGTGGTACGTTTACGTCGCGGTGATGGGGTCGTTCCACTCTTCACTATGTGGGAGACACCATTTTCATGGTAAGCCTGCCCGCTGTCAAAACCTATTGGATGCTTCCTCGTTGGAGGGGGGCAAAGGCGCTCTCTGTGGGTGCTCGCGCGGTGGGTCCGTTAATATCAATCAACTGTTTGCGCCCTTGGGTTGCGCGTGACCTAAATCCCGCCGTAAGGAATTTAATGATGAAAGGACGGGGCGCACAATTGCCGCAGCTCTCGGCAGCCTTCACGATTCTTTACGTGGGTGGCCATCTCTGTACTATAGGATGCCAGAGACCTCATTTCATCAAATATGTCAGGATACATTAATGCGGCAGCGCCGTTCAGTGTGTATGCATGTTAATCGATACCCAGACAACCTAACCTACTTGTCTGGCCTGCATTCCAGATAGACTTACCCCTGACGATATTCTTGGATCAGGTATGCTCATCAGTTTTAATTTTGTTTATCTATGTACACTATCATCCCCACTTCTCGGTTTTATCTGTTTTTGGCTTCTGTCCTTCACTTTCCCTGGGAATGAGATTGGATAGGGAATACTCTTCGCTCCGCCGCTCATCGACAGTTCCACAAGTTGTTTTCCAATGTTGATTGAAGAGAAGAGTCTGTTATTGATTTCGTGGTCATGTGGTGTACCTTCTCGCGACAGCCGCATGAGTTCGACATCAGTCGACAATCAAGAGAGACCTGCCGTTGAATCGAAACATCCACCGACCATGGGTGGACGTGCGCCTCATGGCAAATGCCCCGACCCAACGTGCCCACAGCATTGCCCAGAGCCCCGACTATCAAATCTTGCATGAATCTACTGGTTATGCTGCCGATGACAAGACGACCCGTTTCATTAATGGTGCGTTATGATAACTGAGACGCACCCATATATGGCGAGGATGATCCTGTTGAATCTTTAGCCAGGTGTGTGGCTGTTGAGATCTTCCTCTGCCTGTAAGGCTTCTCCTCGCTGGAACCTGCATTCGTCGGATCGAAACGGGTGTTCCACCTCAAAAAGAGAGTGCCGTTCAGTCGGAAGTTTTGAGCCTGATTGGATAGAGTGGTCTTATCGACGGAAGATGGCATGTAATAACATGCGGCAGCTCCCCACTACGTGCCCAGAAGGGGACGGATGAAATCAGGTGTCCTGCAGGGGAAGATTAATCAAGGCCCGCGCTTACAAGACAGGCCCGAGATACATGCCATACCTTAGGTTTCTTACCAGCCACGCTACCCGCTGCTGTGTTAGATCTGGTGCATTACGCCTATGACCACTATTAGTGCTCCCACGATGACATCGTAAATGGATTCCGTCGCTCCGAAACAGCATTACGAAATCACGTCTAACAGCCTTCCAGGCTAGTGGGCAACAACTATAAATTCTTTTAGTCTTCAGCGACATCTTCCATTGAACAGCTGTTCGCCTCCCAATCAACCCACTAACAGTAACCGTCTCTTCTTCACCGAGAACCCATCATCCAAAATGTGCAGCATGGAATGGTGAACACCCAGCTTCCGTCGCATCGTTCCTTGCACTGACCTGACTCCTACAGCTTCGGAGACCAGTACAGAGGTTGCGGAGTGCGTATCCACTGTCTCTTCATCTGTTCCGTCGACCGACGCCTTCCCGTTCGCTCTCCGAAAGCACTACGTCAGGGTTTACCAGACCGGAATCACGTTCGACTGCGAGTCGCCCTATTGCAAGCTTAGTTCCAAACACATGCACAAGACAGCAAAAAACTGTGGATGCAACGCGGTCAGTGAGCTCGACTTCGACCTCCTGTGCAGAATGGTGGGTTCGTTCTGACGTTCTTTGGCGCCCAATACTCGTTTAGGAATACGCTGATTATCGGAGAGTGCGCAACCTCTTTCAAACAAAATGCGACTCGTGCGCACCAGCAGCAGAATCTGGGTCCACCGGGTCCGACCACTGTCGTGGCGATCGGTCAGGACGATACTGGTGAAAGTTTGAACCCTAGGCGGCCAATGCATAAATAGGTTAGGAGGCTACACTGCAGCCGCGCGGTTACATCTCACCAGATTATCAGTACTTTGGTCACACATCTACTATATCCTCATTTGATATCATGTCCTGCAGGCCACATTGCTTTCACAATACATAACTTATGTGCATCTCGCCTTCACGCAAGCCTATCAGCCATCTGCGTAATCTACATCGTCTTATGCATTTGTACACGCCGTTCATGTACTCACAAGGCCATCTTACGCTCTAACTTCTTAAAGGAGCTCCAACGCTGTCGTACGACAAGGCAATGCGTGGTTACAAGGTTTGGCTCCGTGGAGTAAAACCCATAGTAAGCACAGTGATCAAGCCCCATGATCAACGACACTCGAACGAGGTATTGTACTGCGGAATGGTCAAACACAATTGAACACAGGAGGACATCGGCTCAGAACCTCCTTCCCCCTCTTCTAAGCGGTTGGCGTGCACCGCGTTCGGGGGCGGCTCCACTTCTGATCTGTGCCACAAGTCTTTTGCGTTCCTCTTCACTGTCCTCGTCACTGGACGTGGATGCCTTCGCTTTCTTTGCCAGTCGAGCTGGTAACAAATCGCTGTCTGAAGGTGGCAACTTGGTAACGCTTCGACTCCGTGCTCCACTTGGCACTGGCGAAGCCCCCCTGGACGCGTTTGCGGACTGCGGACGAGATTCGGTATGTTCACTATTAGCCGTAGATCGAAATTCATGGCTCGCGTGCTTTTCTGGCGCAGTCAGAGGACCCTCTTCTTCGGATTCAGTAGCAGAATCCATAGTCACATCCGCAGTGATGGGACTCCTTCGTGGGGCTGAAACGTCGATTTTTGAGTCCCGATGGGTCGGTGGTACGTTCTACAGTGTATGATTAGGGTCTGTATTGACCCAAGAATACTTGGCAAGGACTTACATTGATTTCAGGGGTAGGTTCTGCCGTATATTTTGGGCGATCTGATGACGGTTCCTTTAATTTCGAAATTGGCTCACTAATTTGAAGATCGGATACTTCGTCGAGTAATGTAACCTTGGCTGAAAGTATTGCCTTTGTAACAGCTCGACACACTAAAAGTCGCATACAACCCACGTAGATCCGAAATGAAGTTGAAAACAGCAGTCATACGCCGAAGACTCGTTGATAAACGTGGCTTAGACAGTGCATTTTTGATGTGCGTGTCGACCGTTCTGCGCGCTGTGCGACCAACCTTGTCGATAGCCTATCAAGGACGCTGAGGAGTCATACGAGCACGTCTGCGACAGGAAATATTACCTTTTCAAGATCATCTTCAGCGAGATCACTGACTGCATTTGGGCTAGTAAAAGCAAGATGATTGACGCTTATCATCGGCATGATGAGATGAGTCGAGAGTATGTCAGCCGATGTCTTGTAGCCAACGAAAATGGTATCCCATCTCCACTTGAATGCACCGCACTCCATTTCAAATGCAAGATCCTAGTACCCACCGTGGGTCAGTGAAGGTCTATTACTCCTGGACAAGGAGTGAGGGTACCCCAAATTTAGATTCCACGACCTCAAAAGAAATGTCTGACAGACCACCCGGAGTGTGCACCCTGGAGAGAACACCAAGGTTGCGTGTTCGCCACGCCTCTTCCTCTTCGTCGTCCAAAATTGGAGAGCTGATCCGTCTATTGCATTCACGCCAACGCCTTGCAAACCGTTTGCTTGATAACGCTGGCAATGGTAAACAAAATGCCTCTCTTCCCGGAGATTAAGGCTAGCTTACCCTCGGCCCACGTACTTCTGGTATCTGTAACCATGACACAGCATGTCAGATCGACTGAGGAATAAAACTTCTGTTCAGGTGATGTGACAGAATGTAACATTGGAGGTCCAATATATGTCAATGACAAATAGGAAAGATGAAAAGGAACAGGGAGACAGACGAAGAGATAGGGCTTTGATGTGCGTGCGTCAACCTTTACCAGCCACTCTTTCGACAGGAGCAGTTTGGAGTGTTCCTACATGATCACGAATCAGACACATTCGGTGGTTTGACAACGGCTGCACCTCGCTGAAGTGCTCCATGCTTGACGTTGTTCACGTCGACGCTGGTATTCACGAGGATCGGAGTTTGAAGTTCACACACTCAGCATTGCCAGCGCTGCTCATCACTACACCCACCGTCGACCACAGACAATCTCACGGGCGCTATGAAGTCCTTGGAGGAGGGAGAGGTCCTGGACAGCGCCCCGCTTGCCTCTAGCAAGTTCGAGTATGATCCTGTCTATGAATGGCCGGGCGACAATGATCCCAGTGGAGTCGCGCCGACGGCATGGCCGTTATTCCGTTTGCTCGTCTTCCAAAGTGCTATACTGCACAAACACCTTCAGATCGCTGTGCTCGATGCTTATGGAGAAGTTCAGTTTGGCCGGGACCGTGCCCCCGACGCCAGCGAGACCCCGAGGATCCGACTCAAGGAGATGGAAGTCTCGAAGCTGCATGCGACTGCTTACTGGGACAAGGAGAGACGAGAATGGGCAGTCGTGGACATGGGTTCGAAGCACGGGACGTTCCTGCAGGCTGGCCGTCAATCTGACGCCAAACCTACCCGGTTGTCTCCTCCCCGGGTAGCGAGTATACCACGGCCACTACGTCACCTTGACCGGCTGATTATTGGGACTACGACGTTTGTGTGTCACGTACACGAGGATAGGAGACCTTGTGTAGAATGCATGTCCAGTGGGCAGAGTGACATACCCCTCTTCAATATACCGAATGATAGCAGTCGAATCACCGGGAAACGGACAGATGAATCTAATGGGTCTGAACCGCAGACGAGTCAAGGGAGAGACCCAAAGAGAGCACTGACGACCCTCAAACATGCGCTACTTGTGCGTCTTGAGCGGGCTGGTCCAAAATTGCCATCCACGCAGCCTACGACCACCTACCTCGATCGTTCTGCGCGTCGCCGTGCCATGCATCCGGGATCACAATATGACAGTCCTGGCGTGCAGAGCCCTAGAGGTAGCTCACCTGGAAACATCAAATTGTCTCATGAATCAGCGCAGCAAGCTGTACCACAGTTGTCTGCTGTGCACGTCGAGGAATCTCGGACACCTAGCACGATACCGGTTGGGAATGTTGGCAGGCAGTTACTCCTGAAACAGGGATGGCAGCCAGGAACTGTTCTTGGCTCCTCCGCGGACGAAGCAGCCTCGGGGTTGATAGAACCCATCGAAGTAACCGTGCTTCCACCCAGAGCGGGTCTTGGGATGCCAGAGAAGCCGGTCTCCTTTCATCGGTCATTTGGGGAGTGGAAGGAGACCGAGAAAGACCGGAGGTGGGAGAGCGTGCGAGACACGATGCGTGGGTCCAGCTGATCCTGACGGTGCTGTGTAGGTTTGCCTTTGCCGCCCGCGTTCTGTTTGGCTGAGTGTCAGGGTTCACAGGGTAGCGATAAATGAGGCCAGGCAGGCCATCTTATCCATTCAGTGGATGTGTCGGGAGAACGCCACCAGTAGTGATCCGTATCCTCTGATGCGCTGATGCGGCGATGGGGATTTCCCAGTGGCGCTTCTGTGGACTTCCCAGGTGTTTATATCCGTCGAGCATGCTAGCTACTTCCCTCCCTCGAGTACCTACCTTGTTCTGCCAATCCACGCCGCCGTCGCGTCGCGTGACGCGACGTGTCTGTTTTGGAATGTTTTCAGACGCACGTGACTGGTTCGCGTTCTACGCGACATTTCCTTTGCGAAGTTGCTTTCTTGTGCTCGTCCTCGACAGCGGCTGACAAGCGTTGTTTCTTCCACTCGAACCATCATCTTTTGTGTGCGACACTAAAAGCCACGGTCTGGGTTTTTTTCTCTCTCTTCCCATCACAATCTCTTTTTGTATCTCTCTCTAACCTCGCCCTGGTTCATTTGTCGCTCCAAGCGTTCACTTTCTCGTCGCTGTAGTATCTCACCCATACACACTTGACCTTTACCATGGCAAACAATATCATCCGAGTAAGCAACCCGCCACCCGCTCTCCTCTGGCACACATAGCTCATCTCCGCCACAGCCCCAGACCCGTACCCGCTTTGGCGCACGCAAGGCTAATGGCGACGAAAATGCCACCAGCAAACATCTTCGCCAAGCCTCAGGCATCGCGAGTACAGGCGCATCGCGCGCGACGGCCGTCCTCTCTGGACTCAAAGTCGGCCCTCAGCGCCCCGCCCTCAACGAGGTGACGACAACCGCCGTCAATCGCAAGGTCAGTTCCTGGTAGATGTCCGTTCTGTCCAGCGCGCTAATTAATACATGCGCCACACGATGAACTAGGACGTCGCAGGCAAACCCGCCGCCAAAGACGGTCTGAAGGATGTCGCCCAAGAGCAGGGTCTCAAGCGTACCCGCTCTTCATCACTGGCAGCCGCGACTGGCCCGCAACGAGTTCCTCTAGGTCCAGGAAGGGCAGACACTACTGCCAATGCCCCTCGCACATCCGTCGCTCGCATCCAGAAACCGTCTGTCTTCAGGCGCACATCACGGCAGGAAACCGCTGTACCAGTAATCATCCCCACCGAAGAGGAGAAAGAGACTGACATGGATATCGAAGTCGCTGAGATTGTAGAACCCGAGGCCGATCCCGAGCTCAGCATCATCAATGAGAAAGAGGTAGAAGACATGGTCGACGTCCAGCAAACAGATGTCATCGATATCGTCCAAGAAGAGGCTGGCCAAACCAAGTCTCCGCGTATCTGGCCCGATGTCGACACCGAACGAGCAATGAGACATTACAGAGAAGTATCCGAAATCCAACGGACATTCGAAGATGAGGCTGACGTCTACGACACGACTATGGTGTCGGAATATGCCGATGAAATCTTCAAGTATATGTCGGATCTAGAGGTGAGCCTTTTCATTCATTCATGAGGCGTCTGTTTTATCACTTTCCAGGATGATGTGATGCCCAACCCCGATTACATGGAAGCACAGAACGAGATTACCTGGACAATGAGGCAGACGCTTGTCGACTGGCTCCTTCAGGTACACTTGAGGTGGCATATGCTCCCTGAAACCCTCTGGATAGCCATCAACATCGTCGACCGCTTCCTCACAAGACGTGTCGTCTCACTCACCAAGCTCCAGCTCGTCGGTGTCACCGCCATGTTCATTGCGGCAAAATACGAGGAAATCCTAGCGCCTTCGGTGGACGAGTTCGTTTTCATGACCGAGAACGGATACACCAAGGAGGAGATCCTGAAGGGCGAGCGCATCGTTCTGCAGACACTCGATTTCAAGGTATCGCAGTACTGCTCTCCGTACAGCTGGATGCGTCGAATCAGCAAGGCGGATGACTACGACATTCAGACGAGAACCCTTGGCAAGTTTCTTGCGGAAATCACCTTGCTTGACCATCGGTTCTTGAGATGCAAGCCCAGTCTCATCTCTGCAGTCGCAATGTACAGCGCAAGAAGGATGCTCGGGGGAGATTGGGTGGGTATTTTTTACATCTCTATCACGTGCTTGGTCATGTGACTGACTGTTTCTCTCCTTTTAGAACGAGGCTTTCGTGTTCTACTCTAACTTCACCGCTGAACACCTTGAGACTGGTCATCAATGGATCTGCGACAAGCTCCTCGAGAGCGACTTTGCTCAGTTATACGTTTGCCAGAAATATGCCCACAAGAAATTCCTCAAGGCATCTCTTTTCGCCATCGAATGGGCGAAGAACAACTCGAGTCGTAGTAGACAGGATCATCTGATGCTCAAGAAGTAAATCCAAGGTATTCAAGATATCTCGCATCACAGCATCATTCAGTTTCTTCACATCATCTTGTGCTTGCATACTGTTCCTCAGCCCTCGCATCGTTCTTGCAATCTCAATTGTCTGATTACACACTCGAGTCATGTCTTCATTTGCCTATGTGTCGCTTTGCCTTGCTATCTGCCTATGCATTCCCCTCAGATGCTACGTGTTTCTGTGTTAGTCGCATTTCTGGCCTCGCGCTGCCCCTTTGTCGGACCACGCATTCGTCTCCACGTTTACATGGTTTATTCCGCTATGCCCTCCCCTACACACTACCCGTATCTTCGGCATTCATCTACCTCTCGTGTATGTCATGTCCTCTCTCGGTCATCTTTTCCCCCATCTTGTCGTTTTGTCCACTTGATTCATTTACAGTGTTTATTGTTTCAATCATCTATTACTTCCAAAATTACATTCATCTTGCTGGCTGGTGTCGGCTTTCTATTTCGTTGGGCTCGTCCATCCTCCCTTGAAGGCCTCTTGTTTGGTTGGCGGGAACGCATTTTCTCATTTGCTATTCCGGCGTGTTCCCGTCGCTTTTGGCTCTTGCAGCTAGAGTCCTGGCTCCATTGCCAGTGTAGATATGTGTCATCCTTAGCTGCGCCGCGCGCTCCCACATCCCAATCATCATTATTTATGGTCTACTAAGGTCCGATGCTGAGAGGGTACATATGTACAAGTAGCTATTGCCGGTGGACAATCAGCTGAAGGCGTCGATTGATCACTTTCACGTGATACTCGGGCACTAATAAGGTCGCGCGACGTGACGCACCGATATCTTTCGACAACTTGTATTACAGCCAATCTCAACAACCATGTCGTCGCTTTCATTCAAAGGTCATACGGTGGTGGTCACCGGGGCTGGTGGTGGACTGGGCAAAGCGTAAGCCTGAAAGCGTTGTCAAGACCGGATGACAACTCACGGCTTCGCCCGTCTAGCTATTCACTTCTCTTTGCCTCGCGTGGTGCTAATGTGGTTGTGAACGACTTCAATGCCGAGGCAGCTCAAAGGGTTGTCGACGAGATCAAGCATGGTGCGTTTCGGTCGATGGATTTGGTCTCGGGACTGATGTATGTGACGTGTGGCCAGCGGGAGGCAGTGCAATCGCGAACACCTCGTCAGCGACAGATGGCGCTGCTGTCATACAGACCGCCATCAACTCGTTTGGGCGGGTTACGGTCCTCATCAATAATGCGGGCATCCTAAGAGACAAAGGGTCAGCGTCTCATTAGTTTGGGACTGTGGTGGTTAGCTCATGTGTGTTATTAACAGATTCAAGAACATGTCTGATGCAGAATGGGGCCAAGTCATTTCCGTCCATCTCAAGGGCGCATTTGCATGTACCAAAGCCGCCTGGCCTCACTTCCGGAACCAGAAATTTGGTCGGATCGTGAATATTTCCAGTGCGGCTGGTATCTATGGTGTGTAGCATATGGATCAGAACTTTCGAAATTGCTCACGCATGACGTCCTTGCGACCCCTTCGCCCTTTTCCCCAACTAGGCAACTTCGGTCAAGCCAACTACAGCGCCGCGAAAATGGGTTTGATCGGCTTTACAAAATCTCTTGCACGGGAAGGCGCCAAATACAATATTGGTGCTGTTGCAGTAGCACCGGTACACATTATCTTCTTGACATTGTTTGGGTCTTAACTAAATCCGGCTGTAGGTGGCTGCATCCAAAATGACGGAGACTATCATGCCTCCTGACATGCTTGCGAATCTCAAGGTATGTCTGTTCTACAGCATTTGGCGGAACCGAGAGAAATCAAAGCTCCGTGCTAGCCCGAATTTGTCGCACCGTTTGTAGCTGCAATTTGTCACCCTGATGGCCCTAACCCATCAGGACGCGTGTTTGAGGTTGGGGCAGGCTTCGTCGCAGAAGTCCGGTGGGAACGAAGTAAAGGAACTATATGGAAGACTGACGAGACATTTACACCGTCTGCTGTGTGTTGTCTCTGTTTATCTTGGTCGTCTCGTCGTGCTAACTTGATGAATCTCAGGTTAAACTTAAGTGGTCAGAAGTTACTGGTTTCTCAGAAGCGAGACAGTAAGTAGTTTCAATACGGGCCACTCAGCTTCCGCTTCTTAACACCTGTGTACACAGCCCGGAGTCGCTATCAGATGTCGAAAGCACGGTAAGCTGTGGAGTACACTTGCAATTCGAGGCATCAGTGAGATCCAAAACCGTACAGCTTGACGTCGCTGCCACGTTGCCACCTAATGCCCAGGCAACTGCACCTGTCCGTTTCGATGGCAAAACTGTCATTGTCACGGGTGCTGGTGCTGGACTCGGGCGTGCATATGCACTAATGTATGGTCGCCTTGGAGCAAATGTAGTTGTCAACGATGTGAATGACAAAGCAGTCCCTGCTGTGTGCAAAGAAGTCGAAGCTGGTGCGCAGAGATTCGCTAGACAGGCAATCAAAACTGACGATTAGAGGGCTGTAGCTGGTGGCAAGGCAGCATCTGTCATCTGCTCTGCAGAGGATGGCGAGAAAATCGTCAAAGCAGCGCTGGATGCGTTCGGCGGTGTACACGTCCTTGTTGCTAATGCAGGTGTACTGAGAGATCGATCATTTACTGCAATGACTGAGCAAGAATGGGACACCGTCATTGCTGTTCATCTTATGGGTACATACAAGGTCTGCATCTTCCTGGCTTTTGTTATGTGAGTGGAGGGTCTAACATAGGACACAGTGTGCAAAAGCTGTCTGGCCCATATTCCAGAAGCAAAAATATGGTCGTATCGTCACCACTGCCTCGCAGGTTGGCATATGTTCGTATCTACGTATTTCTCCTTGATCTTCCATTGATCTTTAATTTAGATGGCAACTTTGGCCAGACAAATGTGAGCAAATGAGAGCTTTTTGTCTGACCAGAAAAATCTCATCGGTGCTACAGTATTCGTCTGCAAAAGGTGCCATCATTGGCTTCACCAAGACGCTTGGTTTCGAGGGCCGGAAATACAACATCCTCTGTAATACGATTGCTCCTTCTGCAGGTACTGCTATGACTATGACAATATGGTTGGTGCCTTTGACTATATGCGATGCATACACTGATGCAGGAGTTTACTAGGCCCAAGGAAAGGGTGGATGCATACAAAGTCTGTGATGATCTTTTGACTACTTTACCTCTAACTTACATCTTCATAGCCGGATTACATTGCCCCTGTCGTAGGATTCCTCACGAGTGAGGACAATACGGATACCACGGGGCGGTTGTTTGAAATTTCGGGTGGCTGGGCCGCAGAAACACGCTGGCAACGGACTGGTGGACACGGCTTCCCCACAAACATCAAGTTGGCTCCTGAAGACGTCATCTTGAAATGGGACACATTCACGAACTTCAGTGCGTTTCCGGTTGAAGATTCTTGAGGTTTCCTACTTAATTATTGCAGATGATGGCCGGGCCACTTTCCCCACGACTCCGGCAGAGAGCTTGCAGCAGATTATTGATAATTTCGAGAACAAGGCATCGCCAGTGGGCGATACCACCGTGAAAGCGAAGCTATAAACTCTACCGTAAATCACGTTGATTGGTACATTTGTATGAGTACTCTGTAGCTCAATGCCAAGTGCCACCTGATTTCAAAGCTCGTGTGTGACTCAAACATGTGATTTCTCAACCTGGTCAAGTATATGAGGTTATATGGCGGCGATGGACCATAGCTGAAGCGAGTCTTGTCCGCACGATGCCACTACCCGCCATCTTCACAGACCCGGAGGATTCACAGCTCGTTGCAGAAGCAAAGAAGGGGGTACCCGAGGACGAAGAGTTTACATACACCGAGCGCGATGTTGTCCTATACAATCTTGGCATAGGAGCGACAAACCAGGACCTCCAGTGGACGTACGAGGGCCATGAAGACTTTGCGGCACTCCCTACCTTTGGCGTGGTTCCACAATTTCCTGCAAGTGCAGGCGTTAACATGGAATGGCTTCCTAATTTCAACCCGGTGAGCTGAATCTGCCACTGACCGCAGGCTGCGCAGCTATTCAATATCCTCTTGTGAAACATTGTTATGACTAGGCAAAACTTCTTCACGGAGAACAATACTTGTCCATCAAGGGATCCATACCCACATCAGGAGCGCTCATAAATGAAACGAGGTAAGGTGTAGCTTCGTCCTCGTGTTTACTAAATCAATGACCTCATGCTGTATGACTTAGACTCCTTGAGGTCTTGGACAAAGGGAAAGCCACATCTGTCACCACGATCGTTCATACAAAGGACAAAGCTACCGGCAAACTTCTTTTCGAGAATCAGGTGACTGTATTTATCCGCGGGTCTGGTGGGTTCGGAGGCAAACGCGCAGGGTCAGGTGAACATACATTCCCGCTTGTCTTGGTACAGTTCTACTTACAGTGGGTCCTCCGAAATAGACAGAGGGGCGGCCACTGCTGCAAATACACCACCCAATCGAACGCCAGATGCTGTGGTCGAAGAAAAGACACTACCAAGTCAAGCTGCTCTTTATCGGTAAGTCAAGGCCTATCAATCTACTGCCCCACTACCATCTTTGCGATGCTGTGGCGGATATTTTTTGAACATCTTTGTAATTATTCATGACATAGATTGAGTGGTGATTACAATCCTCTACATGTGCGTGTCCGTCTTCGTCAGGAAGTCTTTCAATCTTGCTCAATGATTTATTTGAATATCGATACTCACAGATCGATCCCGATTTCGCTGCTGTAGGCGGTTTTGATAAGCCCATACTGCATGGTAAGAAAGATACTAGTTTATCAAAAGCTGTGTCTAATTGTTGTCAACCATGCTGGTTCTTGCTTTGTACGATAAGGACTATGCTTCATGGGGCTAGCTGGAAAACACGTCCTGCAGACGTTTGGGGCTTATGAGGACATCAAAGTACGGTGAGTACAACCTTTCCACTGAAAACTCCGCGAGGTCACAATACTTTTATTCATTTATATCTCCCACACAGCTTTGCGGGTGTAGTCTTCCCAGGAGAGACGCTCGTCACGGAGATGTGGAAAGAAGGTCAAAAGGTTATTTTCAGTGCGTCATCTTTGGATCATTCCTTGGTTGCTTCAAGAACTAAGACGGCTCGATTCCCTTTTATTCCACAGTAACGAAGACTAAAGAGCGGAGGACAACCGTTCTTGCGGCAGCTGCAGTGACGCTTGTCAATGGGGACACCAAAGCTAAATTGTAATCAATTCATCGTTGTTGTCTTTTATATATACATAAAATTTTGATACAAAAGTTGTCCAAGTGTTGAAAACGAGATGGAAACTGTTTGCCCTCTCGACAGGCACATCTGTACCACCCGACAGGACAATGCAGGACAATACCTGTCAAGGTGAATTTGGCATTGTTACTTCGCACCACAATACATGGGTATATAGAGTCAAGGAGAAGTATCACATGCTCCTACCGAAGAGTTAGGGAGAAGGTACAGCATGAGATTGATAAAACTGATAAATCGATTAAACTAGACTCCGAAGGGAGTTTCAACATATGATAGTCGATAGGATCAGCCACTTGGGTACTCAGGTGCAAGTCACGGCGGTAAGTACCGTGGTGCCTGGTTCATGTCACATCAATATCAGAATTCTCCACAGCAAGACAAGTGGTGGATGACATACCAGGGTAGAACCAAAATGTCACTCCAAGAATGAGGTACAAACCTGGCCACAAATCAATCAGCCCTTCGACGACCAACCACAGGGAAGCGTTACAGTGTGACTTACACATGAGAATCATCCCCTCAAGCCAATTTGACCTACCATCTTGGATAACGTAGTTCACAGTCAGGACTGCAACCATTCCTGGTTATGACGGGACAGTACAGGAAGACGGGGTAAACTCACCGGAAAGGAATAGGACTACAGACTCGAGGGGGTCAAATAACAGGGACAACGGCTTCCCAAGGATCCATGCCAGGGTAACGATGAACCTATCCAACCAATAAATACCGCGAGTACTGCATAGGAAATACTAGCCACATACGGGATGACAAACAGTGCAATTTGCTATATAAGGTACCGTGTGAGTATGGGTAGCGGAAGTCCAACGTGGAAAATACTCACAATACTCGATCCGACTGCCACTCCTATGCTCAGTGTCAGCTTGTCTTTGACGGACACTGTGACTGCAGTAGCGTGTTCCGCAGCGTTGCCGACGATCGGGAGTAATATCACACCAACGAACTCCTTGCTTATGACCCCTCCAGAGGTCATCCCGTCGATGGAATCCACTAAGAATTCCGCGGTAACAGCGACAAGCTGTATTCATTAATTTGTTATCGTATGGACACGTGCGGAAACGCTCCAACTCACCACTGTGACGGCAACAAGGAGGCCCACGGACACCGGTACACTCATTTGAGGTTGTTCTGCCTTTTCATCTTCAATTTCCATAGGCCTAACCTCAGGATCGGGACAAGGAGTAGAATGGACCCCTTCGATGTGCACATGATCAACAGCGTGCGTAACCGGTGAACTAACTATTTCTTCCCCAGTTAAACTAGGATGGCTTTGAGTCGTACGCCGTCTGCGGCGCAGTCGCTCGAACTTGAATGGGTTTTGACCGTCATACTTCTTCGATTCCTCAAAACCATCGTCAGTGTAAAGGTTCTTGTGGGAGAAGAGCTGGAAAGTAAGGTAGGAACAGTAGACTGAAAAGAAGTGTGGAATTAGATTAGTCCCATTGAAAGGAGTGTTGCCTTACTGAATAGTAGGATAATAGCAACCTATAAAAAAGGGTCAAGTTCAACGATGTCAAACACAACTCCATTACGTACTCCGTGACTGGTCTTCAAGATTTCCTGATCCAAGGTACCTTCGTCTTGGCCTTGTTGCAATGCCATATGAAAAGCACCGGGTAAAAGAACAGCAATGACGCTGATGGTCAGAAGGGAGGAATTCAATTGGGCGGCGGCTATGACGAAGCTATTAGGACAGAGTAAGAGTGTAGTGGAGACTACTAACCAGATCCAAAGCCCTGCTCCGAGAACCGTAGACCACCGGCAAAGAAGCACATGCCAAGGACAAGTACTGGTGAACCATCCAATCAGAGCATTTCCCACAGCTCAATGACCACACTTACGCAAATTGCTTAGGATCGATCCAACAACTAGCTAAATGTGTAAATATTGACATTCAGATCCTTTATCATGGAAAACCCACGTGACGATTGGACAATTGTTAATTCGCATTTCAATAAGGCAATTATCTGGGTTGCAGTCAGGGTGAAAAATTCGGAGATGCAATATAGTAATAACATACCGAAACAATGAGTTCGACCCTGTGGCAGATGAAAGCAATACCGTAATTGAGCGACAGTTGATATAACTAACACACGGCTTACGCGTTTCCCTGGACGAGTTGAAACGATGTCAGATCACAAAAAGAAATAACAAAGGGGTGTGCGTACTAATGTGGCATTCAGGAGGCCAGCCAAAGTTTGTCCGACACGTAGCGACAATTCATCGGTGGCAAAGGCGAGGAGCTATGTACAGTTTTAAGATCCATTCTCCAACAATAACAAAATACGCTACCTTCGCGAGCGGGATTATGGCCATGAACGAGACTGTTAGTGCTGTTAAAAAAAGAGCGAATGAAATAGCAAAAAGGGATACACACAGATGAATATAAGCGTATATTTGTCCGGTATTGCAAAGTGAAGTGCCCACTATCCCCGCGAAATAAATCAGGAAGTGAAGTGAAGCTCTACCGATTCTGCTTACTGATACTGGAATGAACACCAGGAGGACATTGAGCCCTATAATATATCTGTGAATGATATTTATTTTGCACACCTAAACACTGGACTTACAGGAAGACAGAAGAATAGACCGTACACTTTGCCACACAGATGGAGTGGGCCCAACCTTCCTTGGTGGCTGCAATAGTGTTGCGGCCTTTTCTCGAAGGATGGTCAAGGAGGATTGATTTGTTGCTTTGCCAGGGGTTTGTCGCAATTCTGGACCTGCAGATTTAGGGCGGGTGTGCTGTGAGTCATGGGTAACGCCC
>Ga0307518_10001102_pt1 | contig 20325 bp, 5 predicted proteins | sample 25_EM_MG_FD_203889 | JGI IMG/M metagenome (GOLD analysis project Ga0307518, IMG submission 203889) | Populus trichocarpa ectomycorrhiza microbial communities from riparian zone in the Pacific Northwest, United States - 25_EM | ecosystem: Host-associated > Plants > Roots > Unclassified | place...
ACATCTTTCTGAAGGACCACGAAATAAATACACCTCAAGTGCGGAGACGATGATGCAGATTCAACGAGGTAACATATGATGGGCTACGACAAAGCAATTCATATGCCTAGTAAAGCTATCTATAGAGGGACCATCATTCTGTTCGGTTCAGGACCTAACACCAACTATATCCATATCCCACCTCCCGGCCCCCACAGAGATCATTCTAGTGAAAATATGTATGTAGTTTAAAAATTAAACAAGAGATTTTCAATTAATTGCGGTTAATCGTCGATTCATGACTTGCGGTAAGGTTCTGATTCTCGAGAGATTTCTAGGTTTAGGCCATTTGGGCATGGCTGCTAGGATCTGTTCATACTTCGTAAGCCTATCCACTAGTCATCTCACAAATTAACAAATGTAACCTTTTCTTCTCTCGTCAAGGATTCCTTGTCAACTGGGTTTTTAATACTGACCATAAGAATTATGGTCCGCAAAGCATGCCTTTTCTTTTGAAATAGGCCATCCATAATCGAATGAAACGGTGGAATAACTTTGACGCATACGAGAATACCAGCTCCTTAATTTGGTTTCGTGCTGTTCTCAAAGTAATCCTTGTTTGGTGAGGTAGTTTTGACATTTTCATTTGCCTTTGGAAAAAGCTATATATGGCGACTAGTTGAGTCTACCGACTGGTTGTTTATTTCTGAAGGCTTATGCATTCTCCTATTCATTCCATGAAACACAGCTCTCTTTTCTTTTCAGAAAACAGAAACTTATAAAATAATATAGTTTTTCTTTGAAGTCTTGTTTCCTGTAATCTATCCCTACATACGTTGGTGTATCTGTCTGTCTGTCCGCTTGGGCTCTGCATCATCATTGCCCACTTGTCAACCTTATACTATACGCTTGTCACTCGACCGCATCTACATGGCTAACTAGGCACTGAGATTATTTTAACCGTTGAGGTTAGAACACTGCTTCTTGTGGGTAGTTAAGAACTGCTTGGTTTGAAAATCAGTCCATTAAAGTAGAGGTTAAGACACTGCTTCTTGTTTTGAATTCTCGATCAAATTGAGAAAGGCCCCTGATTTTTTAAAAGCTTTAATTTAACTACCATGAACTATTATATATATATATATAATAGGCTCCTTTAATCAGTTTTTCGATACTGACCCCGTGGGATCATGTTATTGTCTTGAAAAGTAACACATGTTCCACCAGTTTAAATTTAAAACGTGACACTTGTACGAGGATATTAGTTAATGAGACAAGTGTCGTTCTTTAAAACTGTCATATGATTTTATTATACAATTTATATATAAAACAATATTTTCCCGATAATTAAATTAAGATTTATAAAGTTAGGAGCCTATCTCAATTTAACCACGGTTCAGTGTGTTTTGTTTTTAAATCATTTATCCAGCTAGCAATCATTTTAAAGTTCTATGGAGAGTGTTGTGAACAACTGAGAATTCGGTGGAAAATCTCTTTACTTATCTCTTCCTTTTTCTACGCATCCCACCAACATGGAAAAAATGCACGAACAATAAAAGTGAAATGAACCTCGCAAAAATTCTCGTGAACCTAATGCCTAATGCATGCCTGCATACATTCTGGTCAAGATCATGAAGATTAGATGCATGTACGTAGATTTTTATAAGAAATTAAATGGATAATACATAAAGCATTAGTTTTGAGGATAGGGATATTAATTTGCTCTTTTCACTGCATAAGGTTGGCATGCAGCAAAGAGACCCTAATAGCCAGAAAAGACTGCCTCTTTTTGTAAAAATATTTATTTTACTTCAACAAATTTGATAATCTCGAAAATTAAGTCCATGCACTACTATATTTTTTAATTAAAAATATATCAAAATAATTTTTTATATTAGTGTATTAAAACTATAAAAAAACACATAAAAATATATCAATTTAATGACTAGCAGGAGAAAAACAATTTGAAATGTAATTTAAAAAATAGATTATAAAGCAAAAACAAAACTGTCTAAATACAAAAATGATCTATTAAACACTTAGCCATGGAGAGAGGGAGCTCTAATATTAACGTGGCCAGAGTTTGATAAAATGTCATAATCTTAGACATTAATGGTTCTGACTTCCATCATTGATGATGATACCCCACGTGTGATTATGCTGATAGGAATTAAGCCAGGTCATAGAACAGCTGAAATTGATCAATCCAAAATTCTATTTAATTGCTCATAATCGAGCCCAGCTATTTATTAAATATTTAGTAAAAAAATGCAGTACCAGGTGGTTGCTGTCTTCTTCTATGTCGATGAGTTTATAGTAAACAATTTATTTTCAAGATTTAATAATGAAGCCATTTACAAGTTGCATGCACTAGAAGGCATTATTTAAAAAAAAAGAAAAAGAAAAGGGGTTTCTAATAATAAATAAAGATTCACAAAACAGAAAAAACCAACCAAACGCAGCCTTGCAGCATGGAACATGATGCGTGCTATGTAGGTGGATGGTGACGTGTCAGAGAGCAGACCGTCCACCTTCTCTCGAATCATGACTCGGCATTGCCCCGTGTGCCACGTTTCACTACCTATCAGCGCCTGCCAGCCCCATGGGTTTTAAGATCTCTCAGTATTATCAATTCAACCCCCATATTTAAATTGATTTGCAACTTATACCCCGTAACTTGTCAAGAATGGTAGATAAATACTATTATTATTATAATAATAATATATACTTCACCTGTAAAAAATAAAAATATCATATCTCAAAAAATTAAATAAAACAGTAAATCTAATTAACAATTAAAAAATTTCATTAAATCAAATAAATAAAACAGCTCTCAGACAATACCATTGTTTTATAAAATCTTGAAGTAAGTTTAATATTGTAGTAATGATTTCTTTTTATTTTAAAATTAACGTTTCAAAAATAAATCTCAAACAATATATTATTTTTGCCTAACATAAATTTAAAATTAACCTATATAAAAATTGACTCTGCATGATTTAGTTGACTTAGTATGTTAAAAAATAACTTGAATGACCAGTAAAAAATCTACTTTAATTTTTTTTTCCTCTTTTTTTATTAGAAAAATCTACCTTTTGATTTTTTTTAATTTTATTTTTTAATATTTTATTAATTTAAAATTAGTTAATTTTTTTTTTTTTTTCATGAAATTATTACACTATCAAACAAATTCCAAGCATCTAGTTGGTGCTAATATTTGTATTCTTTTGGTGGAGAGAATAATGGGTTTAAACTCATAAATAATCAAACATTGCATGAATACAGGTTCTGGCTGGATGTTAGCGAACATACGTGGCAAAGAATAATAGCTAGTATGGCCCTCGTCTTACATCAAAGTTTTCTAAATAATGATTTGTTGGAAAGTTTTCGAAATCACAATGTGGTGGTTTTTATTCCATCCAATGTCATGTTTACAACCGTAGACAATCATAAAAACTGCAGATGCAGGTGGGGCACATCAGATTAATTGCCGAAATAGGATAGAATATAATAATTCTAATTCATAGTTTTATTGTTAGGGAGAAAACTTTATTACAATGGTATGTCTCTTTAATAGAATTACAAATTAGAAAACCTGGAAAAAAAATAGAAATCCTAAATAATTTAGGAGAAATAGGAATACCAATATGAATATTTTATTTCCTAAAATAAAAAGTAAAAAAACTTCATGTAGTAAAATATTTTCTTAAACTAAATAGTATATAATAATAACTAAGAAAATTATTTTTTTTCTTTAAGATCTTACTACATTAGTCTTTCTTGGTTAGAGAGAGTTCGTTCTCGAGTTTTTTCATCGCGTTGCTATTGTTATCAACCACTTGAACGGTGTTGATGCCCTTATACTTCTTGACTTGTGTTACATTGACTAAGATAAAATAGGTCAATAATTAATTTTTAAAACACTTTTAGTGCTCGTTTAATATTAAGATTGAACTTGTTTTTCGTCGAAACTTGAATTTTTTTCTTCAAATTAATTTTTTTAGGATCAATTATATACACATGTTCTTCTATCAATAGATTCTTGCCCCATCAGCTCTCGAGTTTATTGTGTTCGTCATTAGCCCGGTGCTTCAATTCTCAATATTAATAACAATAAATTTTGAGATTATAATGAAAATCCTGACTTGTTGTATGTGGAACCTGTTGAGTCGGCCTAGGTGGGGTGTTCATCATCCTCTAGTTATTATTACATCTTTTTTCTTCCTAGGTATTATATTATGTTGCACTTGAAAATTTAATTTTGCTAACACCCTTATTATTTCTTAATTGTTAAAGCCATATGGTATGCTTATGAAACTCTCCACAAAGATTGCAAGCATAACATTTTGGATTTACCATTGTAAATCACCAAGATACCTCGTCACTAGATGTTCTTCCATTTATTCCAAGGCACCAATAGCCACTAATTGATAGAATTCATCAATATAATCATTAACAGATTTACTTTATTGTATCAACTTATGAAGCCGTTTGTATAAGGTTTGTGCGTAGCCAAAAAAAATGAATTGCTCACTCATCTCCTATTCATCTTGTCCTAATCACTAACTCTTAACTTTCCTTACATCTCATGTGACCTCTTTAATTGTTGCCATCAGGCAAAAGCCCGAGCTTTCAATCTGATCATAATTAGTTTCATCCCCATCCACTTTAAAAACTCTTTATATTAAAAAAATCATTCAATTAATCAATGAACTCATATACTCATAAAAGTTATAGCAAATCCTGGTATTTCAACATGAATTCTGTAATCTCAAGTTTTGTTTTTCTCTTAATCATGCGGTTATCTCTCATGCTTCTGCCTCTAAAACAGGTTTACAATGCTGTCTAAGGATCTATGGTCACTCTTCTCCTAACCCCAGTCCTACAAGTTCCTTTATTCTAATAGTCGAGTTAACTCAGTGATCCACCTTTGTATTTATTTTATCACCAACTCATGGGTGTTTCTTTCTCGAGGGAGAGCCTCCTTATCCTAAACTATCTGACCCTGCCTAACTTTGCGACCTTTCCCACCATAGTTGTTTTACAACACATAATAAAACAAAAACTACATGGGATCGTTTAGCTCTGAAATAAACTAACATAAGCGTAAGCGAAAGCAAAAGCAACAAGACAATAGCAAGAAAAAACAAATTAATAGATGAAATATGATAAAACACAAAAATTCTAATTCATAATTTTATTGCCGAATATAGAACACAGGAACCCCAACCTGAAAGTAAAGAGAAACTGATAAAAGTCTTGGATAAACCAGATGATATAAAATAAACATTCTCAATATTTAGTTTCATAAACTAGATGGAGAAAATCACCCTGAAAAAGAATATTTTTCCTTAACTAAATAGAAATTAACAGTGATTATTTTTTTTTCTTCTAAAGATCCTACTGCATCGACTGTCATGTTGATTGGTAAGAACTTTAGCTTCCTAATCTATACCTACTCGTGTAAAATCACTTATCATCAACATAGGACTATTTAAATTGAATAAACAATTTCCAACTTCTCGTGACAGTTGAAAGATAATCGGAGTTTTTATAATCTAAGATGTAGCAAGTAACAATACTATCATTAATTATCATGATTAGAAGTCAAGAAAACTCTACAATGAAAAAAGAAAAATTAAAGAATAAAAGAGACAACACCTTTAATTATTTTCAAAAAGATTATACTCCTTAACGTTTTTTATACTAGATTGGAGAAATTCTTCTTGTTCCGGGCAACAAGAAATTATTGTTAATTTAAATGTAGAAGTTGCTCCGTCAACTATGACACAAATTAATAAAAAAAAATGAAATTTTAAGGGGTATAATTTAACTGATTAGGTTTAGATTTGTTTTCTAAAAATTACCAATTTAAGTTTTACAAATTTCAAAGTTACTGAAAAGTTACATAATTATTAATTTTATAGTGTATAAAACTAGTCGAGAATTCGGACAATCAAGTTAATAATAAAAAGAAAAACAAAGAAAAGGAGGCAGTCCACCTTGCTAATGTATGAGTTTGAAAAGGTGTACGTTGAACAAGCTACGATCTCTCTAATTGGCTGTGGGTAAAAGCTGATATTAGAAAGATTTTATTATCCATGCCTGCTTCTGAAAATGACATCTTCAAAACTCATTTTTCCTCTCACAATCATTCTGGGATTCTTCGTGACTCTGAAATCCTTTTGACTTTTCTAGCCAGGATAAAGCCAGCATCTGTTTGTATATGATTCGTGAGATTAATCAAGGTATGTACAAGCTGGTTCGAATACCCATATTAAATTAAAAAAAAAAACATTTTAGTTTTGGTAAATATATATAATTAGTTTTCCTCAAAAAAGAAAAGGCTATGTTTGTTTCGATTCGGTGGAATTTATGAAGCTATTCACACCCAAGAATGTTTTTTTATTTTTTAAAAAGAATTTCATAGCATTTGATTCTCTTTTATATTTGACTTTAAACTCTAAATGAATAGAAAGAATAGAAAATATACTTGATTTAAAAAATATTAGATTGATATTTTTTATTTTTTAATAATTTTATGTAACTGTATTAAAAATATATTTTTAAAAAATATCTTGATGCTAAAAAGATATTCTTAAAAAACCTAGAAATGACACCGCACCATAAAAGCATCAAAACATTCCCCAACCCAAAATACACCGAAACCCTTCCACAATTCACCTAATGCCCAGAAAATTCTTAAAAGAATCTTTTTGTAAAAATCTACCTTCCTTTTATACAACAACAATAATAATAAAAAACATGGAAATCCCACTATAACGTCCGCTTATCTGTCACCAATCATCACAAACCACGTTTCGCGTTCTTACGGCCCGAACACCGTTTACGTGTTTAAGCCGTTAAATTACCCCTCTCCACTCATTTAATCCCAATCCCTTCCATTTTTTCCCTTTAGAATAAAAACCCAAAATTTCCCCTCTCATTTTCTCTCCTACCAAACACCGAAAAGCTCCAATCTTTCTACAGATCTGACCCAAAATAAATTTTGGTTTTCTTTAATTTGATGTCATCTCCAACTACGCCGTCGTATTGGTGCTATAGATGCAACCGTTTCGTTCAGGTTTGGAGACAAGACTCGGTAACTTGCCCAGAATGTGAATCCGGGTTCATTGAAGAAATCGAAAACCCTCCGCACATGATTCAAACAGAAGCATCACGTGAAAGGCACCGCCGACTTTCTCCCGCTGCCGGAACGATGTTCATGATCGGTAACCGCTCAAACCCCCATCGCCGTAACCGTCGCGGTGGAGCCGCCGGGAGCGGAGACCGGTCCCCGATCAATCCAGTGATCGTGCTTCGTGGCGGGCCTGGAGGGGCGGCGGAGGACGTAGTGGGAGATGACGGTGGCCGCGGTGGTGGAGGGTTCGAGCTTTATTATGATGACGGTGGTGGGTCCGGGTTGAGGCCGTTGCCGCCGAGCATGTCGGAATTTTTATTGGGATCAGGGTTTGAGAGATTGTTAGATCAGTTAACACATATTGAAATGAATGGAGGGTTTGGCCGCTATGAGAATCAGCACCCGCCGGCGTCAAAGTCGGCGATTGAATCGATGCCTACGGTAATTATTAACGAATCTCATACTTTTACCGAATCGCATTGTGCTGTTTGTAAGGAGGCTTTTGAATTAGAATCCGAAGCACGAGAGATGCCTTGTAAACATATCTATCATACTGATTGTATACTTCCTTGGTTATCTATTCGTAATTCTTGTCCGGTTTGTCGACATGAATTGCCTTCTGGTGATGATGACGGTGAGGATGGGGTTGGGAGTCCGTTACCTGAAGCAGGGAATGGACAGGGAAATAACGAGGAGGAGGCAGTTGGGCTGACGATATGGAGGTTACCTGGAGGAGGGTATGCGGTGGGGAGGTTTACAGGGGCGAGGAGGGGAGAAAGAGAGTTGCCCGTGGTTTATACAGAGATGGATGGTGCGTTTAACAATGGTGGATTGCCGAGGAGGATATCTTGGGGGTCTAGAGGGGGTGGAAGGAGGGAGAATGGTGGTGGGGTTAATGGTGGTAGAGACGGTGGTAATAGAGGGTTTGGTTTTGGGAGAGTTTTGAGGCATTGGTTTGCTTGTTTTGGCGTGGGACGGAGTTCGAGTTCAAACTCCAGAGTCACCGGGAGGAATAGGCCTTCTCCTGTTTTTAGCAGTTCCTCTTCGATGAGGAGAAGGGGTTGGGGCGCTGAGATTAATACTGGAAGGAGACGGTGAGAATGCATTAATGAGAGATGATCAAATGGATGTTCTGTTTTTTGCTTCGAAGGTGCTTGTTACTGAATTTTGTATATACGGAGATTTGAGAATGACACCCAATTGTGAGTTTCAGTTCATAATATAAAAAAAGTAGGGAGGTTTTATGAATTGTGTAACGATACTGTCTCAATGAAAGAATCTCGAAGAAGCAGTGGGAGCAAGGTACCTGAAAGATGCTGGAGCTTGGTATTTGGAGAGGAACATTTTGGGAGCCAAGAAGGTACAGGCCTAATTATACGAAAGTGCCTTTAACTAGTTTTCAATTTTTCATGCAGTGAACTACAGGCCTTGCAATTTTATTTTTTTTTCTTCTTCTTTTTTGTTCCATTATTTGGTATTTGTAAGTTAGCAGCAGACCAGCAGTTGTTTTTCATCTGTCATTCTTTTTCCAAGAAATCTATAAACTCTAGCACCTCTAAGTTTGAAGCACGTTGCAAGAGCTTTGGTTTGGGCGTTTTGCTTCTGTATGTTTTAACTTGCACGCACAGCACTTATGTTGAATCTTCTTGGAGTTCTGGTTGCAGTCCTATTTCTCTCACTTTCTGGAACACAGGAGTAACCTTAGACTGGGTCCCTTCTAAACTTGAAGGCAGTTACGTGTGGCAACTTGCTTTTAAAATATATATTTTTAAATATATTAAATTTTTTTATTTATTTTTAAGATTAATATATTTTCATAAAAAAACAAACTTGAAAAGCATCAAAAGCTTACGATATTGTTTGATATTTTAGTAATGATTATTTTTAAATTTTTTTAAAAAAAATACATTAAAATAAGATATATATTTTTAAAAAATCTATTTTGAACATTTGTAATTTAAAAACATAAAAAAATTTAAAGCAAAGTAAATTTAAATTTTTTGAAAAACATGACATTGCTGCATATAAAGCACATTCGTTTGGATGTGTGTTTGAAAATATTTTTAGATATTTTTTAAAAGTATTTTTAACTTAAAAAAATATTAAATTATTAGTTTTTTATGATAAAATTAATAATTTTTTTAGTATTTTTTATAATTTTAATAATCTAAAATAAAAAAAAATATTTTTAATATATTTTCAAAAAACATTATTTTAAAAATATCTTAATAAAATCTCGGACACAAAAGTTAATTGAATTCTTCAACAAATCCTTGTCACGCATATTGACAAGTGGGGTTTAATAATAGAACGGACATTGCGAATCATTTTTTTCTCTCTCGAAATTAACATGTGCTGTCAAAGTTGAGCCTATTCGAGTTCTTGGCTCTCTTGCTCTGCAAGAATTCCAATAAAAAAGAATTAAAATGTGATGAATTATGGAGGGTAGCAATCAGGAATCATATTGAATTGTCATTAATACAGAAAATTCTGAAGGGAGATTTGGTCCATGCATATATATTGGGACGCTTTACAGTTGTGATTCCAACAAAATTCAGGGCCTCCTAAGCTGGCAGACCAAGTTGCTTACGGAGTGTATGACTTTTGGGGACAAAACGGTGACTAAAATGCGGTAATTTACGCTTAAAATCATGCCCTGGAAGTGCCAAAATTCTGCGAGGACCTTTGGAAAGGAATGACGACAAGAGTATGAATAAAGGAAATTATTCCACATCAATTTTGCAGTTCGAGAATTTGCAATATATCAGAATTCTCAGTTGCCAACTTCTTACGCATGCTTCTGATTTGCAGTGAGCCCAAAACTAGTGCAAGGCATGTGGAATAAGATTTTATTCGATCCCCAGTTTGCGTTCAATTGGGATCAATGATCTTGGAAAGTAAAAACTGTGCCAGAATCTTTTCTAGGCGATACAAATATATTTAAGCAATTCTCGCCAAATCGAAAATGTAATACAATATTGAAATCTTCTACTCTCACGCGATTGATTTCTAAGATTGCCTGGCTCTAGGCATATGATTCTGTACAGTCTGAATTTGGACCGTTCATTAAAACCCACGAGCACCACATCAGCCTCCTTGTTCAAATCAACGTGGATGTGTTTTTACCTCTTGTTTGAAACCCTACTCGATACTAACATTCTGGATGTCTTACACACACACACACACACACACACACACACACAACAGTCTACTTGCCGTCTAGCCGGCAGATTGATTTTGGGCCTGTTGACCAACACATGATATTGAGCTCAAACAAAGACATGATGGAGCAAATGCTTTTAAAAACATTATTAAAACATAAAAACAATTGGGCTCTGAGCTAACATCATCAACTGGAAAAGGACATGGACTAAGCTGCTTCAAAGAAATATATATAATGGTGAGAATTATGTGGTGCAGGATTGAGGTCGACTGCAATGAGATTTATGGTCGTGGTTGGCTGCTCTGAGCTATAAACTAAAGAAGATGTGTTTCTCTGAGAGGTTATATTGCAATGATACAATTGAATATGATATCATGCGAAAAAAATCAACTCAGCACAATAATTTTAACAAAGACTTTATATTATTTTTATATTAATCCAAGAATAATTTTATATTGTTTCTTAACAAAGATTTCTATCCAGCTTGAACAGCTATTTCAAGCAATTTAAACGTAAAACAAGTATTAAATGGCTTCCTCTTAGGGGAAATGCCTTAAATTTTAATTCCTAACAAGAGTTGGTCCCGTCTCTTCGTTGTTTTTTTAATGCAAAAGGTGATTTACAGGTTCGAGGCTTTGCCCGTCCACGTAAATTTAATGGCAGAATTATACTGTTGATTATTTTTTTATACAAGTATATTAAAATAATATTATTTTTTTAAAAAAATTATTTTTAAAATTAGTATATATATATATATATAAGGTTGATATTGTTTTTAAAAATATTATTTTTTTACCATGATATAAATATTTTTTAAAAATAATACAAGGTTATTTTAGTAAATGTATTTTTTTGCTGCATAACAAAATTACTAATTTCTTGTGCAAGCAAAATATTATTATATACAATTACTTGCGTAGATTTACAAAAAGTCGCAGTGTTATTTTAGTTTCAAGTTTATTTTCCTTTTAAATATACAAGAAGACTTCCAGAAATAAAAAAAGTGAACTTTCACCACAGTCGTGACAAGATTTATGTATATATTCCAAGAACAAGAATTACAATATACAGAAACTGAAATGAAAGATGGACCGACATATGCCTCACCAAGGTCAATAATCAACATAGTATCAAGTAGCTGGGAAAGATCTGGATTACTCTTTGTAAGATTAGAGCAATCATGCATGGAATTCGTAAGTATTAATGTATGGAGAAGTAAGCATGCCTCCCCCAGAAACAATCAAACCTTACTGGAATCAGCATCCACAAATCTAATGAAGTGGGGTCTTGTTTCTAGATTTAAAAACGCGTTAGGTTTCCTAAGAATAGAGTTCACATCACACTTTGCATGCATCGCCGACTGACCTTCTTCCTAGGTCATGACTTTTGATGATGAAAGCGCACCAAATTCTTTTGTTTCCTTTCGATTTGACTTCTCCATTAGCCATTAATATGTTTTAAAACAATTTGTGTAAATAAACTTCAGCGAGACAAGTAGTCCCAGTTTTGTTAGGTATCTTTATGTTTAGAAGCAATAAAAGAAGGATATAGACTATCGACCAGCATATACCGAACTGAAAAGCAAATACCTCGGAGGTCTAATTGTTTAAAATATGTAACTTGCAACCCGAAGGCCAATTCTAGCAAAGTTCAAGTTTTGTTTTTAATCTCTATTAATGATCGGCTACCCACTCCGAAATTGGAATTTCATAAAACTTCACTCCATGTTCTAGCATGAGATTAGAGTTCTACACCGAGTATGCGTCAAGGAGATTCTTAGTTCGTAAATCTACTCAGCTAAATGTTAAGGAAAAACATCGAAGTTGTTGTTGTTTAATGTTTTCAACTCCATAGTTCAAGATGAGATGAACCGGAGCTGTTCTCTTGGCATTGAGTGTCTTGCCGGTCTCCATATCAATCCAGCTATCGAACAGTAATTGAAAATATTTTGGAAAGTGAGTCGGTAACCAAACAATGGATTGGAAGGAGAGGCATATTTTCAACTCACTAGTGGACATAAGATGAACATTGTAACCCCTGCAATTTTCCAGGGAAGTGTAAATATGGGCGCTTTACCGTCAAAAGTATTCTGTCTTTATTCTAGAAAATGTGTTGCATAATTGTGTAAAAGCCAACGATGCAATAACTATTCGATTTGCGATTGATAGCGAGATGTTCGTCTGGTTACTTGAGGTGTCATCACTAGCTAGCTAGCTAGCTAGATTCGTGATTCTTTAGTACAGTTGTGACTTGGCTTGTCTCACGATAGAAAGCTAATGCACGATGAAGCAGAAGCACAATGAATTTTGGTGGCCGCCAATTCATTTGAGGAATCATTATGTAGGATAATAATATAAATTATATTTTATAATTTTATTTATTTAATATATATTTTAAGTTATTGAATCGTAATTTTTTGAATATGATATTAAAGTTTTGTTGTTTAAATGGTGATAAATTTAAATCTCAATATTTTCATCTTTTTTTTATAATTAAAATTAATTAATATCATAGGATATTAATATAGGATATTAATGTAAATTTATACAAGTTTTAAATTTAATTTATTTGAGAGAAAGTGTTAAAAATAATATAAATCATATATTGATGCAAGTTTTAATCTTAAAGGAATTTCATTTGAGATGATATTTTAAAAAATAATAAAAATTATATATTTACATATTTCACTTAAAGGAATGTATTAAAAAATAATATAAATTATATATTGAAATCTCATCTAACAACTCAAGTTTTTAGATTGAGATGATTTTTTAATAATGAATAATTTTTTAATAAATTAATTAGTGTTTATTTGAAAGTTTTTTTTATCTTTAATCAGCTTTCTTAAAAAAAATAATATATTTCTTGAAGTTTCTTTTGCAATAAGATTCGAGCATGATTACTTTTCATCATGATTTATTACATAAAATATATTTCTTTCATAGGCTAGAGATCTTATGTAGAGCTTGATGAACTAGTTGAGTAATTTGAGTTTCATCCCGCGTGGTCCTTGTATTTTAGAATTTTGATCCTTGCTTTATTTTACCTCAGCATATAATTAATTCAATATTTTAACTTCATAATATGCAATATGGAATGATTGTTAAATACAATAATAATAATAATAATAATAAACATTTTTTTAGTTACGTCACGACATTCTTGAGGTGTGAAATTACAATAAGAAATCAAAACTCTTGTCAATATGTTATAATTGACTTGTTTCCGTCAATCAGCAATCGAGACAAACCTAAAGTTAAAAAATCTCTCCCTGTTACAATTTATTGATTGGAAGAGTTGGCAAGCTATTTCCTTCTCACAGACCAAAGTCTCGATTACGAATCTTTGCCGAAAGTTTCAAATTTCAAACCTTTGTTTAATTCTGGGTTACAATCACGAATATTTTACACATAAATCAATTTGGCTTGTCTATTATTGTTCGAGAGTCAAGATTAAATAAGAGCTTCTCATGTCCAACCTAAGGGTTTTGATGGCTACCGGTTCTTGGGCTCTTCCTGGTTTTGATAAAACAATCCACTTTTTGTCCCCCACTGCACCTTCCAGAGAAATACCCTTTTTGAAAGGGCTCATTGGCCATTGTAAAACTGTCTCCATGCACCATGAAAGCAGTTGGAGATACAGTCTTTGAACTAAAAAAACAACAGATTTCTCATAAACACAAAAATTGTAAGTGCTCACAGTTCTCAAAGGAGAAGAAAAAAATTCAAGTCGAGCCTGTAATAATATCATGGTGTCGTTTTATTGACAATGTAGTAAAATTACAGGACAGCATCGTGCTACAAAAGTTATGTAACAATCGCACACAGAACACTATGCATATGTGATGAAGTAGAAAATCCAAGCAATTGACATCGGCCAAGAGAAAAGGTCCAGCAGTTTTCATGGAAACTTCAATAAAATAAACTTTTAAAGGCAGAGGACAATGTTTTAGCGTACAGGGTTTCATGGAGATGATTTAATTACCAAACTCTTTTATATAGTTTCAATGTAGCAATCACTTTAAAACAAGACAGTTTTTGTTTCGTCGTCAAGAAATTCAAGCCTTGATTAACTAATTTTTTAGTATCTAAATTGACTTGGGACAACATTAAGCAATTGCTACCTATCACAATGCAAAGAAAGGGGAGTGGAATTTGCCAAAATGCAAGCCGCAATGCATTGCCTATCACATATAACAGTTGCTTTTCGTGCCAAATTAAGAAACCACAAAGAAATTTTTAGTTAACTACGACATTAATGGAAGGAGAAAAGTAACATTGGAATTTTAAATTATGATTTCATTAAAAACAATTAATTAAGCACCTAACCTAAGATCTATATGTCATCTCCCGACCAAACATGTATTAATCCCCACTTCAACATGGTTGATTCCATAACCATCATTATCTTATAACTGTTCTCATGTGTGCCGTGGATAAACTTAGCAGATGAAATTTTTCAATTTCATTTTGGAAAATTACCCTTTTCCTAACAGGAAGAGTACACGTAACGGAATTAAAATCCAACATGAATACGCAGATGAAAAGCATTGCTGGAAAGACATAATGGATAGTGGCAATTTGTGGAATAGCATCAAATTTAGTATCAAATGCAAAATCGATAGCATTAGCCTATGTGAGTATTGAACTGATGCGAGTTTAGACTTGAACGATAGACAATCCAAGACAGACAGCAAACACAACAAATTCGACAACATAAAATGATAGTTACACAACAATGTAGTGAGTTGTTATGTCAGTTATGATCATAGCTTTATGAGAAAAATAAATGTCTAGATCATGGAGGCATGACTACTAAACATGAAAGCATGACTGAGATTGCTTTCTAAGACACTAAGATCATAAAAATATATAACAAAACCATTCACTAAGTTAATGAAAATATGAGAAAAAAAGCACCTCACTACTTTCTAAAATATAGAAATGATAGTTATATATTTTGGAACTTTTCATATGCTTGTTTTTAAATAGGTTACATAGTCTTGATTGTGTAGGGAAATGTTAGCTTGGGTGTATAATATGTTAGTTTTGTATATACTATTCAAGTTTTGTGCATAGAACACATGCATACAAATTTGTGTATTTTTTTGTTGTTTTGAGATTAATAAAGATTGAAATTGATTTATGTAATAATACGTGTGCTTATTTAGGTTATATCCTTTTTAATTATGTGTTTCACTTGTCTCGTAAAACGGAAGAGTATAAAAAAAAATTTAGACGAAGAAAAACACTTAATTATTAGATAAAAATGAGTAGTTGAAAAAAAAAAAAAAACTGAATCCGAGAAGAAGCTAGTCTGCCGCATAAAAGCTGGAAAATTTCGACCATAATTTAATCCTGTGACAGTACTGTGATGGACTCGAAGGTGTCATTCACATCATCCCCGAGAAAAGGCCTTTTGTTTTGTAATTGTCCACACGACGAAAATCCCAGTCTCCAAAACTAACAACACGTATTCTCTTACAATTAATGCATTTTTCCAAGCATAGTATTTAAGCAACACAAATAAAGGAAACTCCACAAGAATGACCGCAACTCCCTCCCTCGCCTTCATCAATTAGTTCATTGATCTTTCAAGTTTACAATTATAAGCCATTGAAAGCGATTGAAGCCCCAAGCCAAGATAAACAGAATTTATTAAACAAGACATCATGGTTTTTCTTCGGCTTCTTGTCCAGCTATTTATTTCCTTCATTTTCTTGCGATCCAAACAATGTTTCTCTTCAAATCAATCACAAATAATATTACCTCTAAGAACCCAAAACAACCATCATATCTTAACACGAAGACTCTTCTCCAATAGTTCTTCAAAAACCACAGGCAAGCTCTTATTTCATCACAATGTTACCCTCACTGCCTCTCTCACCATTGGCACGCCCCCACAAAACATTACAATGGTTCTTGACACAGGCAGTGAGCTTTCTTGGCTCCGTTGCAAAAAAGAACCGAACTTTACATCCATTTTTAATCCTCTTGCCTCCAAAACATACACTAAAATACCTTGTTCTTCACAAACCTGCAAGACACGAACCAGTGACCTTACCCTGCCCGTTACTTGTGACCCGGCCAAGCTCTGCCACTTCATCATCTCTTATGCTGATGCCTCTTCCGTTGAAGGCCACCTCGCATTTGAAACTTTCCGGTTCGGATCGTTGACGCGGCCCGCTACTGTTTTCGGGTGCATGGACTCGGGCTCTAGCTCCAATACAGAGGAAGATGCAAAGACAACCGGGTTAATGGGCATGAACCGTGGGTCATTATCATTTGTGAACCAGATGGGATTTAGAAAATTCTCATATTGCATATCGGGTCTTGACTCGACCGGTTTTTTGCTTCTTGGGGAAGCCAGATACTCGTGGCTTAAACCCTTAAATTACACTCCTTTGGTTCAAATTTCGACCCCTTTACCCTATTTTGATCGGGTCGCTTACTCGGTTCAGCTTGAGGGAATAAAGGTAAATAACAAGGTTTTGCCTTTGCCCAAATCGGTGTTTGTACCGGACCATACCGGAGCAGGGCAAACCATGGTCGACTCGGGTACCCAGTTCACGTTTTTATTGGGTCCGGTTTATAGTGCCTTGAGAAAAGAATTTCTATTACAAACTGCAGGGGTTCTAAGAGTTTTAAACGAACCTCAGTACGTGTTTCAAGGAGCAATGGATCTCTGTTATTTGATTGACTCAACTAGCTCTACCCTGCCAAATCTACCGGTTGTTAAGTTAATGTTTCGGGGAGCCGAGATGAGTGTATCGGGTCAAAGATTGTTGTATCGGGTTCCGGGTGAAGTTAGAGGGAAGGATTCAGTGTGGTGCTTTACTTTCGGAAACTCTGACGAGTTGGGAATTTCATCGTTCTTGATTGGTCACCACCAACAACAAAATGTTTGGATGGAGTATGATCTTGAAAATTCTAGGATTGGATTTGCGGAGTTAAGGTGTGATCTTGCTGGTCAACGGCTCGGCTTGGACGTCAAGAATTTAGCATGACTACTCTGCGCCGGGTCAGCTCACACGTGGGGCTAATAAAGTCTATATATTTTCAGTAGAAAAAAAAGGGAAAAGGCCCTTTATTACCCGTCTTTGATGGATGGGGTGCCACCCTATTTTAAAGACTTGAGAATATATAAAGTTCCATGTTTTTTGGGGGCGTTGTGGAGTGTGGGGATTGGATTGAAAAAACTGAGCCATCGTCCAGTCCATGGTTCACCACGATGCCTAGTCGTGGCCCACTGATCGGACAGTGGCTGTGCGTGAAGAAAATTTGGGATTTTGGAGCATCAAATGCACTGCTCGGTAATATATTTTTGTATCTTAAATAATATATTTAAAATATGATGCCAATTGGGATTCAACTCCCTTCCATTGCTTTCATATTTGTTATTCTCTGAATCTCTGTTGAATTTGTGTCAGGTTACTGAGTGATTTCGTCTTCATGTTTCAAAAATGATTTAAAAAAAAATTAAATTTTTTATTTTGAATTTATTTTTTAATATTTTCGTATAATTTTGATATATGATGTCATATATAATTTTTAAAAATAAAAATAATATTTAAAAAAATAACTGTTATTATAATAATAATAATAAAAATAAAAATAACTAATGAAATATGATTAATTTGGTTTAATACTGGGGGCAGTTGGCTTGTGGGTGCCATGCCAACACATTTTGCTCTGTTCTGCACTTTACAACTAGCAATAGTGTAAAGTTGCCCTATCGGCTGTTCTGGAGAGCCATTTGATTGTGAAATTTCACCAATCTCCATGTCTCTGTCCAGCCAGCGGTTCTCCTGTTAAGGTACTCTCCTGTCTTTTGATGCAAATGGACGGCTAGTAATCATTGAAGTTCACGATGTGATTTGTTAAATTGTTTTGAAAGTATTTTTAAAAATATTTAATTTTTTAAAAAATTAATTTCATATTATTTGATATATTAATATCAAAAATAATTTTTTAAAAATAAAAAATATTATTTTAATATATTTTAAAATGAAAAGTCTCAAACATGTTTTAAATCTTATACATGCTTCTGACTTCCGGTTCATGTAGAGTAAAAATAGGGTGATATTGTTTTTAAAAATATTATTTTATTTAAAAATATATTAAAATAATATTTTTTTAATTTTTAAAAAATATTTTTGATATTAAAATGAGAGGTAAATATATATAATTTTTTTAAATAAACAGGCTTTTAGTTCTTCTGAATACGGATTTCTGAACTTTCTGAGAGGTAGGCTGGCAGTGTCAGCCGCCATATGTGATCCACTCACTTGTATATGTGTAGTCATTCAACATTGTACAATCAGACTGTAGAAATATCTCCTTCGAAAAAAATAACATTCTTGCTTGATGTAATTTACATGACTGTCCTTTGCGAATATTATCTTATCTTTGTAGTTTTATACGCAATAAATTAGAAGCCAAATCCATTTTGATTTGATTAGAGAAATCTAAATCAGGGAGGTTAATAGATAAAAAGCATAGCTGAAGGGAGTAAGTTAGGTATTAGGATTATGTGGGATTGGATATAGCTTGGCAAAAAGCCCTCCAAAAGGCCCGTACCGTCCATGCAATTATGGGTGTTTAGTATTGTAATTAATAATGTTTTATAAATGTGTTTTTATTAAAAATACATTAAAATAATATTTTTATTTTTTTTCATATTAAAACAAAATCCAAAAAATAAATTTAATATTTTTAAATAAAAAATAAATTTAAAAAATAAAAACAAAAACTAACACTAACTAAAAATAAAAATTCATACACGATACATATTGGAGCTGTAATACCTAATGTATAAGTTATAGCCCAATTGCGTGTCACTGTTGCAGACAAATTGAGTTCCTATTTATCTCACTCTTTAAAGATAGGTAAGTTCAAAAATGTCTCCGGGACGGGCGGTGTAACCGGAGTTTAATAAAAATTTAACTTTTTTTACATTTTTTAATGTATTAATATTAATCTTTAAAATTTTAAAAATAAAAAATATTTTAAAAAATTATCACTATTGTTCCAAACACTCTTTACAAGTTGAGCATGAAATCCGGCTCATAGGCTTTTTGGTCGGCACACGCATGATAATTAACGAACAAGAAAAAGAATTAAGGTTGGTGGCAGTTCAATGTTGTAATAATTAACGAATGTCAATTTTTTAAATTTAAATGTTAATCTTGTCTCCATCAACTAGTCACGTGTATCAATTGTTGGATTTATAATATGATTAAATGATAATTTTGAAATTCAAAATTATTTAATTATTGCAACGGTTAACTAAAAAGGCTAAATACATTTTTTTTTCATTCTATCGAATATTTTTAAAATTAAAAAGTCAACTGTAATATTATTTTATCCTCGTTAATTGAAGTAATTATTAGAAAAAAGTTTAGAGCACCTATGCATAGTAGTGATCCAAAAGCTTGATCCCTGAAACCAGGATTACAAAGACGAAATCGTATCAACTTCCCTCACAATAGTAATTTCATTTGAATTTGTAATATGCTTTACAGGAGAGGTTTTTTTTTTTTTTTAGATTTGAGGAAACCCCGGTTTTTAGAAAGCATATTTTGTGGGTCCAGGTGAACAAGTAAAATCCCAACTGTCCCAGACTCTTACAAAATATGCACGTCCTGACTCGAACTCGAGACCTACTTTGCAGATCTCAAGTCTTTTGTCATTACGTCACATCTTTTAAGAACTCTTTACAGAAAAGATAAATTAGATATATTAAACAAATAATACTGTTTCATAACAAAATCCAAAGAAAATAGAATATCACTGAAACAGTGACTTTTTTTTAAATATACGAAGAGGTAAAATAGTTAATACAATTCAATAGAAGTGAATTTATTAGTTTTAAAAGATCAAGGAAGACCTTATTATTGTTGATTTATCTTAAAAAGCGTACTTTTGTAACAAAATACTCATCCAGCCCAGCCCAGCCCAGCCCAAGGATCCCAAGAAAGAGAAAACATGGTAAGCATTTTCGTGTGGTGAATAAAAAGCACAAAACCGACGTCGCTTAGACCATC
>Ga0307518_10001103_pt1 | contig 20307 bp, 23 predicted proteins | sample 25_EM_MG_FD_203889 | JGI IMG/M metagenome (GOLD analysis project Ga0307518, IMG submission 203889) | Populus trichocarpa ectomycorrhiza microbial communities from riparian zone in the Pacific Northwest, United States - 25_EM | ecosystem: Host-associated > Plants > Roots > Unclassified | place...
GGACATAGTGGAGATCTGCAGCAATAGCGGAGAAATGATCCAGAGAAAATACGGACTCCATAGTGACTGATGAGATGAACGTCTGGATTGCGGGGGGAATATCTCTGTGGGAAATGAATGGATCCACATCGGAACTTGACAGGCAGATAGACCACGCTCTAGGCTCTCTGACAGTATAGTCACGTGCCTGATAGCTTTGGAAATGGTGGAGCTATTCAAAATATCGGAATGCCGGCACTGGGCGCCTAAAAATGACATTTGAGTGCTAACGTCATTTCTTCTCTTCTTTCCTTCGTTTCTCCATCAATTCTTCAGCTTCTTTGCTCGTTCTGGTATGGGAGTTGGACTGCAGTAGATTGCATTCCTTTCTCATACCATACTGGACGTTATTCCTTCAGTTTCTTCTGCTTCTTGGCGGTTCTTGTGCGAGTGATGACTGTCAGCGTTGGCAGTCGTCTCTTGCATCAGGATAGTCTTCTTGTGCGATAGATGGCTATGATGAGGCTCCATCGTGCTCATCCTTCACATCAGGATCATTTGATATTGACGTTATCTTCCATGTTCACTGTACCAAACCTGTTTGGTGCATGACAACGGGTGGTGGTTGTTCAAAACAGATGTGTCAAATCTGGCAATTACCTGACAGTGTCAACACTCTGATGCCCCGCTGTCCAAGCTGTGGGAAGGGTGGCTTTTCCACCCACGATGCCACCTCAAGGCATATGAGCCAGCAAAAGTCTGGCTGTTCCACCTGGTTTGACAATCTAGTTCATATCTGCGAAGATCTCCTTGGCAGGGATCATGATGGTCCCAACCACTTGCCACACACCACGTCCATTGACGAGCAATTTGGAGACATAGGCGAATACAATCCATGGGTCAACAGTGATGAAGAAATGCTTGACAGGACTCAGGAAGATAATTCCGAATCCAGCCCAATCGAATATTTTCCAGGTGCCATGCAGGCATTTGTTGGTGGTTCTACCTTTCTTGACAGGTTCGAGGTGGATCAATTCAGCAACTGTAGGTCTTCAAACATTTATTATCTGTTTGCTTCCAAGGGGGATTGGCAGATGGGGTCATGGCTCCTTTGCTCAGGCTTGAGTATGAGTGCGATCAACACATTTTTATCTCTCGACCTGGTATGTTTTTCTTGTTGACTGGCCATGATGTCCTGCTCACAGGTGTATCAGACTAAAGCATTGCCCCTCTCCTTCCATACAGCAAATGAGCTCCACAAGTGAGCCAAGTTACTACCCAGTGGGCCACGCTGGAAGTCGCAGGAGATCCTCACATCCCATCCAACAAAGCAGCCTGTCTCCTCTACTGGCACAACTCCCTCAAACTTCTACAGTATCTCTTCAACTGCCCCGAATTTCGGACTTTGATGGAGTTGACTCCATATCGCTTGTATGAGACGGCAGCACGTCTCTGTCGGGTGTATACAGAATGGATGTCGGGCAATGATGCATGGTCTATGCAGGTCAGTTTCCCGCCATTTCGAGGGTTCCCACTCTGATATCAACCAGTCACAAATCCCCGCAGGCGTGACTCTTCTCGGAACAATACTTTCATCGGACAAAACTAATATTTCAGTCTTGACGGGTATTGCATCGCACATCCATTGCTCATCAGCCTTGTGAACATTAAGATGGCAACCCGGCTCAAGCTTTCCTCCCATGCTTTCCTCCTCGCCACTCTTCTTCTGGTCCTGAAGTTTGTTCACAAGAACAAGCAGATGAAGGGTGTACTCGAGGACCGCCTAATCCATCAATGCCTCGATATCGTCTTAGAACCCCTGAAATGTGCTGCTCAAGTAGGAGTAATGTTGTCCGATCCATGGGGCCACAATAGGTATTGCTTTACTCCTATTGCAAGCTACATCGTCGACACACCCAAAGCTGCAATGCTAGTCACCATCGGGGGGAAGACGTCTCCTGTTACAATGGCCATGTACAAACAATTCGGTGATCCTTTTCAGCATGAATGTCAAGTCCGGGTCTACTCCGGTAGGAGGTCTGGTCAAGTCCGGACGAAAGCGGACAAAGGAAGAGAGCAGAGGGCTGGACAAGAGGTTAGTCTGGCCGGAGTTGGTGACCGCTTGGATTCAACGACTAAGGATAACGAGCATTGATCCCTTGCGTAGGTTCTGGTCAAGAGGAGACAGAGATGGAGATGGAGATGGACAGGAACTGGAGTAGATGACTATGGTTGATTTCAGACTGAGGAGTACAGGATAATCTACAGAGTACTTATACTAAGTGCAAACTAGGGACGAGTACATATGGTGACAAGTAAACAGCCTAAAGGCGGACAAGGAGCGACCGGAGTAAGGACTAGGTCAGGTCCAGTGAAAATGCTACAAGGTATGGGATATATCGAGTTCACGGAGAACTCACGTCAAGGCAGGGTAAACGGTGAGGTGTGGTAACGAGCGAATAGAGCATAGACCAAGGGTTGTACTTAATGGAAGGTTATCAGCACGACCATGACCGGAGTAAGTGAGAGCGACTGGAGTTGAGCTATAGTGCTGCGATGCGACCGGAGTAACCGGATAAGATCCAGAGTTGGACATGGTCGTAACAATGAACCACGTACTTCCTCGACCACTCTTGCTCAACTTGTAGTTGTCACCTCAAAGGCTGACCCCAGTGATCTCAAAGCCTACTTCCCTGAAGCGCAGAAGTTCCATCTCAACGGTGTCCATATACCATTTTGGCACAACATTCCTATGTTGTGTCCTAGTAGGTTCCTTACTCCAGAGATGCTCCATTACTTTCACAAGGAATTCTGGGATCATGACTGTAAGTGGTGCATCAATGTGTTGGGCCCTGAGGAGATCGACTTTAGGTTCTCAGTCCTTCAACCTGTTACAGGCTTCCGTCATTTCAAAGAAGGAATTTCATCGCTCAAGCAGGTGACAGGTCAAACTCACCAAGACATTCAACAGTCAATTATCGGGGTCATTGCTGGGTCCGCCCCACGTAACGTTGTTATCACTGTCCGTGCTTTAATGGATTTCCGCTATCAGGTACAAGCCTACCGCATCACGGAGAAGGACCTTGAACTCATCAGTTCTGCCCTCCATGAATTCCATTCACACAAGCACTCTATACTCGACGCTGGCCTGTGTCGTGGGACCGCCAACAAGCCAGTCGATAACTGGTATATTCCCAAGCTTGAACTGATGCAAAGTGTGGTCCCAAGTATCCCCAGGGTTGGTGCTACTATCCAATGGTCTGCTGATGTCACTGAGCACGCCCATATCGACCAAATCAAGGACCCTGCGCGAGGCAGCAACAACCATAATTATGATCCCCAGATCTGCCGACAACTTGATCGCCTGGAGAAATGCAGGGGCTTCGAGCTTGCTATGTCCTTGAAGGACCCTGAGTTAGGGCTGGATACATCTACCAGTGCCATGGACGGTGAACCAGGTGACGAGAAAAATGATCCATCTGTCATCTCGCGATGTGTCACAGATTATTTTGCACGCTCGCTTCATCTAGCTTCTTCAACACCTGACACTGTCCCCCTCCCTCATGGCACATTCTCAGCCGGTTGCATTGCATTCAACCTCACTTATGACCCTCATATTTGCCGCATCTCTGTCAATAATGCCGCAAAGCAGTTTGGTCTTTCGGACTTGTGAGCAGCTCTCGCCGACTTTCTCTCTTATGAGAGATCTCACAGTGTGGACTCAGTACATCCCATTGGTGGCAGGCCTCATAAGGCTGCAGAGAACGCTGAGCTTCCATTCGAGGACATCCAAGTTTGGTTCAAGTTGCACCTGCAGACAACAGAGATCCACACTCACTCCATTTTACCTGCACAAACTCTCCTTGCCTCCCCACTTGAAGGTGACTGGAAGTATGGGTGTTATGATTCAGTAGTCGTAAACGTGGACAGCACCAAGATTTGGCCCGCTAGTGGCCTTCAAGGTCTGTTATCCATCATTTTATTTCATATTTCCACAATTTTTATCCCATGCCTGATCAGGACACTCAATTGCACAACTCCGCCTCATTATGCGGCCCTTGGGCAAGCCGCATGAACAATGGCCATGGGCTGATTGTTTTTTGACTTATGTCCAGCGTTTTGATGTTATCTGCAACGAACCTTCGACTCAAATGCAAGTATTGAGGAGGGCTATCCGTTCTGGGGGACAGTGCCTTGGTGAAGTCATTCTAGTTTCTCAAATCAGGGCCTATGCGAACCTGATACCACGTTTCAGCCAATGCACAGACTCCCGCCTCACGTCATTCAACAGTTTCGAACATTGCCACAAGTTTTTCCTTAACAAGTACTTCAATAAGAACACCTACTTCTCTTTGACTTTATAAGTACCGTTGGTCCGTGCACCTGGGAACTTTGGACCTTTGTTTCATCATTCCTTTTGTACCCTCATAATGTTTCTGCCTGTTCACCCCAATAAGTTCCATACCGCAGATGCAATACACAAACTGGGTTCATATCCTGTACCAAGGGAAGGGCGCGATGTGGCTATGATGGACAAGATTACAACTCAAGAGCTCGCAGGAGCAATCGTTTTTGAGACCACCACCAATACACCTAGTTGTGCTCACAATAAGTACCTAGGTTTTATTCTTGATCAAATCTTCTCAGATGCTGCCGCCATTGATACCACTCCATTGGACAAGCTGGTTGTGCCACCACACACGATCTCAAAGTTCAACCCTAGTGTCATTGAAATGCACCCCAACTCTCTTGAAATCCCCCTCTACGACATGTCTGCTGAGAAGTGGAACTGGCCAATACTCAAGGCCACTTCACCACCTCGGGACAGCAAAGGTGGATCACAGGAGAATGACCTCACCACATTTTTTAATGCAATAGCACTGGCGATGAGGCCAGCTGTCAGAGCTCAGGCTTCAAACCTCGATTTGCAAAAACCCACCATTGCCAAGCGATACTGGTTAGGTACATATTCCACTCGCCGTATGCCTGGCAATGCCGATGGTGCTGGCACTTACTGTCACAAACCGGATATCATTCTCATTGAAAAAACAGATACCCCTACTGATTCCATCTCGTGGATGAGCCCCAAAGTTATCGCTGAATGCACCAACCAAGCCTGGAAACCCTCCATGCCCCTCATGAAAACCCTCCACACCAAAGCATATCTCATCTTCCTTGATCAACCTTGGAGGTGTTTTGTTCTAGCCTTATCCATTGTGAAAGAGGAAATGCGCGTTCACTTCTATGATCACTCCGGCGGTTCTGTCTCACCACCCATCAACATTCAATGTGATCCCAGAGCCTTTGTTGCTGTTCTCACCACCATCATGTTTAGTTCTTGGCTTTGTATAGGTTTTGACCCCACCATTACTGTGAGGCCGGTCCAGCCCTTGCGGGTTTCACGACGAAAGGTTATCTACGAGTCAACTTGTACCAATGTCCCAGATGCCATCCCAGAGGAGTCGGGTGATGATCATGACCCCAGCTCTCATCCAGAATCAAGCACGTCCACACCCCCAGATTCCCTCCCTAACTATGTCGACGTCATTTCGTCACAATCCACTTCACCAACTTTCCTCCTACCTTCCGAGGTGAGTCTCAATACTTCACTCACTGGCTCAGCCCCCGACTCCGACACTCCTGCAGGCCCAATCGGAGAGATCTGAGTTCACAGTGTCATATATGAAATATTGGAGGTATTGTTCTCTTTGGCGGGGTTCTTAGGCTGAGGTACTGTGATCTATCTTGCCAGACGTGAGGGGAGATTGTATATTATCAAGGACCATTGGGTAGAAAACCCATCACAGGAAGTGAGCATGATGAAACTAATGGAAGGAACTTGTGGGGTGCCCAGGCTTATCGATCACTGGGTGGTGGAGGTTTCCCCTGGTGTTGTCAACATCACTTCTCAATATTGTTCAGAGAGGCACCAGACATTCATGAAGGGTATGAGGACACATGTCCGGACGGTCATGAGCCCGCATGGGCACCATCTCTCAAAATTCAGGACAAAGTATGAATTGGTCAAATGCATCAAGGACGTTCTTATTGGTAGGTGGATGTCTTTCTCTCATGAAGGCATCCAAGTTAATATACAAATCAGTTCAAAAGGAAGCGGTAGCAAAAGGGATCCTTCATTGTGATGTCAGTCCCTTCAATGTTTTAATAGATGACTCTGCAGATGAGTTCCAAGGAATGTTGATAGATTGGGAGTTTGCAGTGGAGATCACTGTCCAACAGAAGTATAGCATTGGCAGTACCATGAGTTCTTTTTTTTTTTGGGGGGGGGATCACAATAACTGACTTGATCCAGGGTACTATTCTGTTTCTTTCAATGTACCTTCTTGGGCAAATTTCAGATGCCCTTAAGAAGAATCCTTTGAAGAACAGAAGTGCCTACAAGGAGGACGATGCCACGTCTGTGCAACTCCGTGTGCATGCTGATGACGATTTTGCTGTTGAGCATGTGCCTGCAGATGATATAGAATCGCTCTTTTACATCTTCATTTGGATCCTTGTTCTCTATAATGGACCACTTAGATGGGAGTGGGAGGGCTTTGACTTCAAATCTTCTATACTTGCCCAGTGGAGTGAGCACGCCATTTACAATCTCGAGGTGGCGAAAAATGTGAAGATTGCATTCATTTCTAGTCCCAATGGCAAAGCACTAGTGGACAACATCTCTCCATACTTCAAAGACCTTCTCCCCCTTGCTGAAAATTGGCGGCAAATCTTCAGGACCAAGTGGAACTCTGAGAAGAGAGTTGACTTTGACTCTCTACTCTAGATAACTAACCAGTTCCTTGAGACGATGACGCCGGAGGACCTTCGCCTCCCACTTCCTTCCCCACCAGTAAAGGTGGACATGGTTTCTGGAAAGAAACGGGTCCATGATGACAACATTCGCAGCATGGGTGATGTACCTCTTTCTGTTGTGCACAAACATCCTAAAGGTAGTTGACCTTGATACGTGTACTCTACATGCTGTGATTTTTTTGTCTTGTTCTACATAAATTTGCTTGCGACTGTGATATTTATGTACCCATGTTGTCACTGTTGTAGTGCCCTCTCTGTCGCCCAATCTCATGGTGCATTCACCATTGAAGAAAACCTCAAGAAAATTGAAGCAGCATTGTGAGGATGACAGAGACCCTTCTCAACAGAAAAAACTCAGGGCCAATGCTTCCTCGCTGCCCACCATCAACTCAAGCTCTGGATCCACACAACCTTGTCACAGCGGTAGGGCAGGTGCCAGGTCTGGAGGACATACTCACCAATTAGAAACAAATTGGCACTGCGATTGAGCGCCTGCAGTGTGTGCCATGGCCTATGACAACTCTTTCCAACGACACTGCCTCAAACCCTCTCACTCCTTCTCGTCTGAGCAGCAAAGCCCAGAAAAAGGTAGTGTCTACTTTATACTTCGGAAACCAGCTTGTGGATTCATAGTTTCTCTCCCAGTAACAGCCTCAAATTGCTCCAACTTCCTATGCCCACACTGCCCACAACATTGCTTTGTTGGATGATCCTTGTGGTCGAGTCAGTCAGTTTCATCAAGGGAGCACTGTACCTACGCCCCATTTTCACCCTAGGACAACTGGTGAGCGCTTTGGTTTCCATGACCCAAACCACCTCGTCCCTCCAGGAACAGAGCCCGATCTCCAAGCTTTGAACAATCCGTATGTCGCCAAATGACACATGAAGGAACGGCAGTCCGCTGTCCCATGAGCACAACGTTTGGTGTCTCCTGGTTCCTCTGGTGACTTTGATCCCACTTGTCCCTCGCCTTGGGATTGTCCCTCTCCAGATCTTGAGCACAATATTGACCCTTCCTTACTAGCAATATCCAAGAAAGTGGGTCAACACCGTGCAGACGCATGGAACGGTGAGCACAAGTCAGGTGATGAGAACTCAGATGGGTATTATGATGGGAATGAGGAAGGCAGCATTGAAGAGTCAGATGAAGAACCTGTGCCCAATCGTCAGCACACAACAGGTTCAAGTCCATTTATCATACATGATCACACCTGATGTTTATATGAAGGCTTCCGATTTGAGGAGGCTACTCAACCAACCAGACATGTACCTCTTCCACCTGAGGACGACTTCGAATACTCTCGTGACGAGGCAGAGGAAAATGTGCTTGCTCTCTTAAGGGACCATGAGCACGAGGTAATCAATTTGATCCAGATATTTCAGCATGTCACGTCCTTCCAGTCTCCAGAAACTCAGGTTGACAATGTTCTAGAGCGCCATCAACAGAAGAATGGGCGTCCCCGTGCTCCCCATCCAGCAGAGCTTACTGTAGTGCAAAATAAATCCACAACCCGGGAAGAAAACAACAATGCTATTGATGACGATCCTGAGCGTCAACGCTGCGCACCTTGCCACTCCCGACAAGATCGCGACCAGCCAGCCCCACCTAATCAAATCGGCCACTACGGACCGGTGTGGAAGGACTGCCTGGAAGAAGCTAAGATGGAATGTAGGGCAGTGCATGCGCTCTCCAATCCCTGGCCTAAATTGAAGATGGACATGGATTCTCTCACAGACAGCCTCTCCACGGTGGTCATGCAGTGGAATCAACACGGCGTGAGCTTTGAACCTGGTAAGCAGTTCCTTCGAACATGTTGCTCTATTAATTTATGTTTTAGGCTGCTGGCCAGAGAAGAAGACAGCGATGGTACAAATGGTAAGCATCCTATCCATACCTGGAACATACTCTGAATTGTATTGCAGCTTTACGAAGACATGTCAACCTGGCGTTCCGAAATGAAAAAAAGCAGCTATCAGCTCTTCCCCCTTATACAAGCTCAAACCTGCTCCGGAGGTTGAGTGCGATGATCGTGTTGCATTTGCCCAGGATGCCACCACCGCCCTGCTCAATCGATCCATGTTTCTTAGGGGTGGTTTAGATGAGAATGTACATTCTCGTCTTGAATTATTACCCGTCTGATGAGAAATGTAGGGTAAAACACGGAATTTCGCTCACCCTGCCCTCAAGGATGTGATAACCAAATTTTTTCACACTGGCTCTTATCGTATCGCCCATCAATGTCCTGACATCTTCCGATCTCATGTCCCTAATACGTGTCTTTCAGCAACCTGTGCAGCGGTATCCGTTTGGGTTTGTCTGCATTATAAATGTATCTGATACCATTTGCTAAACGGATCAACTGTGTACTGGATGGTTATGCAAGGAACAGTACTGGAAAGAGGTTCCTGAAATTCTCGGCAAAGACATATGCATCAATATACAATGCTCTGCTTTCGCTGATCGAAGAAACATTGAGGGACGCTTACCATGGCCCTCATCTTAATGACCGGCTTGCCCGCTGGGCATGAGAAGGCTGGTAGGTTATCCTTACAGACCTTTTATGTGTGATGTTTTGACAAATTTTCAGGGCGACTTTACAGCAAATTGATACTTCAATCGAAAGGCACGACCATCTTCAAATATCTTTGGATTGATGTATGGTGTGAATCACTTAGAGGCCACTACTTTTGTGCAGTGGCCAAATTGACTGGGATAAAACCAAAATCTAACCCTAACCCTATGAAGGTGTGTATGTGGGCAAACTTGGATCAGTCTTGAGAGGCTTATTGCTTCTGCTTCAGAAAGTTTCAATGTTGAGTAGAATGTACTGCTATAGAACTATTTCTACTATGTGGGTGTCACTATATATCATAAAATGGATGCAGTTGTAAGCTCACATAGAAAAGATAGTTGATCCAGGTCTACAGTCATCTGGTGGGGTTTCAGACACCAAAAATTACAAATGCTCATTGGACACAATAACATAAATTTAAATATATCTGAATAGACCATGAATGAATTACAGTGGTAAAGAATGTCCAAATGAAAGGTCTTTAGGATTGTAGGTATAACTTGTATGCAATGGTGAAACCTTGCAAATTATGTGACTGTATGTGGACATACTACCCTTTGAGATACCCCAATGATTGAATATATCTATTATTTGTCCTATAGCTATGTACTTTTCTGCATGTTACATAGCTCAGTATTCCTTGCAGAATTGAAGATCCATGTGCATCATTGCTTGATAAAGTGTGGAGGTGTGTTGCATCAACAGAATGAGAAAAAAATGTTACTGTGTCAAAACCTGTCAGATGACAGTACCAGAGTTCATATGTAGTGGTCATGGTTACAGTTAGAGGTGGGTGTGGTTTTGACAGGTACAGATATGCCCTGCATCAGCATGGTTTTTCATGCACAAACAAATCTAACAAGTGCTGTGGCACTTCCTGCCAGTGTTCCCTGGTGGTGCTGAGCTTGGAAACAGCATTGCGATTGAGTTTACAAGCCTGAGAAACCCTTGTCATTGAAGGAAAACCTAGTTGCACAGCATCTTGATCAATATGGAAGGTAACACATACTATATTTGGTGATAGCCCCCTGTGTGGCCAATTTCATACTTCTTGAAAAATTTTGTCCTTCCAATTTTGACTTAATTAAAATTTCCTCTGATAGTTTTGTTCCTTATGTCAAAAGGACCATTTTTGTCAGATGAAATCTTAATTGGACCTTTTGTTGTGAACCAAAAATATTTGCACAAAAGTAGTGGCCTCTAAGTGATTTGCACCATAGTAGTACTACTAGTATCCTGTCATATTGCATATTCCTGTTTTTGCTGTAAAGCCATTTACAATTCTATCCTTTTTGGTCAACTATAGTGAGATGTCTGGGAGTCCTAGTAGTGGTATGTGCAAGATGCACAGTAATCCATATCCTGTACATGTACATACTAATCTAGTGGTCTGTGATGAACTGTACAGAAAGCCACAGAAGTTCACAGTCTGTGTCTATCTGGGCAGAGCCATCCAGAATGGACTATCCTGGGAACTCTGTGGCTCTGTGTGGCACTGTCCAGAACAAAGTGATTTGCTGATGAAGTACATGCTAGTCCTTTTTGTTGTCATATTCTACACCTCTCTCAATTGCAATAGCCTACCTGTCATCACAGGGCCCCATCGGATGTAGTACTATTTGGGTGAATGTTGAATTTCCTTTCTCTGGCATATATTAGTTACAAATCAGTAATCACTACATGGAAGCAATGGCCAGGTACTATTGAATACAATGAGAACAACTTGAACAGGTGAAACACTGTTGCAGCATGTGCCAGTGAGTCCAAATCAGCCTAGTACTTTAGGAACCATGATTGATCATACTACGGTATTGCTGTTGGAGGTCTGAGTTAGTGCAAGGAATCAAATTACAATGTGGAAGGTACACACCTGCAGCAAGCATGCCAGTGGATGCGCTGGATTGTATCATGCACGTTGTAGCAGGAGAACCCTTCGTGGGTCGAGTGATGCAATGACAATGGCCTGTCCGTACATGCACTGCTGTGCTCTACTGACACTGACTAAGCATCACCTGACTGTCTCCTTGTGCTCCTATCCCTAGCCCCTCCTACTACATGTGCCCCCCTCAAAAATGATGACGTCCTCGTCATCTGCCAACATGTCACGTCTGAGGCACTTGCTCTATGCTCACCCTCCTAGTTCATCATCGTCTTCCCCATCAGTGTCATCCCCTCCTTGTTCTGTGTCACTCGTCTCTGTCCCTCCATCTGGGGGTTCTTCATCAGCTTGTGTTGTCCTCTCGTCTATCCCTGTGTCGTCTCTGACTCCTTGTGTTTCGAGTGACTGGTCTGGTACTGTTGATGACCATTGCCGCATGTGTTCTTGTTGGGTCTTGTATAACTGTGTACCCTCCCTTGGTACGAATGCACAAAGACGTTGTGCGCTGAATTCTCCTGTGAGTGGTGTGCCTGCTAGGGTTTCTATCCTGTATGAGTTTCTTAGTCGTGAAGAAACTCTGTGTGGACATGACCACTTAGGTAACAGTTTCCGTTCAGTTTTGAATGTATAATCAAGGTTGCTGCGGTATATTTGCACAAGTTGGCCTGGGGTGAATATAACCTCTGCAGGTTGCCATTTTAGCACCCATCAGTCAAAGGCCATTTTCTGTTTGATTGCGTGGCATACTGCTTCATCATAGCCATCTAGTTGTTGCTGTGCTACATAGGCCATATGTGTTGCAGCGTCAATGCTAGATGGTTCTGTTGTGCTGTGTGTCAGCTCCGTGCGTTTCGTATCTATCACCAAACCTAATAGTAATTCTTTGGGCATGAATTTAAGGGAAGGTAGTAGGCGGTTGTTGAGGGCACGGACGGCGCCATCTAAGTAATCTGGCCATGTTTTGGGTAGCTTTTCCCAGTCATTGTCAGTTGCATTGTCCTCCCCCAAGTTTGGGGCACATAAGCGCTTGAGGATGTGTAGTAGCAGTTTGTTGGTACCTTCGACTAGACCATTAATCCATGGTGAATACAGTGCTACTACGTGATGTGTGCATGACCACTTAGCGCAGTATTCCTTGACCAGCTCGTTGTTAAAGTGCCATCCACCATCAGTCATGAATGTTTCTGCAGCGGTGAAATTGTTGAAAATGCTGTTCAGGCTGTCCACCATTGTTTTAGCTGTACCTGCAGTTTTGAACTTAGTTACCCATACGTGTTGAGAAAAGGCATCCAAAAAAAGGCCTAGCGTATGGTATCCTCCTTTTCCTGTTGGCATTGACAGGTAGTCGCCCACAAGTAATTCGAATGGGTGTCGTCTTGTGATTGGCTCCAGTAGCGAGTTTAGCTTCTGCGCACCAAAGTTTTTGCACTTGGGACATGCTGCGATGGTGTTCATTATAGACAGGTCAATTTTCGGTGAGTGGTAGCGGTCAGTCAATGCGATCTTCAGTGCATCCCGTCCCCAATGTCCTCCGGATTCATGTAGTTGAGCCGCCTTTTCCTCGGCTTCTCTCCTGGTGATGCACTCCACCTTGTGCCGTGGCCTGATGCTGGTGCCTCCATAGAGCCGCCATAGTTTACCATGCTGTATCATATACTGCTTCGCTCTGTGTCGGGCTCGGCTGCGGTCTCGGATAGGTGTTGCTGTATCTGTGTTGAGCAATGCATCTACGACTTCCAAGAATAGCGGTTCTGTTTGGAAGCGTTGTCGAATTTGTTGGGCATCGTGCGGCAGTTTCTCTATTGCAAACATGTCGTTGGTGAGGCCGGATGTTGCTTCTGGATCTGGGTTAACCGACCAGTTGCTCCCGTCCTCTTTTGTGCGTTCCGTGTTGTCCCATTGACGACTTAGGCCATCTGCTACCACATTGAGGCGGCCCGGTACGTGTCGCACTGCTATGATGTTATGTGCGACTATACCATCCCTCCATCGTGCATGTGCTGCCGATATGGAGTCATTAGACAACACATCTTTTAATGCCTGACAGTCTGTTTCTATCTCGACTGGGAAACCCCAGATTATATCTGAGAAGTGATCTAGGCCAAACTTCAGTGCCGCAAACTCGAGTAAGAATGGTTTATAATTCCGCTCAGCTGTTGATGTTCGTTTTGATGCGAACGCGATTGGCACTGTCTTTGTTACCCTTTTGCCACCTGAGGTTTTTATTTCCATTCTTTGCGTGAGTACTGCACCAAAGCCCTCTTGGCATCCGTCCGTAGTTACTATGAATGGTGTTCCATCGTACCGTGGGGCATGCAGGGCTGGTTGGCTCATCAGTGCGACCTTGAGGTTCAGGAATGCCTCCGTGTGTTTCTGGTCCCATTTATCTGTCAACCTATAGTTAGTCAATGCTCTTCTGTATGTAGATTTCGAGATGGGCTTAGGTATTTCCACTTCTTTGAGCATGTCGCGAAGTGGCCCTTCTATTTTCGAGTAGCCCTTGATGAGATCTCGGAAGTGTCCTGTCAGCCCCAGGAACGACGTAAGGTTGAGTGCGTGGTCGGGCTGTTTCCATTCTACTATTGCAGACAATTTTGCAAGGTCCGGTTGTATGCCATGGGGCCCAACTGTTGCACCCGCGAATGTGGTCTCTGTCATGTATAGGCGGCACTTTGTAGGTGACAACGATAGTTTGTGGTTTCTGCAGCATTGGAAAATTTGTCGCAATTTCGTCATCATGCCTGGGAACGTGTCGTCTCCACAGCCTCTGTCATCAACAAACAGTTCCATGGTGTCGTCTGCTAAAATGTCGTGCAGGCAGTCTGTGACTATGGCTGAGAAGACAGTCGGTGCGCCTGTCCACCCCATTGCCATTCTTTTGTACCATAGATAGCCTCTTCCGTCCACAAAAAATGTGAAGTATGGTCTCCATTTTTCTGGAATTTCAATGGCATAGAAACCGGACGCAAAATCGAATATTGAGACGTACCTGTATCCACTCAGTCGTTGCTGTTTGGCTCTGATATCCCCTTGAAACATGGGCGGAATTTGCGTGGCCTTGTTTAGCTCCGCGAAATTTTGTGTTACTCGCCATTTTGGTGCTTCATCTAGTGGCTTTGCCTTGGTGCGTTCCTGCTTGTAGTTCCGGATGTCCACCTGGAAGGGCTGTGGGACATTTGCCTTCAGGCATTGCTGGTTGAGTTCGCATTGGAGATCTTCCAGTGTCATACCGCCATTTGCATTGTGTACCCTCTGTGTTAGTACTGTAGGCGCTACATGTTTTATGCACGGTATCTTGGCTGTTTCTATTAGGTCAGCGTCTAACATCTGGTCCACCCACTTGTGCATGAACTGTCGTTGGGGCGGATTCATGGGTCGCTGGTGTACCGTTGTTCGGAAAGTTGTGTCTTCCGGTATGTTCAGGTTTACCTGCGCTCCTGGTATTGGTAAGACTTCGCCGAGAGAGCATGCAAAGATGTCCACATATTCTGTTAGTAGTTTGACCACCTCATTCATTTCATCTGTGCTTAAGTCGTTGCCGATCTTGACGCTCTGTATGATATACTCGACTCTTGCTGCCTTGAATGGGTCCGTTCATCTGGTGAAGATGCTATCAGTGTTCATGGGTGCTGTTTTTGCCGTACTTGCCTTTGTTTGTGCTGTGTCCTGTGTGTTTGTTTCTTGCGCCGGTGGTGTCCTGATTGGTGCTATCGCTGCGGGTCCTGATAGCATTGTCGTGTGGTGCATCGTGTTCGCAGTTGGTGCTCTGTCAGCATCTGCGATGTGGTTGCATAGGGTTGCCGTGGTGTTACTGTTGGTGATCATAATCTCGTCTGTTTCATAGTCGTGTTTGGCCTTGAACGCACGAAGTAGTGGCTTTCCAAAAAGGAATGACCACCCCCCTCCACTATCAAAGACCTCGAACGTTCTGGTTGTTTCCACTCCCTCCACGTGGATCATACCTGACCACGTTGCTTCTGATGGAACTATCATGCCATTTGCCATTCAAAGCGCCTGGCTTGACGGTTGCCAACCATGTAGGCTGGACTTTATCCTGTTGAACACCAACGTGCACATAGCTCCTGCCATTGTGCCGTCATCAAACAGGGTGGTTACCTGGACCATTGTGCCGTCCGGGTTTTTAAGTTTGACTGGATGGGTAAAGGGGACAGTTTTGTCACTTGTATCAATGCAGTGATTGTGTTCACCGTATGCCGTAGAGTACAGATCGAAGATGTCTGGTTTACGAGGCAGTACATGCGAGCCCACTGGTGCAATCGTAGATACATTTGATGCCTGGGTCGTTGTGCTGTCCTTCACAGCGACCCCGTGTCATTTTCCTGCTCCTCTAGTGCTATGAGTTGAATACTCTGTGCCATAGCCCTATTAAAAGGTCCTAAAGTCCTGTTACAAAGCGCTCTCCACGCGGTTTCGTGGCGGTGGAGCCGGGATGCATCACCCTCCATTGTTGGGCAGTTCCTGCTAGTATGCCCATGCGTGCCACACCGGAAACATTCGCCTGAACATGCCACTGCCGTTCCCGGCCTGAGCGGGTATGGGGTTTGCTCTGAGATTCGTGTAACATTGCCATGCTTTGCCACCCAGGCGGACAGCTGAGCTAGGTATGTCTTTTGCCCTTCATCATCCAGACGCTGTTGGGGGTAGGCCCCTAATGCGCGTCGGATGGTTTCTTTTTGCTCCTCGGTGGGTGGTGCGTAGGTATTAGCAGCCGGCCTAGATCCCTGCTGGACTAGTGCGAAGCGTGTGGCTGACGGGTTTCCTGTCCGGGTGATGGGACTGGTTGCCATTCATGACACAGCTACCTGTCCAATGGTTAGGTGTTGCAGCTGTGATGTGAGGTCCACGGTTGCTCTGTTTGTAGGCAAGAGAAGATGAGGAGAAGGGAGGCATTTGCTGATGCTATAGACAAGGTGGTAGAGGCGCAAAGGAAAGGTGAGTCGATTCTGCCCATTACTATCTATTTCGAATACTTGATAGCTGTCATCTCAAGAACGCTGCAAAGAGACACAGTGTGTACACAAAGTGCACACCCAGACGGCCTCTGGCGCTGCACAAGAGCAGCAGCCAGCTGCAGAGCCCCACCATGAACCCCGTGATCTTGATCTGGATATCTTTGCTGCCACATCAATGGACTTTGCGGCCTCTGGCGCTGCGCAAGAGCAGCAGCCAGGTGCGGAACCCTACGACGAACCTCTTGATCTCGATCTGGATACTCCCACACCAATGGACGTTGCAGCTGATGCTGCGATGAGCATCTCTGGCGATTCCCGTCAGCGTAAGTGTCCAATTTTATATGCCTTCACACATAATATCCATTCGTAACGTTTTCATAATAGGCTCCATTTCCGATACCAGCATGGCAGGCCCTACTCCTGGTGGTTTGGATGACATTGCATCGCATTTCCCAGCCCCAGGTCCTTCATCTGCCAGCGTCCAGCCCGACTCCTTCAAAACTGAATTTCACCCGAAAAGCGGCCGTCCCCCGACCGTCGACACCTTCTCTACATTTGATCGCTCCCAGCATCAACCACCTAATCAACCTATTGATGCCGACAACTCAAAGCCTTGGCATCCCTTCCAAACACTCGAGGACTTTGAGTTCTCAGAAATTGCACATCAAGCGGCCCTCAACAAAGACCAAACAAACAAACTCCTCGCCCTTATACGACGAATTTCCAAGGGTGAGGCGAAATTGACTCTCGAATCTCATCGTGATGTGAGCGAGGCCTGGAAGTGTGCGGCCAAAATGATGACACCAGTAAATGATTCCATTTGATTTCTCTGCAGATGCAAACTGAGAGTTGAGGTTGCATGTTAAATAGTTCGAGAAAGAGGTTATTACTGTTGATCATCGAAAGCAACAGCTCGAGTTTGAAGTACACTTCTGCCCGCTCTGGGATTGGGCAATGGACCTTCTCAACGATCCTCTCCTCAAGCCTCACTTTGTGTGGGACGCCCAGCGCCTGTACAAGCACAATGGTGAACGTTTCGAACATTTTGTTGATGAGCCTTGGACAGGGGACCGGTGGTGGAATGTTCAAGTAGGCATATATCATTGTTGTACCAACCATTTTCCATACTGTCACTAATGTCAATGTGATCTTTTACCTTTTAATAAGTCACAACTGCCAGGGGACAACGCTGCGCCCTTTGCGTTTATCCTCTACGCTGACAAGTCACACCTGTCATCTTCTGGCAAGGTGAAAGCGTATCCCGTTATCGCACGGTGTGGGAATCTCCCTGTCAATATCCGGAATGGTAACCGTGGGCTTGGAGGAGGTCAGTTGGTGGGCTGGCTCCCCATTGTAAGTCGATTTAAGGTTTCAACTACAACATATTAGTAACGAAGTGTGCTTTTTCATACCAAGGTTCCTGGAGACTCGGAGAACAACGGTAAACTTACGTGGACCAATTTGAAACGTGTTGTATGGCACGAATCGTTCCTCAAAATACTCAATAGCATCATTCAACTTTCTAAAGTTGGTTTTGCTTATAAAACATTCGAAGGCATCATGAGACTCCTGTATCCAATTATCTTAATTTTGTCTGCAGATTATGAAGAACAGTTTGTCGTTCTCTCGGTACTTAATTTAATATTACTGATCAGACATTGTCAGGTGCGTGATGGCACTGATAAAAGGAGTTAAATCCCATTGTCCCTGCCCCATATGCCTGGTACCGTCTGATTGGTTGCGCGATCACAGCGCTACCTACCCAATGCGCACATCTGTTGATGCTATTGCACGTTTTGAATTATACAAGAAGTCCCGGCAGGATGGGGAAGCACTGTTGCAGAACCAAAGTTTGCGGCCCGTCGAAGTAAGTCTTGTTACATCACTTGTGTATTATTAGGTGACTTCTTAATAACTTGTATATATATTATGTAAAACACATTTTGGCATGTCAACCACTCCGACCCACACCATGCCCTCTCCTTCGACAACCTCCACTTCGATGATCTTGGAATGGGAGATCACCTTTTCAAGGAACTCAAGAAAATCTTGGTTGGGATAGGGCGCCATGCCGAGAAGGCAGTTGACGACCAGTATGCATTTTTTTCGTTTCTACCACATGTGCTCAATATTAGCTCGCCCTGTATTGTTAGTCATAATGCGTTTCCGCCCTGGCGGAATTTTAATCACTTCAGCTCTGTAACAAACATATTCTTTAGCGATGGGAATAAACTCGGGGACATAGCAAAGGTATGTCCTTATTTTCCACTCTTCTGCTGGTATTCAAGTTAAACTTCTCCCATTATAGCAAATCCCATTTACTGCACAGAGTGTCATCGTGCCCGAAAAACATCCCATTGGCTTTGCTCTTTTGCGGTGCATTTCCAGCTACTTATCTTATCATATGTATATTATACTAGATGTTCACACGGAGTCTACCATCGCAGCTGGAGAACGCGAACTTCTTACATTTTGCCGTCACCTCGAGGGAAGTTGAACAAAGCCAGACATGGATATCATACTGACTCAGAAATACAGGCCTATATTGCTATGCATGACCCAGAGTCAGCACAGAAGAACTGGAACTTCCCGAAAGCCCACCTTGGCAAGCACGCGTTCCAGGACATCATTGAAAAAGGTGCTGCGCGGAACTACAGCACAAGGCCGAACGAGTCTCACCACGGGCCAATACGGAAGTATTATCTCCATCAAACGAACCGGAAGGATATGCCCGAGCAGGTACGTCGGACAGCAACATTTAGCACTGAAATTGCATTCACACCTGCCCTTAGATTCTCAAGCTGGACCACATGACCCTTGTTAGCAAGTTCATCCACAGCCGGTTAGATCAATATGAAGAAGAACGCCTCAAACAAATGCTAGATGGCCATGTACTTGAAGACCACGAGAATGAGTCCTTGGACAACGTCACGTTCTCCGGACACATCTATCTTGGTTCCCCTCAATTACCATTTGTGGTCGCTGACATTGAAAGGACATTCACCTCACATCCCTTTCAGGGATTCCGCAAGAAGCTAGCATATTTTCTCAACGACTTCCTACCTCAATACAATATTCCAATACCGGATGGGCGTAGCTGGTTCATAATTTCCAAGGGAGACAAGGTGAGCATCAAATAGTGTGCGCTCATCATCTTTATTATTAACATTGTACAGCTATGCGAATTCCGGTATCTGAAAGTTAACTACGAGTCATGTGTTGACTGGAAAACTACAACGGATTACCTACGATGCCACCCCTGTTTCCATGGGCAAGAGCGCTATGACTGCATCCTCATTCGCACACTCGATCACCACAACAACGAGAAGCTCACGTTTGCCCGACTCCAATTTATGTTCGAATACATCGTTGGAAATGAACCTCTCCGTCTCGTGCTCGTGACACCCTTTTATTTACCACCTGGTGAAAAACGTGCCATTGACAATGACCTGCGTCTCATACGCCTTCATGCTCGTTCAGCGGCGTCATCAGAGATCATCACACTCCGGTCAATCATACGAGGCGCGCTCGTGGTGCCAGACTTCGCTAATGATGGCGATTACTTCCTATGCAACTATATTGATGGTGACATGTTTCTTCGTGCTCAGGCATTCTTATCATGAACTTCCATGTCCATAATATGTAATTGATGTTCTATTAATTAGATTTTGCAGGTCACTCACACTCAAGCAGCCAGTCACATTGGCCCATGAAACCACGCGCCAAATCAAGTCTTGCGTTAAACCTCCGTGGCATTTTCGTCTCCGCATTCATGTTTTCCAGCAAGACCATCTGCGACGACTCTCGCAGCCTGCTCGCTTCACCTGTCTCATGCCGAACACTTCCTCTCGCACAGTACACAATACCTCCCAATCCCTGGATAGAAATTATCAACCAGTATGTACTTGCATCCTTCTTCAACCTTCACCTCTTTCAACGTACACTGCCAGAAACTCCAATCGGTGTGAGTCAAAGTGTGGATTTGGGTCGGAGTAATAACCCAAACACAACACCAACAAAGGACTACGAAAAAGTGCGAGTGGTGGTTTGCCTCCGCGGTGTCCAGAGAGGATGTGCTGAGGAGGGG